>ENA-UOOK01007114-UOOK01007114.1-fermentation-metagenome-genome-assembly--contig:-NODE-7114-length-10351-cov-3.973485_pt1 | contig 10351 bp, 15 predicted proteins | sample MGYA00245777_ERZ724023 | MGnify/ENA primary metagenome ERZ724023 (study PRJEB28704, sample SAMN03018312) | fermentation metagenome | biome: anthropogenic terrestrial biome; feature: soil; material... | reverse complement strand
TCTTATCACCCGGGGAACAGAAATACCTGAGCGAAAAGGCTCATCACCTGCTCCATACCAAATATGGTAAAGACATCCCGTCCTTTATTGAAGAGCTTAAAGGACATAGCGGCGAAGCTGCGTAGAAGGGGGTAATGTGATGAGTGAAGAAATTATCAGAGGAAAAGTTTTAAAACATGATACCCAGACCAGAACCATGCACTGGATTCACCTGTTAGCCTTTATTATTCTGGGGCTTACCGGAATCGGTTTTTATTGGGATATCGCTGGCATAGCCAATATATTCGGTGGCCCCGCCAATGCCTCCCTGGTTCATCGCTGGACAGGTGTAGTTTTTATTGTCGGACCGACCCTGTATATATTGTTGAATTTTTGCAGACGAAGATGGGTTAATAATTCTTAATAAACAATTCATTAATATTTCCTCTACCATTTGCATTAGAATTAATATATCTTTTTGCGGAAACCGTTTTTATATAGAAGCCTTTATACAAGTTTTCAAAAAAATTATCTTTTGTGTCAGAATTACTTAGTAAAAGGAAATGCTTGTCTTTATTAAGTTTTTTAAAATATTTTGCTAACTGTTTTTGATCGTTGTCATTAAAATCTTCTTTTGAATATTTAGTAAAACTAGAGGAGTTGCTTAAGGGTCTATATGGAGGGTCGAAGTATATTAAAGATTTCTTATTTTCAGAATATGGAATCTTGTCATATGAAGTATTGAGAATCTCAACATTATGCAACAATTTGCTAACATTTAATATATTAATTTCATTTAATAGCTTTGGGTTTTTATACCTACCATATGGAACGTTAAATTCACCTTTTGAGTTCTGCCTAAAGAGTCCGTTAAAACAAGTTTTATTCAAAGCTAAAAAAAGAGAAACTCTCACTAAGTTTTGTTTTTCACTTGTACCATCTAAATTCGAGTCATTATTATTGAATTCAGAACGGAGTTTATAATAATACGCTTGTCTTTGGGATTCATTTAATGCCAAATATTCATTTTCTAACTTCTTTAACTCACGAATTAGTTCTTTAGGATTACTTTTAATTATCCTGTATGTAAGTATTAAATCAGGATTTATGTCATTAATAACAGCTTTTCGGACATCATAATTTGAAAGTAAATGAAATAATAAAGCACCACCACCAACAAAAGGTTCTATATAACAATCAATTTGTTTAGTTTCCTTAATCTTGTTCGGGAAAATTGATTCAATCTCATGAATCAATTGACGCTTACCACCTGCCCATTTTAAGAAAGGTTCTGCTGAAATCATTAGAATAATTCCTTTAAAATGCCTTTGTTTAGCATGCTAAGGTTAAAGATATAATCATTCTTGTTAAATGCTTCCTCTAAGTGTAAATGGTCTGATTTCCAACCTGCACCATCTGTTATCCATATAAGATTGAACCCTGAGTCAGCTAGAATTTTATGAAGTCCAATATATTCACCTGCAGTAGCTTTCAATTTAGAACCACCTCCACTATAGAAATTAACTTCAAACATAAATAGTTTGCCTTCAACATTTACGACAAAATCAAATCTACGCTCTGACTTATCAGAAGGAACTGAAATATTCCATCTTTCGAGGATTTTGGCAGGAGTCATTTGTATCCCATACTCATATCCTTTTTCATTAACATATTCTTTGAGAAGTTTTTCAACAATTATCTCCATTGCTGTCCCAGTCCTGTTTTTTCTAGCATTTGTATCCATACCAACCTCGATGCCTAAGACATAATCTACAAGATTTTTTACACTTCTATCTTCAAATAATGATTTTAAGCCAGAATTTACAAAGAAGGTTAGTAATTTTACTGAGTCATTCCCTGAAAATACATCAAGTGCCATAAATTCCTCTGAGATTATTTCATCAAAAACTCGCATATTAACCATCTTCTCATGTCTAATAGCTATTAATAATGGTAATACTTTCTTGACTTCAGGATACTTACTACACAAAGCTATGAATTCATTCTCAATATCTGTCGAACCAATAAGCGAATTTAATAAATTCAGTTCAGTATTATATCTTAGTGCTTTTTCTTTAACTTTGCTCCAATCAACAAAAAAAGACCAAGTTGATATTGTATATCGTAGTGAACTCATAAATTCATCGAAGACAGCCTTTGGATCTTCTGTTTTATAGGTATTTTTGTAGAAAGGTAACGTTTTCATATTCTATTAAATAAATTTATTTGTTTTTATATCTAGATATAGATAAATCTAGATATTCTTTGTTATTGTCTATTCCAATAAATTTTCTTTTATATTCTACAGCAACTAGCCCTGTAGTAGAACTCCCAGTAAATGGATCTAGAATTAAGTCGTTTTCATTAGTTGAAGAAAGTATTATCCTTCTAAGTAAATTCATTGGTTTTTGTGTTGGATGTTTGCCGAAAAGCTTTTCAGACTTGGGAGTTGTTTGAATTTCCCAAACACTTCGCATCTGTCTATTTGGCTTTTTGAAGTCGTCATTTGACCAGTTTCCATTTTTCACCAAATCATAATTGAATGTATGCTTGCCCTTTTTAGATTTTCTTGCCCATATCAAACTCTCATGGCTAGCTGTAAAAAATCGGCAACTTAAATTAGGGGAGGCATTGGGTTTAAACCATGCAATATCATTCAGAATATGGAAATCAAGTAAGTTGAGTGCAACACCAGTCTGATATATTGAATGATAGGTTCCACTAACCCAAATTGTTCCATTTTCTTTTAAAACTCTTTTACACTCTTTAAGCCAAGCCAAATGAAAACTCAATTTCTCTTCTATATCTTCAAGCATATCCCAATCTCCCTTTTTAACACTCACCATTTTCCCATTAAGGCATGTGAAAGAACCGTTTGAGAGGAAATAAGGAGGATCTGCAAAAACCATATCAAACTTTCTTTCTGGAAACTTTCTTAATACGTCTAGAACGTCTCCATAATACAAAACAAAATTTTTAGCCTTAAAATATTGCATAAGTCATTATAGCAATAAAATATTAACTATTTCTGAATTAATTTTATCTTTTTCACCTATGTCACGACCAACAAAACTTTCAAACTTAATTGTCAAAAAACTAGAAGAGGCATTCGTAGTAGGTTCGAACGTTGAAGAAGCCTGTTACTATGCTGATATATCTAGACAAACATTCTATAACTGGATAGATGAAAATCCAGAGTTATTGGACAGATTTAACGTATTACGCAGGGCACCTGTTCTTAAGGCTCGTATGACCGTCTCTAAGGCTCTAGAAACGAATCCAAAGCTTGCAATGGAGTATCTGAAGCACGAGTGGAGATACAAGAGTATTAGAAAACCAGTTCCATTTAGTAAACAAGCAGATGAAACCGATAAATACTTAAATGATCCAATCAACCATTTGGATTAATTAAACTAAATTAAACCTGGTTGCAACAACGTTTTCGATATGTTAGTATAAACCAATCGGTCTAAACGACTCGATTAAACAAACTAATTACAAATAAAAAAGATGAAGTTGTTTAATCTGAGTTGCTTTGGGCTTGAAAAAATCCCCAAGAGTAAAAAATACAAATCAGAATCCGATTGCAAATATCCCTTCATTAGTAAGGGCAGTTAATGAGCATATTTCCGCTCTTTCACAATTGAATAACAAAAATATTGTGGGCAAAGGGAAAAAGGTTAGATACTATGGTAAATACAGCGGTGGTAGGTATATTATGTAGGTATGAACAATGTCGAAGATGCTATTGATGAGATCCACTATCAAGAGGCTCTCAAAAGATATGCAGAGAACTACCTACTTAAAAAGAGAAAAAGCACTCTAGAAAAGGTAATTATTGGTGTGCGTGAACGTTACCGTAAAGGATAAAAAGATTGTTAAATTCACATTAAGAGAGCCCTTCGAAACCTATCAAGCAATGAAATTCGTATCTGGGGTGGAGAATAAAAAATCCTGTGAACTTTTTTCAAATATGGCATTACAAGGCCTAAATGAAATAAAATGCTTATTTGATAAGCTTAACGAAATTATCTTGTGCAATCATAAAGATTATAAGAAGGGGTATATTCTTTAGAGCTACTGTATAATAGGATAAGTGAGTGTAAACTATTCATATATTGTAAGCTGAGCAATATGATTTCTTATCTTAGTGGCTTTTCCTTGTATTGTAATTGTTTCAGAACTTGAAAAACTACGAGTAAAAATTGAATCATTTAGATTTATATCCTGATTTATATGAATTCTTGTTCTATCAATAAACGTTTTTCCATTTATTGAATTTTGTACTTTTGCCCAACCATTTCCTGTTTCCTTATTTAGATCATATATTTCAATAGAATATGATTTTTTTGTGTTATCCTTTGTAATAAGGCTATTTTCAAATAAAACTTTTGTGTTTTCTACTCTAAGCTTTAGGTTACCATCTAGATTTGCAAGATTAAATTCTGAGTTATCTTTATTTGAGTTATAAGAGTTGATTTTTATTGTGTCATATCCATTTGATAACAGCTGGCAAATCTGGCTATTGTTTAGAGTTATCTCGTAAAGAATTTTTAACAAATTTTCTTTCAAGCCAATGTCCTCCCGTCCTAAACTTTTGTATAGTAATATCAGTTGATTATGAATTTCATCAAATATTGGATGATTATTACTTTCATCTTGGATTAACTGATTTATTTCATTTAATAAATCATCCCAAGAATATCGTAAGATTTTATTTATAACTTCTACTATGGCTTCAAAGTTATTGTTTAAACTTATTTGACCTCCATCACCTACTGGTTCCAAAGCAAAATTGATTTCATAACTTCCCGAAGTATCTGGTGCAGAATAATACTTTACTCCTCCAAAATCCAAAAAAGATAATATATTCTTTATCGCATCTCCGAAATTCTTTTGCGCAGAAATAGAATCTTGAGGTAAAACGAGGTGTCTATTGGCAGTCCCTCCATGTATTTCCAATTTAAATGAAGATGAAAAACTAAGAGTTTTGGAATATGGATAAAAAGAATCTTCTTCTGGGTAATATTCGTCAGGAATATCCTTTGGCTCTACTTCGTAAATTTGGTGTTTTTTTTCTGATATATCAAAATTAAGCATATATAAGATGCTCTGTTCCTTCATCAAACTATATAAAGAAGATTTCTTTAAAAAATAATTGCTAATATCGGAATCTTGCAAAACTGCGCTTACGTATTGTTTGGTGTTACCTTCTTCATCAACTAGCATACTAATTACAGGAAGACCCAATCTGTTTTTTCCCAATGTTAGTAGGGGTTCATCAATGTATATAATATCCGTAGTACTTCCTGCAAAAAGAGGAAAATCGGATTTTGTTTCAATTTTATTTTTTATATCCATTATTTTTTTAATATGTTCAAACACTCTTCAGGATTAAAATCATCCGATTTTAACATTGTATGATGTAGGTTTGAAGAATCCCCTGGAGTATAGGCTACTAATTCGTTATCACAAATTACCTTAAGTTCATACCTTCCAACCAAACGTTTTTTTAAATTCTTACTAATATTCTTTAATACGGCTTCTGTATCAAAGCCTGGAATTTTAAATATTGAAACACCTCTGAACATAGCCGTTTTTCTTTTATTATGGTGTGAATAAATATCTTTATTGTTATTTTGTTCATATTTACTTTTAAAATTATCCATAATGGAGAGTGAAGGATTGTAGAGACGAAGGAATTTTGAGTTTTTATCACTTTTCGCCTTTAGAACGTCAACACAATCATAAGTCAAACCAGTGTTCAGATTTTTGTAAGTGCCTGTGCTCATATTTTTAATATGCCTAATTATATTTTAAATAGAGATATTTTTCCACATTAGAGCTTTCTTAGACAAAGAGCGTAAATATTTATATAATGTAGTCACAATTGAATAGCCTAAACTTTGTCCGTTTAAGATAAGGAATGGCAACCAAACCACACCAATGTAGAGACGGTCTTCCGTTTCATCAAACCATTGGTGTGGTCGTAGACCGAAAGGTCTATGGGGATCCGAAAGGATTACCAGGTGAGCGGGGGACCATTTTTATTCCTGCTCACGGAATAATTTAATAAAGCCACACCAATGGAAGATAATGAAGTTAAGGTAGAGAAAGATGGTATCGTGCATGTATTACATGTTGATAAAGATGGAGAACCGATAAAAGATTACAAACCCCAAAAGGAAAAGAAAAATATTAAATGGAAAAAGACAGCCTTGATATATATCATAGTTTTTATCTTTACAGCTCTAATGTTAGCTATCATAGCTACGGTAACTAATACAAAAGTTACAAACCCAGGATATTTAAACACAGCTATTCAGACATACTTCATTTATAGAATATCTGAAAAGAAAGATTGGAAATTATGGAAGAAAATTTTATTGATAATTGTTTCTTATATAGGGGTTGAACTCGGCATGTGGTTAGTAGTTAAAATTGTACTCTTCCTTTTTGGATTGGTTATTATGATATTCCATTTATAAAAATGTAGAATAAAGAATCATGTATAAAACAGACAAGTTATATCTTCATGATTACTGGGATATTCCTGTTGAATACCACCCTACTCTTTCTGGAAAAATAATCATTAACATCCCTGGGGCAGACGGAAGTATTAGTGGATATAAAGGCAAATACACTAATTTAGGAGATTATCTTCAAAAGAAAGATATTGCTTCATTTGTCAGAATTCCCAACGATAGGCCTCAAGAATTTATAAATACAGGAAGATGCATCATAAATTACTGTCTAGAAGGCTCTGAAAGGATTTGTGGCTCACGAAGACCTGAAATATGGCTAATGGGCTTCTCTGCTGGTGGTGCTTCTGCATTACTTACAGCCTGGGAATATCCAGAAGTAACTAAAGTACTAGTTATTAACCCATTTCTAAACCTAGATGTTATTAAAAAGGATCTAAAAGAGTGTCTTCCATTGTACAAAGGTGATCTATTTGTTGTAATTGGAGAAAATGATACTGTAATAGATCCTGATACCCTAGGACTAATAAAGGCTTCTGCTCAAAATGTAAGCAATCTTAAGCTTGAAGTTATTCCTAATTGTGATCATCAGTTAAAAGGCTCTTCTAATAGCCATATCTTATCTCAATTACCCGAATTTTATTTCCTGAATAAATATAAAGTTGAGACATTTCCCAATGAAAGAAATGGTTTTGATTTGTTGGATTAGCACTTCTTCTTAGAGCTGGGTATAATATTACTATGATAAATAGTAGTAAAAAGTTAAATATAAAGCAGAAGACATTCTGTAGATATTATGCTACAGATAGGGAGTGTTTTGGAAATGGTTTACAGGCTTATGCAAAGGCCTACAAAATAGATCTCTCTATAAAAAAGAAGGTAAATATTGCAAAAGCAAATGCTCATAGATTGCTTACAAATGCTGACATTTTAGCTTATATTAGAGAACTGCTGAATTTAGAAGGTTTAAGAGATGAAATTGTTGATAAGGAGCTACTTTTTTTAATACTTCAAAATTCTAATTTTTCTGTTAAACTTGGAGCAATAAGGGAATATAACTTTCTTAGAAAAAGAATTATAAATGTTCAGAATGATAAAGCGGAAGTAAATTTAACTTCGGTAATAGAAGAATTAAAAAACAAAAATACTCTAGAATTACAAAGAATAGCTTAGTTTTAAAATAAACTAATGATAAATGATATTCAAAATAAACTAAAAAATTATCTTCAGTATAGATATCCTTTTAGGAATGAAAGAGATGTTGTTTATTTTCTAGTTGAAATAAGAAAGATTATAGAGAAAGAAAAAACATATAAATATTATCCAATTGTTTCTTTTTATTGTGATTGGATTGTTCACCCGCAAATAGATCATAAAAAAACGATTTCAAATATCCTTCATTTGCTAAAGCTGATTGAAGAAGGAAAGGGCTATGTCGGAATGTCTGAATTATACTCTATGAGTGCCTTCAGAGAAAATATGTCTTCTTTTTTAACAAATAAGAAGATAAAAGATTTTACAAAAAATGAACAGGATTGGAGAAGATTTTTTATAAATTTGAAAAATATTCTTGTAGAGCAACCGATTGTAATATCTGAGGAAATTGATTCTAAAATTGCATTTATAAAGTATGTTGATACAGCTGAAGAGAATTATATTCCTTTAGATATAGTCTTTAAAAAAGAAAATGGACATGAAAGGGGGATAACTTTTAATGGCCACTAAAAATGTAATCAAACAAAAGTTTTATACAACACCTATTAATTTATTATTAGATGCTGAAGCTTGGAAGAAAGCCTATTACTTAATAATCAAAGAGAAGACATTTGATAATCAATTACATCTAGTTGCTTATTATTGCTTGTTTCAATCTTTAGAGCTGTATTTGAAGGCGTATATATCTTTTCGTAATCCACAATATATTTGGGAAGATAATTTAAAGTGTGACTTGGGGCATAGGCTTGAATTAGCAATCAATGAAATAAAAATATATGGACCAAAATCTTTATCTACCAAACTAGAAACTATCTATAAAAAAGAAGTGTTGAAAAAAGAAGTTAAGGGGGTTGTAAAAGAGGCTGATTATACTCAATTAAGATATGGCTGTGTTGGAGACCTATTGTTGTTAAATCCAAAGGTTTTAAATGGTGATATAAAAAGATTTGAAACAGTTTTTGGATATGTTTCTGGAATTGTTAGAAAGAATGTCTGCAAATATTATGAAAATAATATTCAATCCTTACAGAACTAAATCACTTCCCTTATTGATATTTCTCCCAACAAATGTTAACTTTGAAGTACAACTAAATAAGTTCGCGTGGCTTAAGTAATGGAAAAACCAACCTTAGCATAGCCTAAGGATAAGTCACAGTATCTAATCTGTAGATTATACTGTGGTGGGATATTCCATTACTAAAATTAAACAACCTCAAAACAAACAAATCATTGACCTACCTTCTTTAATGGAAGCTGTTGAAGCTGAAGTTAAAAAGTACCCAAAGCGTTTCTTTCTGAATAAGAAGATACACCCTTTGAAAGACGGAAATGGCTACTATATACTATGAGTATGGAAGATGAAGACAAAAAGGCATTTCATAAATATGCTTTAGCTTACAATTTAAAAAAACAACACTCTTTAGAGGATCTTTCTTTAATAAACAGGGAGAAACGATATGTTATATATGCAAGAAGATCAACTACGGATGAGGCAAGACAACAAGAAAGTATTCCTGCTCAGGTAGAAAAATGCGAGGAATTTGCGAAGCGTAATAATCTTCAAGTAGTAAATATTATTCGTGAAGAAAAAAGTGCTAAAAAAGCTGGGAGAAGAGATAAGTTTACTGAAATGTTGAAAGAGATAAAGGAGGGGCATACATATAATTCCATATTAGCCTGGCATCCAGATCGTTTAGCGAGAAATATGAAAGAGTCTGGAGAGATTATGGATATGATTGATAGTGGTATATTAGCGGATTTGAAATTTGTTTCCTTTACATTTAATAATGATTCTGCAGGCTTTTACTGCTATGGTAATATGGTTGTAGATCTAGTTGAGGCTGATCCTAAGTTTATTCCTCAAGTATCATATAAAGACTTTCTTTCTGTTCAAAATCTTAAGAAAGACAGGGTAACATATCATAATACTGAAGATTTCCTTCCATTTAGAGATTTAGTTAAATGTGCAGATTGTAATTGTTATATGATTCCAGGGAGAAGTACTAGTAAGTCAAAGCAACGGTATTTGTATGTTACTTGTAGCAACACGGAATGCAGAAAAAAGAATCGTCAAAAGAATGAGAAAACAAGTAGCATCAGAGGAAAAGTTTTAGTAGATTCAGCGATTGAATTTCTATCAAGTAACTTAGATATAAATAAAGATTTATATAACGATACGATAAGAGAGATTCGTAAATCTAAGGCTAGTGAGATTAATGAATTAGAAAAGACGCTTAGCACCACGAAAGCAAATAAGACTAAGTATGATAAGGTGGAGTTATCACTTGAGAAAATGCTATTTGAAGATGAAACATCCGAATTGTTAGCAAAAAAAATGAAAGATATCTTAGCTAAGATAGATAAATGTATAAATGAAATCAACGAACTTGAGGAAAGTATTGCTGAAAAGGAAATTGATTTAGAATTAGAATTGCCAAGTTATGATAGATTTGTGAACTTCTTTGAAAATGCAGTCACAGTACTGAAAAACACAGAAGATCCTGAGCTAATTGATCGGATAGTCAAATTAGTGTTCCTGAACATTTATGTAGGTGGCAAAAAAGTGCTTGCTTACGATCTTCAGGAGCCATTCAGTTCCTATGTAAAGTTGAAATTCTTGCATGGGGTGGAAGATGGGACTTGAACCCACAACCCCTGGTGCCACAAACCAGTGC
>ENA-UOOK01007113-UOOK01007113.1-fermentation-metagenome-genome-assembly--contig:-NODE-7113-length-10351-cov-5.137044_pt1 | contig 10351 bp, 8 predicted proteins | sample MGYA00245777_ERZ724023 | MGnify/ENA primary metagenome ERZ724023 (study PRJEB28704, sample SAMN03018312) | fermentation metagenome | biome: anthropogenic terrestrial biome; feature: soil; material... | reverse complement strand
GGTTGGGGAAAAAGTAACTATTACAGGAAATGAAGGAGTAAATTACAGATTATTTACTTTCAAAGAGGGAAGAAAAGACAGATGGGACAGTTCGCCAGTTTCTGTAGGAAGTACTTTAGATTGGACACCAGAGGAGGCAGGAGATTATGTACTCGATGTTCAAGTTATGGATGGAAATAATGTTGCTGCATGGAAACTTATAACGGTTAAGGTAGTTGAACCGTAGTATATGGTGCCTGTCTTTTGACATTTGACATTTGGCATTTGACATTTGCGAGAGTGGCAGTGGTGACACGCGGCAAGTTGTAAAAATGTTTGAACCGTAGTTGATAAAGGGGCTGATGCCAAAATGTGAAAATCACAAAATATATTGAGCTTCAATATATTTTGGCTGAAATTCGTATTTTGCATTAGCCCCTTGTCATTTATACCGCCTTTTATATTATTTAGCAGTTTAAATAATGTAAAATAAATTTACTTTTAATGCTCGTGTAAGATTAAATAATTCGCTCTTTTAGAATGTAAATTAAGAAAACTGTCAAAACTTTCAGGGCAAACTCCATTCATAACCCAACCTCAAAGGCAGCCTCATGAAGCTCTGCGCCAACGAATAGTTGTAAATTATTGTTTAAAAGGATTTACAAAAGATGAAACCAAAGATTACATTGACTCCAAGATTTTTACTGATGATGCTTATGAACTTATGTATTCAAGTACAAGCAGTCTGATAAGACTATTAAATTCACTTATTAGAGTGTGTTTAATATCCCAGGAGCAAATCAAAAATTAAGATCTATTAACAGTGAGGTAGCCTTTCAAGCACAAATCAAGCTAAATATTACTGGCTAACTCCTTGGAGGCTACATCTCCTTTTTTTGCCTTTTATTTTGATTTTATAAGATTAATTTAACTTGATGTGTAACAATTTAATTTTACACTAACACTGTTTAATAAAATTTATAACTTCTTCCTTTGAATTTGAATTTATAATGGAACTATAAAAGTCTTTCCTTTCCATCATATTCATAAGTTGTTCCATCATCTTTATATGAGTTTCTTGATCAATTGCTACTATTGAAATTATAATTCTTATAGGATCATTTTCTTTATTTCCAAAATTAATAGGAGTTTTTAAAGTTATAAGTGATACTCCGATTCCGTTTGAACCCTCTTCTGGTCTTGCATGTGGCATTGCAATATTTTTAGATATTACAATATACGGTCCCAATTCTTTAACACCTTTCACCATTTCATCAATATATAAACTATTAACTTTACCTGCTTTTTTTAATAATTCTCCACTTTCTCTGACAGCACTTTCCCAACTTGTAGCCTTAAAATTAACTTCTATAGTAGTTTCATTAAGTAATTCTTTGATCATATGCTTTATACTTCCATTCTATAATATTGAAAATCCAAGTCCTTGAGCATCTTTGAAAAATCCTTTAACTGTGTCAAGAGAATATTCCTTTAAATCCTTGCCATGAAGATGTGATTTTTTTAGTATATCGTTTTGAACTGTTATGATATCTGCCCCTGATCTTTCAGCTTGAACTATATTAAATATTTCTCTACAGCTTGCCCATAAAAGTTCCACTGACTTCATACTTTTGCACAACTCTTTACTTTGTTTAATAACGATTTCAGGATCTATTCCTGTATCTGCTATTCTACCTGCGAAAACTGAAATAATACTTGGTACATCAGGATTTAAACATTTCAAAACTGATTTAACTTGATCGACAGTAAATACAGCTGTAACATTGACTTTGTATCCATTATTAGATAATTCTTTTATTACGGGGTTTGTACTTTCTCCCTTAGTGTTTGTTACGGGTATTTTAATATAAACATTTTCTCCAATCTTTCCAATAACCTTTGCTTCTTTAAGCATTCCATCTAAATCATCAGAAAACACTTCAAATGATACTGGCATATCAGGAATATTTTTAACTACAGCTTTTGCAAATTCCTTATAGTTTTCTATACCAGCTTTTTCCATAAGAGACGGGTTAGTTGTAAATCCTTTTACAATGCCCCTTTTATATTCTTTAACCATTCCATTTAAATCTGCCCCATCTGCAAATATTTTTATACTCATTTTTTTATCCTCTATCCCCTTTCTAAATATAGAATAATCTTTTACAGAAGTTATATAAAATCCAAGTTTATTCTTAATACTTCTTGCAAAAATCAGTTCTTTGCACATAGCAAACGATCTACTGAGACATTATCATAAATGAATCATAATAGACATTATCCTTCATAAGTTTAAATATTGACATTTTAGTTATTATTCAATATAATATAAATATGGTCCTAATAATGTTGAAAAGATTGGGCTATTATACTATATCAAGGTGAATTCAGTGACTGCTAAATTAGATATATTTAAGAGTTTTATCATAATACCATCGGTTTTAAAGCTGGAAAACTTTGATGCGGCTTTAAATTCCAAGTCGGGAATTGTTCTTTTAACTGATGTGAACATTGGAAATCTTCAGCCATTAGTCAGCAGATGTCACCAAAAAAATAAGTTAGCCTTTGTTAATATAGATTTGGTTGGTGGGCTTTCTAATGATCAAATAGGCATAAGGCTATTAAAGAATTTATTTAAAGTAGATGGGATTACCTCATCTAATTCAGCGAACGTAAATTTTTCGAAATCTATTGGTTTATATGCAGTTCAGCGGTTTTTCCTGATAGATTCACGAAGTCTTCGCTCCGGGTTGAATGTTTTAAAAGCAACAAAAAGCGATGCAATTGAAATATTACCGGGGCCGCTTGCAATAAAGTTTAAGGATCTAATAAAAGAAGTTAAGGATGTTCACTTGATTGGTGGAGGATTTATAGAAGATAAGGATAGCGTTATTAAAATTTATCATGCTGGTTTTTCGGGCGTAACAACAAGCAATAGATATTTATGGAACAGTTTTACTTTTTAAAAAAATAGTTAATAGGATGGCGAATTGAATCCTATTTAAGGGTAAATTGATTGATTGATTTATCCTTAAATAGGATTTTTTTTATTATATGGGAATAAAGGAGGCGTTTGATATGTAATTATAATTTAATTCATTGTGCTGGTTTTTTACACGTAAAAATTGATAATGAAAAATGCAAGTAAAATATTCTAATCAATTATTAACTATTTAACCGTAACCTGTCAAGCAGCGCAACAGATTAATCTAAACGTCAAAAACTAAATAAAAGAGGGGAGTTATGTTAAAATGTCGGTTTTTAAAACAATAATAAGTCTTGGGCCTTCTGTTATGATGCCAATCATATTTATTATTCTTGCATTAATCTTTGGAGTGAAATTAGGTAAAGCATTTAAATCAGGCATGTTAGTAGGAATTGGATTTGTAGGAATTAACCTTGTTATCGGTTTATTACTTGATAGTTTGGGGCCTGCAGCGCAGACTATGGTACAGAAATTTGGATTACATCTTACAGTTATAGATGCAGGTTGGCCTGTTGGATCCAGTATAGGATGGGGTTCTCCGATTGTTCCGATTGTTGTATTTGGAGGGCTAATAATTAATATTATTTTACTTATTTTTAATTTAACTAAAACTGTTGATATAGATATATTTAATTACTGGCATTTCCTCTTAACAGGCGCAGTAATATATGCAATTACAAATAATGTTTTCATAGGCTCTGCTGGCGCTTTAATTGACTTTTTAATTACACTATTTATAGCTGATAGGACAGCACCTAAAATTCAGGAGGCTTATAATTTAAAGGGAGTTTCATTTCCACATGCAACATCAGCTATGTATGCACCAGTAGGAATCATTGTAAACTGGATAATAGAAAGAATACCCGGACTTAGAAGTATTGATGCAAACCCTGATAAAATAAATAAAAAATTTGGAATTATGGGGGAACCACTTACATTAGGAACAATACTTGGGGCCTTGCTTGGAATACTTGCAGGATGGAGTATACCGGAAATAATGAATCTTGCAGTAAAAATGGCTGCTGTTATGATATTGCTTCCTGCTATGGTAAATGTTCTTGTACAAGGACTTACAATAGTAAGGGATGCAGCAGAAACCAAACTCAAAAAGAAATTCCCTAACAGAGAATTTTATATTGGTATGGATACGGCAATACTAGTTGGTGATCCTGCAGTACTTGCAACGGGGCTTTTATTGATTCCTGCTTCAATTATACTTGCTGCGGTTCTTCCGGGAAATAAAATGCTTCCTTTTGTAGATTTAGCATCTCTGGTATACCTGCTTCCAATGGCCTTGCCATATTGCAAAAAAAATGTTGTAAGGTTGTTTATATCAGGTCTTGTTATGATGACATTAGTATTATTTGCGGGAAGTGATATAGCTCCATATTTTACAAAGGCTGCAACAATAGCACAGGTTTCGATGCCAAAAGGCATAACAGCTACATCAATGGCAAGCATAATTGGAGGGGCTACAACACCATTGGGCTGGATATTGATAAGATTGTCAATGTTATTTAAATAAGGAGGAGTATTGATATGTCTAAATATTTAATAGGTATTGATAATGGTGGAACAATGTCAAAAGCTGCCATTTATGATCTTAACGGAAAAGAAATAGCTGTATCCGGTTATAAGACAAAAATGATTGTTCCTGAACCGGGATTTATTGAAAGAGACATGGAAGAAATGTGGCAGGCAAATGTAAGTGCAATTAAGGATATAATGAAAAAATCAAAAGTTGATTCAAAAGATATAGCAGGTATTGCTACAACCGGGCATGGAAATGGTATGTATCTTATTGATAGCAATGGAAAGCCAGCATATAATGCAATAATATCAAATGATACGAGAGCTAAGGATTATGTTACGAAATGGTATAATGATGGTACTTTTGAAAAAGTACTCCCAAAAACAATGCAGAGTATATGGGCTGGACAACCTGTAGCACTTATTTCATGGTTTAAAGATAATAAACCTGAAGTTATAAAGAGAACAAAATGGATTCTTATGTGCAAAGATTATATAAGATTCAGGCTTACAGGTAATGTTAATGCTGAAATAACTGATATGTCAGGGACAAATTTGATGAATGTCAGGGATGTAAAGTATGATAGGGAACTTTTAAAGGATTTTGGGCTTGATGATATATTTGAAAAATTGCCACCTATTAAGTATTCATCTGAAGTTTGTGGATACATTACTAAAGCTGCTGCTGCAGAAACAGGACTTGCCGAAGGTACACCTGTTGCAGGGGGATTATTTGACCTTGATTCATCAGCAATAGCTACTGGAATTACAAAAGAAGGAATGATGTGTATTGTTGCAGGCACATGGAGCATAAATGAGTATATCAGTAAAAAACCTGTTGTATCAAAAGATTTATTCATGACATCGCTTTACTGTATGAAGGATTACTGGTTAATTACTGAAGGAAGTGCAACATCCGCATCAAATCTTGATTGGTTTGTAACTCAACTTATGGGAGAGGAAAAGATAAAAGGGAAACAGGAAAATAAATCGGTATTCGATTATGCAAATGCAATGGTTGAAAGTACAGATCCTAAAAATTCAAATATTGTATTTTTGCCATTTCTGTACGGAACTAATGTTGATGCTGATGCTAAGGCATGTTTTGTTGGATTAAACGGATGGCATACAAAAGCTGATTTACTTAGAGCTGTATATGAAGGAGTCGTATTTAGCCATAAAGCTCATATTGATAAGCTGCTTGCATTTAGAGAAAAACCTAAGGCTATTAGAATAGCAGGTGGAGCTGCTAAATCTAAAGTATGGGTTCAGATATTTGCCGATGTACTTCAAACACCTATTGAAGTCACAGCAAGTACGGAACTCGGAGCCTTAGGAGCTGCAATATGTGCTGGTATTTCTACCAATAATTTTAAGTCATTTGATTCTGCAGCAGATTCAATGGTAAAAATTAAATATACCTGTATGCCAAATACTGAATTAAAAGATATTTATAATAAAAAGTATAATATTTATAAACAAACAATTCAAGCATTAACACCAGTGTTCAAAAAATTATAAGAGGTGATGTCGTAATGGATTTAAAGCTTAAAGGTAAGTGCGCTATCATTACAGGGGGCTCACGAGGAGTGGGAAAGGGAATATCTACTGCACTTGCAGAAGAAGGTGTAAAGGTCGTAATAAACTATAATAAGAGTTCAACACAGGCAGAAGAACTGGTTGAATCCATTAAAAAATCTGGAGGAGAAGCATATGCAGTAAAAGCTAATCTTGAATATCCGGATGAATGCAGAAAACTTGTAGAGGAGGCTGAAAAAAAACTTGGTAAAGTTGATATATTGATTAATAATGCTGGAGTATGGCCTACTAATTGGATCCAGGATATTTCTATCGATGAATGGGAAAAAACTATTGATATAAATCTTACATCTGTATTTTTAACAAGCCAGGCATTTATAAGAAATATTATTGCCAATGGACAACAAGGTGGGAAAATTTTAAATGTAACTTCTCAGGCTGCCTTCAATGGCTCTACAACGGGACATGCACACTATGCTGCAAGTAAAGCAGGGGTTGTCGCGCTCACAGTGTCTATGGCTAGAGAAATGGCCAGGTATGGTATTAATGTGAATGCCATAGCTCTAGGAATGGTACAAACTGACATGACCAGAAATGCTCTTGAAAATAATATGGAATATTATATGAAAAGAATACCAATTGGCAGAGTAGCTCAACCTTCGGATATAGCAAATATTGCAGTATTTCTGGTTTCAGAGCCGGCCAGCTATATTACAGGTGCGACTATAGATGCTACTGGCGGTATGTTAATGAGATAAAGAAAGGGATGTTTTTTTATGTTAGTTACTCTTAATGATGTTTTAAAGAAAGCAAGAAGGGAACATTATGCTGTTCCAGCTTTTGATTGCAATGATGATTTATTGATAAGGACGATACTTGATACGGCTGAAGAAAAAAAATCTCCTGTTATTTTAATGGTACTCGAGCATGATCTTAAGGGAAGGGGAATGCATTATATTTCATCGATAATAAAGGGTGTCGCAAATGACTATGATATTCCCATAGTCCTTCATCTAGATCATTCAGTTCATTTTGATTTTGTAAAAAGTGCAATAGAGAATGGCTTTACATCAGTAATGTATGATGGCTCAGCTCTTCCTTATGAAGAAAATGTAGCAAGAATGCAAAAGGTAGTTAAATATGCTAAAGATAGAGGAGTTACAGTTGAAGGAGAACTTGGACATGTAGCAGGTAAAGATATAGATGGAAGCAGCCAGGGAGAAACGTTTTTAACTGAACCTGAGGATGTTGCAAAATTTGTTGATGAGACCGGCGTTGATGCACTTGCTGTTTCAATAGGAACTGCCCATGGTGTATATGTATCGACTCCAAATCTTAAGATAGACAGACTTAAGGAAATAAACAGGATAAGCACTGTCCCGCTAGTATTGCACGGAGGTTCAGGAACACCTGTAGATCAGGTACAGAATGCTATAAGAAATGGTATATCAAAGGTTAATCTTTATGCAGATTTAAGGATTGCAATGTTTAATGGGGTTAAGAAATCGGTAACTGTCCAAAAGAGAATAGACCCGCTGCCGGATGAATTATTTGAAGAAACAAGAATTGCCATAAGAAATGTAGTTCTGCAGAAAATTGCAATGACTATGTCAGAAAATAAAGCTTAGAAGGTGATAAAAATGAAATTACTTGCAATAGGAGACACTTTTATTCCCAAAAATGTTATGGCTAACGGGCTTAAGGAACTTGAAGAATATAATATAGGTATTGAAGTAAGGGAATGGGAACATGATAACCTGGAAATGCTTCAAAAAGATAATCTTATGGTTGAGCAACAGGGCCCTGAAGTAATAGATTTGCCTGAAAATCTTATAAAAGATATAGCCGATTATGATATTTTAGTTGTGCAGTTTACACCGGTATCAAAAAAACTGATAGATAAAGCTAAAAATCTTAAATTAATATGTGTCCTTAGAGGCGGAAGCGAAAATGTAGCATGTAACTATGCAGCATCAAAAGGCATATCAGTTATGAATACACCCGGGAGAAATGCGAGAGCAGTTGCAGAATTTACAATGGGCATGATATTATCAGAAATCAGAAATATAGCAAGATCACATGCAGCAATGAAGCAGGGTAACTGGAGAAAAGATTTTCCAAACAGTAATGCTATACCTGAATTGAATGGTAAAACTGCAGGAATAGTCGGTCTTGGTTCAGTAGGGAAACTGGTCGGAGGCTATCTTAAAGCTTTTGGTTGTGAAGTTATAGCATATGATCCATTTGTAAAGAAAAGTATAGATGGAATTAAACTTGTTGATTTAAAATATCTGTTTAGTAATTCTGATTTGATATGTATACATGCAAGGCTTACAAATGATACATTTCATCTGGTTGGAAAGGATGAAATTGCGCTTATGAAACCAAATGCAATATTGGTAAATACGGCAAGATCAGGATTAGTTGATGAAAAAAGCCTTAAGGAGGCTCTTATCAATAAGAAAATTGCCGGTGCTGCACTTGATGTTTTCGATAATGAACCACTTCCTGAATCAGATGTTTTCTTGAAACTTGATAATGTAACTATAACTCCTCATCTGGCTGGTTCAACAAAAGATGCATTTATAAATAGTCCTAAACTTATGAAAGATATTATTATAAGGGCACTCAATAAAGAAAATAATCTGCCTGTTATAAATGGTATACAACCAAATATAAATGCATAACTCTTTTTAATAATAGAGTGTTTGCGGATTTGAAGAGTAATTTTTTATAGTCAAATCATACAATAATTGCGAAAGAAGCAGAAATAAAATTTAGTTGTTGAGAGTGCTGCAAAACTACTTTAAAGTAGATTGTGGCACTCCCTTTTTTGCTCTGATTTATATTTTCATGATTCACCTCCGAAGAAAACCAGGGGAATCCATAAAAATAGTTGGATCAAAAATCATCAGAGGATAAAAAATGTATAGTATAATGCCATAATTACAGAAGTTTAGCACCTAAAAGTTTTTTTGATGCAATAGCCCATTGATTTTCAATGAATTTTAAGCGCTTATAATAAAATATATAAAATCTTATTTTTGCTGGAAATTATAAATAAAAAGTTTACATAAAGAAAGCATCATTTTTATAATAGTTTTGCAATAAACTCAAAAAAAGGATGCTGATAAAATGAGTAAAAGCTATTTAAAACAATTACTCACTTATGTTAATAAGGTTACGATATAGGTAAAAAAATCAATATTTTAAAAGCTAAACTTCTGATATAAGGATGATATTTATACCTTTTTATAATATTGGGACATAATCACAAACGATATACTGAGACATTATCATAAATGAATCATATAGAATTAAAAATACTGAATATTTTTAATTGACACAATAAACAAACAATAATATAATATACTTAACCGGTTTAGTTAAGCGGTTAAATAAAAAAGAGGTGGCAAAATTTAATGAGATTATGCGTTGTTGGTAGTTTAAATATGGATATGGTGCTTAATGTAAATAACCTTCCAAAGAAGGGCGAAACAATCCTATCCAATTCCATGTCAAGGATTCCTGGCGGAAAGGGTGCAAATCAAGCTGTTTCCGCTGCAAGGCTTGGCTGTGATGTACATATGATAGGTAAGATTGGTGCTGATGAGAATGGAACTATACTTTTGGATGCGTTAAAGAAAGAGAAAATTGATACTGAATTTGTTTATAAAGATATTACCTATCCAACAGGGACTGCAATTATCTCGGTTGATAGGGATGGCAATAATTCCATAATAGTTGTACCAGGATCTAATATGGAGATTCAAAGAGAGGATATCAGAAAAGCAGAATATTATATCAGCAAAAGCGATGCTGTTGTTACACAGTTTGAAACTCCAATAGAAGCTGCAGTTGAGGCATTTAGTATAGCAAAGTCTCACAATGTTTTTACCATATTAAATCCTGCACCAGCAAGGGAAACCAGCGATGAACTATTAAAGCTTACAGATATTATAATTCCAAATGAGACTGAAATTACGGCGTTGACTGGGGTGAAGGTTACAAATATAGAAAGTGCAGTACAGGCAGGGGAAGATTTCTTAAAACGTGGTGTTAAAGTTGTTATAGTAACCATGGGAGACAAGGGTGCTGCTATAGTCATGGAAGGCAGATCAGGATTTGTACCTGCATATAAGGTAAAGGCTGTTGATACTACTGCTGCTGGTGATTGCTTTATCGGGGCATTTGTATCAAAGCTTTCAAGTTTAGATTATGAAACTGTACTAAAAGCAACTGATTTTGCCTGCAGGGCTTCCTCCATAGCTGTTTCACGAAAGGGCGCACAACCATCTCTACCATATCTTGATGAGG
>ENA-UOOK01007111-UOOK01007111.1-fermentation-metagenome-genome-assembly--contig:-NODE-7111-length-10353-cov-5.848611_pt1 | contig 10353 bp, 11 predicted proteins | sample MGYA00245777_ERZ724023 | MGnify/ENA primary metagenome ERZ724023 (study PRJEB28704, sample SAMN03018312) | fermentation metagenome | biome: anthropogenic terrestrial biome; feature: soil; material... | reverse complement strand
TTAGGAAGCACTAAGCCGGGACGCAACGGTGAGGCTGTTGCAAAATGGGTTTATGAAATTGCGAAGCAAAGAGAAGATGCACAATTTGAATTAGTGGATGTTAAGGACTTTGACCTTCCGTTGTACGATGAGCCATATCCTGCAATGATGCAGCAATATACAAAGGAGCATACCAAAAAATGGTCAAAGAAAATAAGCGAATTTGACGGTTACATATTCGTGACCGCAGAATATAACCACACAATTCCGGGAGCATTAAAAAATGCGATTGACTTTTTAAATGTTGAATGGAAAAACAAATCCGCAGGTTTCGTAAGCTACGGAAGTGCAGGAGGCTCAAGAGCGGTTGAGCATTTAAGACTTGTGGCAGGTGAGCTTCATATGGCTGATGTCAGAGCACAGGTAATGCTGTCGTTATTTACAGACTTTGAAAAAATGAGTGTATTCAAGCCTGACCCGCGGCATGAAGGTGAAGTTCATGCCATGCTCGATGAGGTAATTGCATGGGCTGATGCTTTGAAGCCGCTCAGGTAACAAATATGCCGGCTGAAAAGTCGGTTTTTTCATTCTATGCAAATATATCACTATAAAATAAGGGAACTTTTTTATTATATGTTCGTCAAAGCAAGTAGAAAGAGGTGACATATGAGCAAAGTTAAAAACTTTATAGACAACATTACACATAATATAAAAACAACCATTGTGAGATTTCCCATTACATTGACTTTTTTGGTATTGATGACAGCAATAATGTTTATTTTAATTGAAGATTCATCGCTTTTTGATGAGAATGTTTTGTCGAGATTTATGTTTGCGGGAATTTTCGGAGCATTCCTATCAATAACCGTTAGATTTTTGCTTGAAAGATTTGAGAATATAAATAAATACAATTTATTTCTTCATGGATTAACAGTTATAATTACAATAGGATATTATTTTTTCATGACTGATAATGAAGTTACCAATTACACACTGATTCATTTATTGGTGATTTCCTTTGCTCTGTTTGCGGCATATCTGTATCTGCCGTCGGCTAAAAATGCCGTGAATTTCGGAAATGTCGCACTTGCTCACTTTAAAGCGGCATTCACATCCATATTATACGGCGCAGTGCTGTATTTGGGAATTGCGGCAATATTAGGAGCCGTGGATATTCTTCTGTATGATATAAATTACAAATTATACTCTCATGGGGCAAATATAGTATTTGTTTTTTTCACGCCTTTGTACTATCTTTCACTGCTGCCTGAATTCAATTCAAATACAGATGATTCCAAGAAGGATATTTCATATGTATATCCGAAATTTTTGGATATTTTGGTTTCATATATAGCCATACCCCTCATTGGGGCATTCTCCGGGGTTTTAATAATATACTTCATAAAGATACTTCTTACGGGTGTGTGGCCGGTAGGTCAGGTGGGACCCATGGTTTTAGGATATTCCGCGGCAGGATATTTCATTTATATTTTGAGTTCCAATTTGACCAATGGATTTTCCATTAATTTCAGAAGGGTTTTTCCCGTTGTTCTCATACCCTTGGTATTAATGCAGCTGATATCTTCATATATTCGCATTGAAGCTTACGGCATTACCGAATCAAGATATTATGTTGTGCTTTTTGGGATATTTTCAATTGTATGCGCTTTAATGCTGCTGTTAGGGAAAAGGAAAAATCCAAATGCAATTGTGCTATTGTCAGCTTTCTTTGCACTGATATCAATAATACCGCCTATTGATGCTTTCAATGTTTCTAAAAACAGCCAGCAAGCAAGGCTTGAAGAAATACTGATTCGAAACGATATGTTGGCGGGCAATAAAATTGTAAGGAAATCGGACTTATCAGGTGATGATAAATACGAAATAACAAATATATCGAATTATATGTACAGAATGGGTTATTTGTATGACATGCCCTGGTATCCGAACTTGGATAATGATGAAAACTATTATGCTGATTTTAAAAATATTTACGGGTTTGAACAATATTATGACAGAGAATATACGGATCAAAAAGACAAATCCTATATAAATGCATACCTTGATGAAAATGAAGCAATAAATATTGAGGAGTTTGATGTGTTGGTAAAAATCACAGCTCACAGCAAATCAAGCTCTTCGGGTAAAATAGGGAACTTTACGCTTGAGGGCAGGAATTATATACTGCACAGTGACTATGATAAAAAGGGGAATTTAACAATATCAGTTTTCGAAAATGATAACATTATAATTGAAGTTTCCATGAAGGAATTTATTGAAGAATTGTTTGAAAAAGCAAATGAAAACAAGCTTGTCATGAATCAGGAAAATCTTACTGTTGAAAAGCAAAACGATAAGCTGAAAATTAAAATTTTAATAAACAACATAAATGCGGATATCTACGACCCCGACAATATGTATTTTTACATGGATGCATTTGTATTTGTGTCAGCTCCGTAGATTTAATGGCTATAGAATTGCAAAACGCCCCTGAGGTTGGGGCGTTTCTTTTTTAATCCATTGCTATTGCCGCACCCTTATAAGTATCGGCGATAAACTTTTTAATCTTGTCACTTTTTAAAGCTTCAATCAAGGCTTTTGTTTTATCGGTTTCTTCATTTCCTTTTTTTACGCAGAGAATATTCGCGTATGTTGTTGCAGCTTCGGAATCCTGTTCTTCCTTTGCCAATGCGTCTGTTTCAACATTAAACCCTGCTTCGAGAGCATAGTTTCCGTTCAGAACCACAAAGTCTGTTTCGGTCACAACTCTCGGAACCTGAGCTGCCTCAAGCTCAATAATATCAACATTGTGCGGGTTTTCAACGATATCTTTTTTCGTTGCCAAAAGTCCGGCACCTTCTTTGATTCTGATTATTCCGTTTGCTTCAAGCAGCAAAAGAGCTCTTGCTTCATTTGTAGTATCGTTAGGAACAGCTATGGCTGCACCGTCGGGTATGTCAGACAAATCCTTTGATTTTCCGGGATAAATTCCTAAGGGTTCATAATGAATGTCTGCAACGGCGACAATGTTTGTTTTCTTTTCTTCGTTGAAGTTATCCAGGTAAGGCTTGTGCTGGAAGAAGTTTGCGTCAATATCTCCTGCTTCAACTACCAAATTAGGCTGTACATAATCTGCAAACTCTATAACTTCCAATTCATATCCCTTATCTGCCAAATCGGATTTAACTTGTTCCAATATTTCAGCGTGGGGTACCGGTGAAGCCGCAACTGTAAGTTTTGTAAGCTCATTGTTTTCCGATGGTGTTTCCGATGGTGTTTCCTGTGTTTCCGATGGTGCTTTTTCCGGCGGTGCCGGTTCATTCTTTGCGCATCCGAAGGCTGAAACAGCCAATGCCAATACTAATACTGCCAATAATACTTTTTTTATGTTTTTCATATATTTCTCCTTTTTGTCTTATAATTTGCGAGAGATTTTACCATTGAGGTCAGATTGCTCTCTTATCTGTTTTGCTTGCGATTTTCATTCCTATAAACTGGAGCAGCTGTACTAAAATTACCATGAGGATAACGGTTATAATCATTATATCAGCTTGATATCTGTAATATCCGTATCTGGTGGCAATGTCTCCAAGTCCTCCTCCGCCTACAAATCCTGCCATGGCGGAATAGCTCAGTATTGTACCTATTGCAATTGTACCTCCTACAATCAGCGAAGTTTTTGCTTCAGGTATCAGTACCTTTAATATAATAGCGGAAAGAGGTGCTCCCATACTTTGTGCCGCCTCTATTACTCCGTGATCAACCTCCTGAAGTGAAGATTCAATCAATCTTGCAATAAATGGTGTGGACGCAACAACTAACGGAACTATTGTTGCGGTGGAACCGTAGCTTTTTCCTACTATAAAGGTTGTCAGAGGCTGTATTGCAACCAATAATATCAGGAATGGAATTGAGCGTCCTATATTTACAGCAATATCCAAAATTCTATATAAAAGTCCCATAGGATGTAAACCGTCTTCTCTTGTAACAACTAAGGCAACACCAAGAGGCAGTGCCAATACATATGCAACTACTGATGAAACAAGGGTCATATATAATGTGTCAACTGTTCCCTTGCCAAGCATTTGCATATTTTCTTTAAGAAGCTCCACAATTGTTTCAATTGTCCACATAATTTTTCAACTCCTCTACATTAATATTTATATTTCTCAGATAGCTTATTACCTTGTCCGATAAATTATCGTCCTCGGGAAGCTGCAGTATCATTTGTCCGAATGCTTTTCCGTTTATATCCTTCATATCTGCAAACAAAATATTTACAGGTGCCTTTATTTCCAAAACCAAGTTGGCAATGATGGGCTCATAGGACGATTTTCCGTCAAATACTATTCTTATGACCCTTTTTCCTTTCATTTCCTCAACATAAGCAGGATTGTTGTTATATACCAGTTTTTTTGCCGCATCGGTTTTAGGATTTGAAAAAACTTCCTCCACAGGTCCTGTTTCCGCCAATATACCGTCGTTGATTATTGCAACATGGTTGCAAATTTCCTCCACAACTGACATTTCATGAGTAATTATGACTATCGTAATACCGAATTTTTTGTTTATATCCTTTAATAATGCAAGGATTGAGCGGGTTGTGGTAGGGTCAAGCGCACTGGTTGCTTCATCGCAAAGGAGGATTCCCGGATTTGTTGCAAGGGCTCTTGCAATTGCAACTCTTTGTTTTTGACCTCCGCTGAGCTGTGCCGGATATGCCTTCATTTTATCTGAAAGCCCTACAATTTCCAAAAGCTCGGCTGCTCTTTTCCTGCCTTCATTTTTGCTCATACCTGCAATTTCCAGCGGGAAACAAATGTTGTCCTCCACGGTTCTCTGCATCAGCAGGTTAAATTGCTGAAAGATCATGCCTATTTGCCGTCTTACCTGTCTGAGCTCTCTATCATCTAAAACGGATAAATCCTTATCTCCTATGATAATGGTACCCTTGGTTGGCTTTTCCAAGAAGTTAATGCATCTTACCAAGGTGCTTTTGCCTGCACCGCTCATACCTATAATTCCAAAAATATCGCCCTTGTCAATATTAAGGTTAATTCCCGAAAGAGCGGTTACCCTATTGTTTTGACTTATAAATTCCTTTTGTAAATCTTTTATTTGAATAAATGGTGTCGTCCCCACTGGTGTTCCTCCTTTATTTAGCTGCAATGTCCTTAACAACCTCACCGGCAATTATCAGCCCCGCCACAGAAGGTACAAATGATATGCTGCCGGGTATTGCACGTCTCCGGGTACACTTTCCTGTTGTACCGGGCGGACATACACATCCGCCTTTGCAGCTGTCTCCTTCATTAATAGGTATAATGGGTTTTTCTTTTGAATATACAACCTTTAAATCTTTAATTCCCCGTTTTTTAAGTTCATGGCGCATTACTTTTGCCAATGGGTCTACGGAAGTCTTATAAATATCCGCAACCTGAAACTCGGTTGGATTTAATTTATTCCCCGCGCCCATGCTGCTTATTATGGGAATATTATTTTCTTTAGCTCTTACTATTAATTCTAATTTGGCGGTTACCGTATCTATGGCATCCACAATATAATCGTAACCGGTCAAATCATATTCTTCGGCATTGTCGGGCATGTAAAAGACCTGATATCCTGTTACATTGGCATTGGGGTTAATTTCCTTAATTCTTTCCACCATTACCTCAACCTTTTTCCTGCCGATTGTTTTTCTTGTGGCAATTAACTGTCTGTTTATATTCGTGAGACATACCTTGTCGTCATCAAACAGAGCAAAGTTTCCTATTCCGCATCTTGCTAAAGCTTCGACCACAAATGTGCCTACTCCTCCGATACCGAAAACCGCAACTGATGAGTTTTTTAATTTCTCCATTGCTTCTTTGCCTAACAGAAGCTGAGTTCTTGAAAATTCGTTTTGCATAACTTCACCTATTCGGGGACAACAGAGGTGTGTCCCCCTTCCTTTGACACATCTATCCACCCGCTGCTTCCTGATGTTTCTTCCAATTCATCCAGCGTAAGCTCTATGGCGGAGTTTCCTGTGCCGCATGCGGGAAACATTGTTTTAAATCTTTTCATGGATTCATCCAAATATACTTTTACATTTTCCTCCAATGCGAAGGGGCAGACTCCGCCTATAGCATGCCCGGTAAATTTCACAGTATCCTCCGGGGAAAGCATCTTTGCCTTAAAACCGAAAAAGTCCTTAAATTTTCTGTTATCTATTTTGGCATCTCCTGCTACAACTATTACCATTGCCCCGTCACCGTTATAAAATGATAAAGACTTCGCAATTCTCGCTTCCTCCGTACCCAAGACATTTGCCGCCAACTCAACGGTTGCTGTCGATTCGTCCATTTCAAGAATATCTTTGTCCTTGTTAAATTGTTTTAAATACTCTCTTACTTTTTCAATTGACATTTCAAACCCTCCAACTAATCTTTTCATCCATATAAAAATCCCTCTGCGAAGAGAGGGAATATTTTCAATCCGTCTCCTCATCTTCCAAAGTAAATACTTTGCCGGAATTAGCACCTTTCAGGATACTGTAGGTTGCCGAGACTTCACAGGGCCGATCCCTCCGTCTCTCTTGATAAGAAGTCCTTATTTAATTGTTACTTACTTTATACTATATAAATCTCTTTGTCAAGACAAAATTTTATAAATTTTCTATCATGTGATTCACTTTCTCTTCAATTTGCTTTATCATGAATTCTTCCGTGACTTTTTCTTCATAAAGTTTTGACATTACTTTATCCAATTGGTTTTTGTAATTTTTTACGGTATCCAATGTTTTTCCCGGTTCAGACTGGAATGCCCAGTCAAAAATCAGCCCGTCAAAAAAGTAATCTGAAAAGGTTTCAAGGGAACATACCGAAATTTCATTTCCGGTCATCATTATTATATCTGACATTTCCTTCTTGAATCTTCCTAACATTCTTTGAGCTTGTTCCGCATATTCTATGGCATCATCAATGTTGCTGTGCTTAATTTCCGCTGCAAGCAATCCGCCTCCCAAGATATCGGCAATTCCCCAGCCGTCCGCAGTCTCTAATTTCTTTATCGTCTTTTCAATAGCATCCAATGCTCTTTCGCCATAACAGATTGCCTCGTTAATTTCAATAATGTTGGCATTCGTATTTTCTTTGCGTTTTATAAGATTTTTTAATTCCTGACTTGCTTCCTGGTCTTCAAGATTTATGCTTTTTAGCTTCTCATTAATCAATTCTTCATATTCAACATCGCAGCCTTCTATTTTTGCAAGCTTATCCACGATTTTTTTAGATTCGCTCACAAGGAAATCAATGTTGTTCTTACATTGGTCATATTTTAATCTTGCCTTTAAAAGTCCCTGTTTTTCTGTGCTTAATCTTTCTTCCTTTGTACCTAATATTGCATAAAACAATGAAATAATATTATTTGATTGTAATTTTAAAACTTCATGGTCTTCCTTCTCCAAACCGGCAGATAACTTGTTAAGCAGAAGTTTTTCTTTAATAATATCCTGTTCCGTTTGTTTTAACATTAATTTTAATTTATTCTTTTTCTGTATGCATTTTTTTAAGTCGGTTATTTTTTCATTGTATTTACTATGCATATTACTGCTCCTGTCTCTTGCTATGATAATTCTTATATAACTTTTTTTGATTATATCATACATCATATTGCAATTCAAACAGTTTTTAACCGGAAAAACCGGGAATACGTTTCAATTTTTTTTGTTATTAATTATTGAATATTGTTTTGCAATACTGTATAATGAATTATAAAATAAAAAGGAGGTACCTTTATGATTACAAAAGATATGACAATCCGTGAAGTTATTATGGCAAAGCAGGAAGCTGCCGAAATATTAATGATTCATGGAATGGGATGTGTAGGCTGCCCAAGTTCTCAGATGGAAACATTGGAAGAAGCTGCAGCAGTACACGGTATGAACTTAGATCATTTATTAGCTGCTTTAAATAAATAGGGATTTCCTCCTGCAAATTAGAAGTTGCACCGGCAAAAACCTGACAAAATCGGCTTTCAGCAAGTATCATAATAAAATAGCTCCCGATACCGATTATAATAATCAGTATCGGGAATCTGAAGTTACTCCACCGGTTTTGAGAAGCCGGTTTTTATATTTAAAAGCAACCGATAAACAGCTGTTTTTGTTGCTTGTTTATATTATTTGCACAATTTAAATAATTACTATGTAAATATTTTAGCTATTTAGTTAATTATGTAAACACAGTCTGTATTCTCTCTTATTATTCCAAAGTTCCTCCTGCATAATTAATGTATAAAGCGAAGAATACCGATTCTTCGCCTGTTTAACCATTTATTATAATATTTCATCCAATTTAGCCTTATCAAAGCCCACAACTACTTCGTCATCTACAATGATCACCGGTACTCCCATGTATCCCATGGAAATCAATTCTTTTTTTGCTTCCTGATCTGTGGATACATTCTTTTCCTCATATTCATATCCTTTTTCCTTCAAATATTCCTTTGCCGTAATACAATTCGAGCAAGTGGAAGTTGAATAAATTTTAATATTTCTCATTTTTAATCCTCCGTATTGATTTATCTGACTGTTAATGTAATTATCATTAATTTTAACATATATCATGAATTAATACCATTAATATTTTATATAAATAATAAGAATTCCCGGGAGAGTGTCCCGGGTCTATCATTACTTAATCATTGTTGCCGCCCTCTTTATTTTTAAGCATTTCCAATGTCCTGCTGATTATATTTGGAATTGGCACACCCATAAGACCGGCATTTTCTATTATACTTACTGACTCATTTACAATATATCCGATAATAACGGTATCCCTTATCATTTCCGTACCCGACAACAAATCAAGATGAGTTGCAATGAGTACAATACCCAGTATCATTGCTTTTCTGCATAACCCCTTAAATCCTGCTCTGCTCTCAAGAGCACCCGTTTCAGATTTGTCTGACTTATTAAAGATTCCCGCTACAATCAATCCGGTTATATAGTCCACGGCCATAAATAATACCAATACCTTTAGTGCCATGTCCCATCCTCCGAGTGCATTTGCTATTATGCTTCCAATCACTCCCACAGCTCCCAATATACTTATCTTTACTGTTGTTACTTTTTCCATAAGCTATTTCTCCCTTCAAAAAAGAGAGCTTATTAGCTCCCTTATAATTATTATATGCTGTTTGCCTGTGCTTGTCTCATGGCTTGCGCAGTTTTATGCTTTTGACCGAATTATTATATATTGAACCCTTCATATTTCTCGCGTGTAAACGGCTCAGCAGGCATATCTGACCTTTATACCATAAATATTTGGCTTTTATTTTTCACAAAAATTAACCGGCAGAATAATATGAATTAGAATGGAACAGAAAGGAATGAAATTAATGAAAGAATGCACCATATACATAGATGTGCCTGAAAAATTACTAAAGGGCGCAGGTATTCCTAATTCTCAGTTTATTCCCTCCAATATTTTCAAAATACGCATTATACTTAAAAATATCGGCAGCAGCCAAGAGCTATGCTCGTTTAGTGCCGCCTTGGGAAACGGAATAAGATATTTGGAAAATATGAAGCATGAGGGTACCGATATAAGCATTTTAGATACTGTAAGTGCGGTAGAACCCTATGACTTGTTAAGCAACAACAATGTTATAATTTTTGGAAATAACTTTATTTTATCTCCGAACTCTACAAACATAATCTCATTTGACGCTGCGCTTTGCGACAAATACACGGTTGACAGCACAGAGAATTCCGGGGGAAAAATACCTCACAGAAGCAATATCAATTTTTATGCCCATTTAATCAATGAAGATAAAATTGATTCCTGCTTTGTTGTGTCAAAGGCAATGGATTTTGATTTATCGGTAAAATGCGACGATGAAAATGTAAACGCAGGAGATGAAATAAAATATTATGTAAGCCTGTACACGGGACAATATGACCTTGCAAGAAAGGTTTACTTGAGAAGCATTCTTGATGCAGGACTTGAATACATAGAAAGCACCTGCAATTTAGAGCCGAGAAATGTTTATGATTTTAACGGCAAAACAATAATAAAGTGGGATGTGGGAAGTCTCCAGCCATCGGAAATTAAAAAAATAGGCTACAAGGCAAAAGTAAAAAGCAGCGCAGGGACGGGAAAATTAACCAATAGGCTTAATTCAAACTGTATAAACAATTCAACCTACACACAGTGCCCGGTAAGCTGTGCGGTAACCGTAGGCTAATTAAATGTAAGGGGACATTTCATGTCCCCTGCCTTATTTCAATATACTATAATAATTGGTTTCCAATATCATGGCTGAATATTTGAATTTATCCTTTACCTTTTTATCAATTTCCAAAATATATTCGTCAATATTTTCTCCGTT
>ENA-UOOK01007110-UOOK01007110.1-fermentation-metagenome-genome-assembly--contig:-NODE-7110-length-10355-cov-69.380097_pt1 | contig 10355 bp, 10 predicted proteins | sample MGYA00245777_ERZ724023 | MGnify/ENA primary metagenome ERZ724023 (study PRJEB28704, sample SAMN03018312) | fermentation metagenome | biome: anthropogenic terrestrial biome; feature: soil... | reverse complement strand
TCAATTAATTGAAAGGAAATTGCATTTTAGAGGAAATGAAAACTCATTTTCATTAATATCTGTTGCAAAAGAAACAGCAGAAAAAGGAGTTCCAAATTTAAAAGAAAAAGAAGATGCTATCAAATTACTCAAAAATGAAATTGTTTTATCTGAACCTAAACGAAATACTCCAGAGAAAGAACTGCAAGCATGGATAATACTATATTCTATGAGGAATAATGGAGTGCTTCCATTTAGTGATAATTTAAAACTTATAACAACAGAGTTAGTATTTAAAAACAAGAAAGAATATAAATTATCAAAGCCCAAAAGAGATATTAGAAATGATATTTTGGCAATTGATGACAAGAATAATTTATGTGTAATTGAACTTAAATACACAAGAGATAATGAAGTAAAGCGACAAACACTAGAATTTGAAAAAGTAGTAAAGTATGAAAATGAGTTCTTCTATCAACTTGTTAAATTATATACAGACAAAGAGTGGAATGGTAGCATTAGAAAGATTTCAGTATGGCCAAAAGCAGAGGGTAAAACAAGAAAAAAAGAGTATATAGAAGTAGAAGAGATTAACTATTCAACTAATGAAGAAAAAACAATTTATACATTTGAATAAGGCACAGTGTAATTTGGAAATAAAAAAAGGATAAAATTTTTACAAAAATATTTTCGTGTTTTATTGCGAATAAAAACGAAAAAAAGAGTACCCCTCACTCGCTCGGATTTAGCTTCGCTGAGCTCGTCCTGCGGACTTCGGTTATAATCCGAGTGCTAAGTTATAATCAACAAAAAATTACATACAATATTATTTGTTAAATTTATATGAATGTTGTATATTTGTTTTAGAAAACAAATAATATACTAAATTGAACGAATGTCAGGAACTATCTAAAGAACAGCAATTTTATAGCCGTACAAAATATTGAAAAATGGATAAAAATAAAAAACTACAAATACGAAATAGCACAGCCGAATTTTTAATTTTCACCAATCAAAGTAAAACATCAACTATTGAAGTTCGCTACGAAAATGGAACTATTTGGCTTTCACAAAAACTTATGGCTATTTTGTTTGATTGCAGCGTGGACAACATTTCATTACACCTCAAAAACCTTTTCAAATCAGGAGAAATTGACGAAAATTCAGTTACCGAGGAATACTCGGCAACTGCTTCAGACGGTAAAAATTATAAAACAAAACACTACAATTTAGATGCAATAATATCTGTAGGATACAGGGTAAATTCAGTTCGTGCAACACAATTTAGGCAATGGGCAACTCAGGTATTGAAAGAATATGCAATAAAAGGATATGTTCTTGACCGTAAAAGAATGGAAAATGGCGCTTTTTTAGATGAAGATTATTTTGAGCATTTACTTGAAGAAATTCGCGAAATTCGATTGAGTGAAAGGCGGTTTTACCAAAAAGTTACTGATATTTATGCAACAAGTATTGATTACAATAAAGACGCTATAATTACAAAAGAATTCTTTGCAAAAGTTCAAAACAAACTCCACTATGCTATTCATCAACACACTGCGGCAGAACTAATTATTGAACGTGCAGATAGTAGAAAAGAACATATGGGATTAACTTCATGGAAAAACAGTCCAAACGGTAAAATTTTAAAATCAGATGTTACGATTGCAAAAAATTATCTTGCAAAAGATGAATTAGACGCATTAGGAAGGATTGTAAATGCTTATCTTGATTTAGCAGAAAATAGAGCCAAACGCAAAATTCCAATGACAATGGAAGATTGGGCAAAACGTTTAGATTTATTTCTTCAACATGACGATAGAGAAATTTTGCAAAATGCCGGCAAAATAAGTTATGAAATAGCAAAAGAACATGCTGAAACTGAATTTGAAAAATACAGAATTATACAAGACCAATTATTTCAATCTGACTTCGATAAATTAATTAATAATTTGGATAATAAAGCGATAAATGAATAAAAAACACCTAAACGAAGTGTAAGAATGATTGAAATTTCAAAAACTTCTCCTCCACTCTCCAACTCGCTCGGATTTAACTTCGTTGAGCTTGTCCTGCGGACTTCGGTTGTAATCCGAGTGTTATACCCAAAAAAAAATAACATAGAAAATTTTATTTGTTTAATTTGTAGGAATGGCTTATATTTGTTTTGGAAAATATAAGTTAACAATACTGGGTAAGGAAAAATAATATGGATAAAAAACATTCCGATTTTATTTTATTCAAAACTGAAGACGACAAGATAGCAGTAGATGTACGTTTTGAGAATGAAACTGTTTGGCTAACTCAAGACCAAATGGCACTACTTTTTGGAAAAGCTAAATCTACAATAAACGAGCATATTCAGAATATATTTAAAGAAGGGGAGCTTGAAGAGACACAATGTACACAGAAATTCGGAAATTCCGAATTTCAACAGAAAGCACCATTTTACTATAATTTAGATGTTATAATTTCTGTTGGTTATCGTGTAAAATCATTACGTGGCACGCAATTTCGTCAATGGGCAACTAAACGCCTCAATGAGTATATACGCAAAGGATTCACAATAGATGATGAACGCCTTAAAAATTTGGGAGGAGGAAGTTATTGGAAAGAATTATTACAACGAATACGTGATATTCGTGCATCTGAAAAAGTTTTTTATCGTCAAGTGCTTGATATCTATGCAACCAGTATTGACTATGACCCTAAAGCAGATATTTCCATTGCATTTTTCAAAAAAGTTCAAAACAAAATTCATTATGCTGTACACGGCAAAACAGCAGCCGAAGTTATTTATACCCGCGCCGATGCTGAAAAAGAATTTATGGGATTGATGACTTTCCCGGGTAATCGCCCATACTTGAAAGACGTTGTAGTAGCAAAAAATTATTTGGACGAAAAGGAGCTTCGTTCTCTTGGACAAATTGTATCAGGATACCTAGACTTTGCAGAGCGTCAAGCTGAAAGAGAACAGACTATGACAATGAAAGACTGGGCTGAACATTTGGACAAAATCCTGACAATGAGTGGTGAAAAGTTACTACAAGGAGCCGGTTCTATCAGCCACGAAATTGCTATTGAGAAGGCTACCTCAGAGTATAAAAAATATCAACAAAAAACATTGAGCGAAGTAGAAAAAAATTATTTAGAAAGCCTGAAAATATTAGAAAATAAAACCCAAAAAAAATAAAACACAATATCTCAAATTTAGCTCCTCTGAGCTCGTCCTTCCACTCTCCCGCTCGCTCGGATTTGCAATCCGAGTGTTGCTCAATAAAAATTATTTACAAAAATTGTTTGTTTTATATTTATGAATGTTGTATATTTGTTTTGGAAAATAGATGTTATGTGACATAAAAGAATAACTAACAATGAAAGAAAAAATACTAAATGAACTTCATAAATTCAAGGATTTAAAAAACAAAGAAAAAATTAAATCATTCGTAATTTTTAATTTGCCATCTGAGAAATCATATGAATTGAATACATTGATTCGAACTGAATTTCTAATTATAAAAGAACATTTAGAAAAAGAACGGAAACAAGAATTATTAAAAATGATTAAAAAACTAGACTGGATTGAAAACAAATACTCTGATTTATATCATCGATATGAAAACACGCCAGTTAGCAGAGATATTTTAAAGTGGGAATCTGAAGTTTATAACGACAATTATGAGTTAGTATCACAAACACAAACACCATTAAAAAAGTTGATTGATTCTTTTAATTTTGAAAATATTGATTTTGAAGAGTATAATGTAAATGAATTATTATTTGACAAGATGAATTCCGAAATGGGTTTTTACAATTTGAAACGTTATAACTCAGATAAAGAATTTGCTAAAAATTATCACCCAACGGAGTCCGAAACAAAATACATGGAGTTAATGGATTATTTCCAACGCTGTAGCTTTCCTAAATTCATTTATTGCTACAATAAAGAATATCAAACAGATTTTGAGGAATGGTTTAGACGTGGATTCAAATGGGATTCACTGAAATGGTCTGTATTTGGATTTGATATCAGTCAACCTGAATTTGAAAGTAAAGCAAGTGAGTATGTTCTTGAAGAAATGTATTATAATAGAGAAATAATTTACGCCACATAACATGCTATTTACTGCACAGCCTGCCACAGACACGACACAACCACATAGCACACTGATAACCGTTAAGAGACATTCAAAAAACGCACCTGCTCTCTCAAACCTATAATCCAAGTGTTATACAATTAAAAAAATAACACACAAATTTTATTTGTTTAATTTGTAGGAATGGCTTATATTTGTTTTGAAAAATAGATATTTGTTCAATAGTTCAAAGACCACAAACACATTGAAAACTATGACAGAAAAACAGATTGAAAAAATAAAACTAGCGATTAAGAAAAACCGAGCTACATTGTCTGCTGAGAAACGAAAATTTGGTGGATTTTTCGATAATTCAGGAAGACGTTATTATATTTCTGATTTGTACATGAAAATTGCAGATTATAAAGGAGCAATTACATATAAAAAATGGTTTGACAAAAACTTTCCAGATGATATTGGAGACTCATTATTATCTTTAAATTGGTCAATTGCTTATTTTGAACTTGGAAAAATAGCAGAAGCAAAAATTTACACGATTGACACTGCCTTCCAGAATATTTATCTACATGATTTACTAATTGGTAAAGAAGTAAAACGAATTGGCATGTACGAACATGGACATGACATGCTTGATGTTGCAAAATCAATTATTAAGGATTATAAAAAAATTGTAACACAAACATATTTAGAATGGCTTACAGTTTTCATGGATACAGACGAATATAAAGAACCAATTAATAAATACATAGAACTAAGCAAACTTCTAAAAGATGAAAACGACAAAGATAAATGGATTGAATTACTTGACCAAATCAGTGAATTAGAAGATAGAAATAAAAACATAAAAAAGTAACTCACGCCCGCTCAAATTCTCCCTCACTAATCTCACAAATTTGCCTCGTACCAAAAAAAATGATACATTTTTATAAAAATTCAAATTTACAAACTTTTAACTTTATGGTCTTATAAGGAAAATTCCGCTTTATTAAAAACAATCAAGGCGTTTTAGAAGTGTTTAAATGCAAGGCGTCTGAGATTGAAAACGAAGGAGCGTACAGAAGTACGTGACTGAGTTTGAACATCGAAAGCAACGAAGCAGTTGAATACTTATAAAACGCCACTTAAAAAATTAAAACAACCCAAAAATTTCAGCATCAATCTTATCAATAATCTCTCTCAAATCTTCTGGACGTTGTGCAAAATCTAAATTTTCAACATCTATAATTAAGAGTTTTCCACCATTATAGTTTGCTATCCAGCCTTCATATCTTTCATTCAAGCGTTTTAGATAGTCTAAGCGGATAGTATTTTCGTATTTTCGTCCACGTTGTTGAATATTTTGCACAAGTTTTGGAACCGAAGCCCTTAGATATATTAGTAGATCAGGAGCTTCTACCAAAGTTGCCATTAGCGTGAAAAGACTAAAATAATTATCAAAATCGCGGGTTGTCATCAAACCCATAGAATGCAAGTTAGGTGCAAAAATATAAGCATCTTCATAAATGGTTCTATCTTGAATTACAGTCTTCCCTGCTTTTCTAATTTCAAGAATTTGATTAAATCTACTATTCAAAAAATAAACTTGAAGATTAAAAGACCACCTCTGCATATCTTCATAAAAATCATTCAAATAAGGATTGTCGTCAACATCTTCGTAATGCGGAGACCAACCATAATGTTTGGCTAAAAGCTTGGTTAATGTGGTTTTGCCAGCGCCAATATTTCCTGCTACTGCTATGTGCATATTCTTAAAATTTTGTAATTATTAAAAAAAAATAAATATATACAATATTAATAATTAAGCAAAAAAAAATTACTAAAGAATTTTAAAACTTATCAACGATTTTTTATTTAAAATGTATAAAATATCATTTTTAATCTTAAAACCTATGCTATTACTAGCCTCAAAGCTATAATACAATATTTTTTCTTTGTTAATATCAAAAGCTATAAGCTCATTATTTCCCAACAAATACAAGTCATCATTTATACAATCAAAATCTATTAATCCATCATAAAAAAATGAATCAACATAATTTGCATATTTGTCTAAAACATGAATATATCCATTTTCAAAACTTATAAAAATATAATTATTGCTTTCTTTCATTTTTACAGGTTTTTGTTCCGAAACAATACTATAAAGACTTGTCCCCTTTTGAGTTGTTACAAGGTCTTTAGAAATTGTATTTATTCTTGTATTTTGCGAATCAAAAACTAAAAAACTTTCAAAAGAAGAAGAACATACTGCATCTGCTGAAAAATAATTCAAATCGTCTAAATAAATTGGCGACCTTAACGGAGCTAACTTGTTGTCTAAGAACACAATAACATTAAAATCTTTATAATAAACTAAAACTCTAAATGGATTGCTAACATCAATAAAATAAATATTTCCAAAAGTTTTGTCGGAATAATCGTACAATTTATTAAACTCAGAATCGGTTTTCAAAATTTGATTATCCTTAATAAAATAAAAATTGTTGAGCTTGTCAATTTCAAAAGCATCTATACCCTTTGTATAATCAGAATTAACAACTTCTTGAGCATCTAAACTTTGACCAAAAACAATTAATATTAATATGTATAAAAACTTTTTCATAGAATAATACCTTACAAAATTTATTCCAAGATGGTAAAGATACAAAAAAAGTTTTTAGTTGTAAGTTTTTAGTCAAATTTTATGAACCGTATCGCAATAAAAAAACTGCCTGACAAAAAAATTATCAAGCAGTTCACATTAAATCAATTAAATATATTTATTTCCCACTTTTTGAACATGGCTGGTGTTTGCCATGAAATTGTTCTTTATGATGCTCACACTGAGAATCTTTGTGATTTTTCTTACCTTTACCTTTTAAGTCAAAATTTGCTCTTTGTTCTGGAGTCAAGACTTCGCGAATTTTTAAACGACAATCAATTCTTTCTTTTTTAATATCGCCTTTCAATTTTGTAAGATCATCAATTTTTGCATCAATTTCCTTTTTTGATGGAGTTTCTGCAATTAAAAGCTTGTCTAATTCAGCATTTTTAATTTTTAAATCTGCTTTATATACTGCAATTTTTTTATCGCTCGCAAGCTTTATTGCATTAATACTAGTTTTTTGACTTTCACTCAAATCTTTGTGAAGACAAGTGCTTTGATGTTGTTTGCAATCTTTTTTTGCTTCTTGAGAAAAAGCTAAATTTGCAGAATAAAAAGTTACAAACAAAATTACTGCTAAAAATTTTACGGTAGTTTTCATAATTTTTATATTTTTGATTACAGAATTATAGACAATTAAAATTAGAAAAGGTTTAACGCAAAACAAAAAAATATTATATTACTAAACTTTATGACTAAAAAATTTAAAACATACCAAAGTAAACTTCACATACTTAACATTGAAGGAGGTGGAAATCACGTACTTATTAAAGCAAAAATTAATAAAACAAAAGTTAATATGATTGTTGACACTGGAGCTTCGAGTACTGTATTTGACTTAGATAATCCTATTTTTTCTAATGTTGATTTTGAAAATCTAGAAACCGACAATCCTAGTTCTGGCTTCAACTCTGTTATTGATGAATTATATTTTGGAAACATTGATTCATTTTCGATTTCGTGGTACAAAATAAAAAATTTGAAAGCAGTATTTACTTCAATGCAACATATAAACGAGTTGTATAAAAACCTTAATTTACCGCATGTAGCTGGCATATTGGGTTGTGATTTTCTTATTGCTAATAATGCTGTATTAGATTTTGAAAATAAGAAATTAATTATCAAAAAATTCATAAAGCATTAAACAACAATAAGTTACAAAAATCGCAAATATGTTTTTACATAAAAATATATTTTTAAAACTTACAAATAACCATGCTTGCTTTTGCTAACTTAAACTAGCGATAAAATAAAACATAAAAACATATTAAAATTTAAAAAAAAGGTCTATATTTGCAAACTTTAAAATAAACATAGTAATAATTAATGAATAAATTTAACTGATATGCGTAACAAAGGAGCGATTGTATTAGTAACAGTGCTATTGACATTGATTTGTCTATACTATTTAACATTCACATTTGCTGTTAAAAGAGTAGAAAATAAAGCAGAAAAATATGCAGAATCTCAATTTACTGCAATGAATTTAAAGGTTGACGAAGCTAGACAGTTAGAAATTACTGACTCTTTAGTAAAATATTATCTTGATTCAGTTGAGAATTTACCTGCTTTAACCCTATTTTCAAAACATACTTATATGGATTGCAAAAAGAGGGAACTTAACCTTGGTCTTGACCTTAAAGGAGGTATGAACGTTAGTTTAAGAATTTCGGCAGAAGATTTAATTTTATCTTTAGCTAATAATCCTAACGACCCAACCTTGCTTGCAGCACTTGAAGAAACTAATAAAATAATTGACGGCGATGACGAAACCGATTTTATCACCATTTTTGGAGATGCTTATTCAAAAGTAAAAACTCCAAAATCAAGTAGCTTAGCTGCTTTATTTAGCAAAATTAGCAATAGCGATAAAATTAACGCTAAATCAACTGACCAAGAAGTAATTGATTATATTAATGCACAATACGAAGATGCTATCGATAATGCTTTTGTAGTTTTAAGAAAACGTATCGACCTTTTTGGTGTTGTTTCGCCAAATATTCAAAAAGACATTGCTAACAGAGGTGTTTTCCATATAGAATTGCCAGGTATTAAAGAGCCTGAACGTGTTGAAGATTTGTTGAAACAAGCTGCTGTTCTTGAATTTTGGGAAACTAAAGATGCTACTGAAATAAGAAACAACTTAGCCAAAGTTGATGATTTCTTAACTCAAAACGAAGAAGAAGCTATTGCTATCGACACTACCAATATTGTTGCTGACACTACTAATATTGACACCACTACTAATATTGTTGATGCAGAAACAAATAAAAGTGAGCAAACTCAAACTAGAAGTATTACCAAACGTATGGTATTTAATATTGGCGACAGAGGCGTATATGGACCAGTTTTGGGTTATGTTAAAAAAGCTGACAAAGATGCATTGATAAATGATTTGAATGCAGATTATTTAGCTGGCTTTTTTGGCAATGATGTTGTTTTTGCTTGCGGATATAAACCAGTAGAAGGAAATATAGATTATTACGAAGTTGTTGTTCTACAAAGAAGTAAAGCAACTGGCGGAGCTGCTTTAAGTGGCGATGTTGTTACAGATGCTAGACAAGAATTTGATGAAAGAACTGGTCAAGCTCACGTTTCGATGTCTATGAACTCGGCTGGTGCTACAGAATGGGCAAGAATTACAAAAGAAAACATTGGAAAAAGTATTGCAATTGTTCTTGACGGACAAGTTTATTCTTATCCAAACGTAAACGACGAAATTAAAGGTGGACACTCAAGCATTTCTGGAAACTTTACTCTAGACGAAGCTACCGACTTGGCAAATGTGTTGAAATCAGGAAAAATGGTGGTTTCGGTTTACATTATTTCTAGCGAAGTGGTTGGACCTTCATTAGGACAAAAAGCAATAGATTCTGGTTTTGCGTCATTTATTATAGCATTTATAATCGTGCTAATATACATGATTTTCTACTACAACAGAGCTGGATTGGTTGCAAACATCGCACTTATTGCTAACGTATTCTTCATTTTTGGAGTTTTAGCTTCTATAGGAGCTGTTCTTACTTTACCAGGTATAGCAGGTATTGTATTAACTCTAGGTATGGCGGTCGATGCCAACGTTATTATTTATGAGCGTATCCGTGAGGAACTTAGAGCTGGAAAACAAATAAAATCGGCATTAGTTGACGGATACAAAAGATCTTACCCTGCTATTTTAGACGGTAACATTACAACTTTAATAGTAGGTATTGTACTTGCTGTTTTTGGTGTAGGTCCTGTTAAAGGTTTCGCAACTACATTAATTATAGGTATTTTAACTTCTTTATTCTCTGCTCTATTTATTTCTAGAATGATATTCTCAACATTATTGAATAAAGAAAAGAAAATCAATTTTGGTAATAAACTTACAAACAATTTATTTGTTGACTTAAATATTGGTTTTATAAAAAACCGTAAAATTTTCTACGGCATTGCAGGCACATTAGCTGTAATAAGCCTTGTACTTCTTTTCACTAAAGGTTTAAATCAAGGTGTTGACTTTACTGGTGGTCGTGATTATATTGTAAAATTCGAACAAGCTGTTGAACCAGAAGAAGTGGCTAAAGCACTAGAAACAGTTTATGAAGATTTACCTATTGTTAAAACTTATGGTACCAGAAATCAAGTAAAAATTA
>ENA-UOOK01007107-UOOK01007107.1-fermentation-metagenome-genome-assembly--contig:-NODE-7107-length-10362-cov-9.870961_pt1 | contig 10362 bp, 9 predicted proteins | sample MGYA00245777_ERZ724023 | MGnify/ENA primary metagenome ERZ724023 (study PRJEB28704, sample SAMN03018312) | fermentation metagenome | biome: anthropogenic terrestrial biome; feature: soil; material... | reverse complement strand
ATCATTCATCAGTAGCGTAGCTGATCGAATGCGCTCTATTATGTCAATAGGAGGACTGATAAATGTTTGTCATTCGCCCTCATGCGACGAGGATACCGTTCGGCAGTTCCGGCGGCCGGAGATGTGTGTGCGGCTGCTTACGCTATCATGCAGGGATCCGGTAGATCTGGACCCCCCGGGCGTCGTAGATGAGTTCGAGCGTATCCGTCGGGATCGAGACATTATAGCGTTCGCGCTCTTCTGCACCCACGTAGAGGAGCGTGGCGTTGTATGCCCGCGCGAGGTCGACAGTTCGGGACGGTTGTTCATAGATAGCCCGCACGTCGGCGCTCCGCTCGCCTATGCGTCCTTCGTCCCCGCGCCACATGTACTCGTGGAACGGCATCCCGATGACGGCCGGTATCCCGGTGAACGACGAGACTCGTGAGTAGTAGGTGTAGTCCCCGCCCTCCGCCTCGACAATGATGTGGTCGCCGGGAAGATCCCGGAGGAACGCGATCGCCGCCGCATCTTCCGGATGCGAGCCCTCAAGGTACGCCGCCCCGTCCAGGGTATGGCTCCCGTAGCCGAAGTCGACGTTGATCGCGAAAGGTGCAACAAGGAGGAGCGCCGCGGCGAGAACCGGCAGTACCCATTTTGTCCCGGCAGGCATACGCCGACCTATTCCGGCGTTCCGGAGCCACTCCCCGACGACGGCAAGGCTTGCCGTTCCCATCAGGAACCAGGCGGGGAGATAGAACTTGAAGACCGTATTCATCCGGAAGTAGGTCTCCCCCATGTTGTCCACAAGGTAGACCAGTTCGGTGGCGAGGATAATCAGGAGCCCGAGGATGGCGAGCGTGTCGGCGGCCGAGAACCGGCGGCGGGCGAGGAGGTAGGCCAGCGGGACGGCGGCGATGGCCGCGGCCGGATAGCCGGCGAGCACGAACGGCACCGCGGCGAGCAGCAGGTAAGGGCGCTTTTTGATGTCCGGGACGCAGGAGGCGGTGAGGATCGCGAGGAAGAGTCCGTGGACTAACAGGAACTCCACCGGATCGGAGGGCACCGGAACGATCCCGATCCCTTCGATACCGGGGCTGTTGAGTTGCAGGTAGAACGGGAGATATGTTGCGATGGCAAGCGGCGGCACCACAGCGAGCACCATCCAGGACCGCTCCCGGTCCGGTGAAAAGTTCCCGTAGCGCCGCCATACGAGGAGGCCGAAGACCAGCGTGACCGGGGCGTAGACCAGCACGTCCCAGGAGTTGAACCCGGGCATGGACCCAAGGGAGAGGGCGGCAAGCCCCGAGAGGATTACGCGCCCCCGCGCCGTGAGGGTCCCCCACCGCATGTAGGCAAATACGAGGAGGAAGAGCAGGAGCCCCTGGTTGAAGAAACTCATGACGTGCGGGTGTACGTCGCCCCAGAGCATCGAGAAGAGGGGATATTCGTTGATCGTGTTCGTGATCGTCCGGGTGCTCCCCCAGAGGACATCGAACCACGAATCTCCGATCGCGATGTGGTAAATCGCCGAAGGGTTGGGGAGGAAGAGCGCAAGCACCGGAAGCCAGCGATAGCGCTCAAGGAGGAGATGCCCGAGGGCGTAGAGCGAGACAGCGGCAAGACCGAGCACCGTCGGGAGGACAAGATTGAATGTTATCGTCGAAGGCACACCGGCCGTAAGCCCGAGCGCTCCGCTCATCCAGTAACCGAGATAGTAGTAAACGTCGAGCGTTCCTCCCGCATACCAGGGGTCGAGCGGCGGGACGGCCGGCTGCCGCATGATCGACGCGAGGATTGCGTGGTCCATGAACTTCTCGGCGTAGGAGATGGTCGGGTTGATCCAGCGCACCTCAAGCATGAAGAGGAAAGGGACCAGGAAGGCGAGGTCCCAGGTGAGGCCAGATCGTAAGCGCTCTCGTGTGTAGAATCCCTGCGACCCTGCATAGGCGACTATGGCGAGGAACGGCAGGAGGGGGAGCCAGACCGGGAGGCCAAGTTGTCCACAGTACCAGGACCCGAGCGTGAAGAGGAGGACCGATACCGGGTATGCGACGGCGGCCGAGAGAGTGCCGAAGGTGCGGTCGAGTGCCGGCCAGGTGCCGAGGTGGAGCAGTTTGACAACCGCAAGCCAGAGCAGCACGGAGACAATCAGTTCACCTGCCAAACGTCTCCTCCTTCTCGATCTCCCTGGAAAAAGCCTTTCTTAAGAGGTCCATCGACCAATTGCCTAAGTAGTAGATCGATCCGACCCCGCCGACGAGCGTGACCAGATTCTTGACCAGGTGGTCGATGACGGCGATCAGTGTCGCCGTGGCGACCGGGGTTCCCGCGAGCCCGAGGGTCAGCGCGAGTGCGAGTTCATAGGTTCCCACCCCCCCCGGGGTGATCGGGACCGCCTTGACGAGGTTCCCGATGACGATTGCAAGGACGACGATGGCGAACGGGACTGACTCCCGAAACATCAGGACGACCGCGTAGCAGACCAGCACATCGACGAGCCATATGAGGAGCGAGGACCCGCCGAGGGTAAGAAGGGCCCGGGGATTGAGGGAGACCTGCTTCACCTCGTCGAGCATCCTCTGGATGGCAACGACGATCCGGTTCTCGGACTTCAGTCTGCCGGACCAGAGGAGCACGGCAAAGAAGACGCCGCCTGCGGCGAGGGGGACGATGATGACCGTGATGAACCAGTCGGGAACGTCGAGCACCGCGAGGACGAACGGGAGCGCGACGGCGCCGAGCACCGCGATCATTATGATATCGAAGACGCGCTCGACGACGATGGATGAGAACCCCTGCGAGTAGGTGGCGTCGTCCTCGTGCTTGAGGATGAGCATCCGCACAAAGTCGCCGAGGCGTGCGGGGATGATGAGGTTCGCCGTCTGGGAGACGAAGATGCAGGCGATCGAGAACCCGAGACTCTCTCTGATGTCAAGGCCGTTCAGGATGAACCGGTACCGGAACCCCCGGAGGACCCAGGCGACGACGCAGATCCCGACGGCGGCAAAGAGGAAGGGTATCACGGCGTGTTCGAGCGTCAGCAGGAGGTCGTCCCAGACGCGGTAGAGCATGTAGCCGACGATCCCGATCGCGATCAGGGTGGGAATGACGATCGCGCTAGCCTTTTTCCACATGGAGTCTCCACCAGAGGCGTAAGATCGCCGATCCCATCTCGACAACGTCTTTTCTGCGCACGGTCGTCCCCTCCCCCTGCCGCCACCTCACAGGAAGTTCTTTTATGCGATATTCGTTCTTCTGGGCCCGTATCAGCACTTCGGTGTCCCAGAACCAGTGGCCTGCGGTCACCGATGGAAGCAGGTCGAGGAGCCGGTCGCGCCGGAACGCTTTGAACCCGCACTGGTGGTCGTGGAGCGAGCTTCCGAGGATCGTCCTGACCAGCATGTTGTAGCCGCGGCTCGCGATCTCCCGGCCCCCGCTCCGGGTGATTACGCTTTCCGGGAGGAGACGGGAGCCCGTTGCGGCATCGTAGCCGTCGCGGACGGCGCCGACGAGTTCGGCGAGGTGCTGCATGTCGGTGGCAAGGTCGACGTCGTAGTAGCAGACGATTGACCCGTTTGCCCCGGAAAACGCACGATTGAGGGCCCGACCCCGCCCGAGCCGCTCGTCGGAATGAAGCAGGCGGACCCGGGGGTCGTTCGTTTCGTACGCTCTGACGAACTCGGCGCTCCCGTCGGTGCTCCCGTCCTCGGCGACGATCAGTTCGAACCTCTCCGGGGCTATCGACTCCAGTGCCTCAAGCGACCGCGGTATGGCGGTCTTGAGCGCCGTAAGGTCGTTATAGACCGGCAGGACGGCGCTCACCTCGATCTCACGCATTCGGGAACCTCGCGAGAACCCGCTTTGCCGCTTCCTGTCCGGCGACGACCGAGCCGTTCATGCTCCGCTCCGGGTAGTTCGGGGGGCTGAACATCCCGGCGAGGAAAAGGCCGTGCTCTTCGTAGGCAGGCAGGCGATTTCGGAGCCCGGTCGTGTAGACCGGGCCTGCATACCTATCGACAGCGAGCCGGTGCCAGTGCACCTCATCTTCGCTGACGGAAAATCGCCTGCAGAAATCCGTGAGCATCGACTGCTCGAAGCCTTCCGGGAGCCGGTCGGTGAAGTAGGACGCGAGGTAGATAAGATGTTCGCCGTACCACGCGAGCGGGGCGAAGTTGGTGTGCGAGACCACCGCACCATAGGGGGCCGCGTCCTTCATGTTCAGCCAGTATATGCCGCGGGTTACGTCCCGGTCGAGTGCGAGGGTCATGCAGGCGGCGCCCTGGTAAGGAATCGGGGTGATATCGAGTCCGGTGAGGTCCGAAGTCACCTGCAGCGGGAGTGTCGAGACGACGGCGTCGTAGGCCTCGTTGTCGACAAGCCAGCCGTCGCCGTTTGGCCGGATCTCCGTGACGGGGGAGTCGAGCATGATCGAGGCGCCCCGCTTCGCTGCTGCTTCTTCGAGTCGGGCGATGAGGTGTCGGAATCCCCCTTTCAGGTAGCCCAGGCGCTCGCCCCGGACACCCCGGTCGGATCGGATTGCGATGCGGGATATGAGCCAGGCCGCCGAGACTTCGCCCGCACGATCCCCGAATTTGCTCTTTAAGAGCGGTTCAAAGAACGAAGCGTAGAGGCCGGGACCGAGATGTTCCAGGATATATTCCTTTGCGGTGACGCCGTCGAGCGCTGAGACGTCGAGCCGCCGCGAGCGCAGGGTCAGCAGGCCGAGGCGGGCTTTCTCGGCGAGTGTGAGGTGGGGGTAGCGCAGGATCTCGGTCGGGGTGGTGAGCGGGTGGATGGTCCCGTCGACGTAGTAGCCGGTGGACCCTCGAAGCCATTCCAGCCGGTCGGTCAACTGCAGCGTATCGAATAGGCTGAGAAGGCTGGTATCACCGGCAAAACAATGGTGGTAATACTCTTCGATCCAGTAATCGTCAATCCGGTACGAACTGAGGCATCCTCCCGGAATGGGGCGTTTTTCGAAGAGATCTACCTGGTGTGTTTCGGCAAGTTCGAGAGCCGAGACAAGTCCGCACAACCCTCCCCCTACGACGCAGATCTTCATTGCTCATCACTATGTACTGAAAATTATAAGAACACTTTTGAAATATAAAGTATACAATGTCTTTATACATAAACGGCGATATTATTAACCAGTCCATATGAGGGTGTGAAGCTGAATGAGGGTCTTCTTTATAGGATTCGGTCAGGCTGGGGGCAAAATTGTCGATATGTTCATTGGACAGGACAAGCGGATGCAGACCCAGAATTTCAGGGGAATTGCAGTCAACACAGCACGTACCGACCTGATGGGGCTTAAAAATATCGAACTTAAAGATCGGCTCCTGATCGGGCAGACGGTGGTCAAAGGCCACGGCGTCGGGACCGATAACGTAACCGGTGCACGGGTGACTGCCGATGAGATCGACGCCATCATCAACGCGATCGACTCGAGGGGGACGCATGATGTCGATGCCTTCGTCATCATCGCCGGTCTCGGCGGCGGGACCGGTTCCGGGGGCTCGCCGGTTCTTGCCCGGCACCTGAAGCGCATCTACCGGGAACCGGTCTACGCGATCGGCATCCTTCCCGCTCCGGAGGAAGGCAGGCTCTACTCATACAATGCAGCCCGTTCCCTGAGCACCCTGGTGAACGAGGCGGATAATACCTTCATCTTCGACAACAGCGCCTGGAAGAACGAGGGAGAGAGCGTTAAAGACGCCTATAACCGGCTGAACGACGAGATCGTCCGCCGGTTCGGCGTGCTCTTCCGTGCGGGCGAGGTCGGTAAGGCGGGTGTCGGGGAGATGGTCGTGGACTCAAGCGAGGTCATCAACACCCTGCGCGGCGGCGGCATCAGCACCGTCGGATACGCCATCAGCGAGAAGGTCAGCCCGCGTACAAAGCAGAATCAGGGGCTCTTCTCCGGCCTGATGCGCAAGAAGGAGAAGACCGAAGAGGTGCTGACCGGGGAGGACAAGTCGGCGAAGATCATCGCTCTCGTCAGGCGTGCCATGCTCGGGCGTCTCACCCTGCCGTGCGATTACTCGACGGCGGAGCGGGGTTTGGTTCTTCTCGCGGGCCCGCCCGATGAGATGGACCGGAAGGGTGTGGAGAAGTCGAAGAGCTGGGTGGAGGAGAACATCGCAGGCGTCGAGGTGCGTGGCGGGGATTACCCGGTGCAGAGCGACTACGTCGCAGCTGTCGTGGTCCTTGCGACGATCGGGGACGCTCCCCGGATCACCGATCTCCTTGAGATTGCAAAGGCTACAAAGGAAGATGTCATCAAATCGAAGGAAAAGCGCTCGACTATGTTCGATGACGGCATTGAACCGCTGTTCGAGTGAGGGGGGCATTATGAAGGCGAACAGCGGCAAATGGATTGTTCTCCTGCTCGCACTCTTCTGTTTCGTGCAGGCTGTATCGGCATTCGACGTCAAGACCGAGACCGTTGACCCGTCGAGCGGCGCTCTCGAACCCGGTCAACAGGTGAGCGCGCGTTATGTGCTCACCTACGATATGATCACCTCCGACCTGAGCGATGAGACGTTCGAGCTCAGCACCGGGCTGCAAAATCCCTCCTGGGACATAACGGTCTACCACGACGGGGTTGGGACCCCAATCAAGAAGGCCGGGTATTACCCGGTCCTGTTGGAGTTCGAGATCGACTACGGTCAGGGTGATACCGAACTGGACATTAAGGTGCGTGGCACCGTCCCTTCGAGTGCGAGCGGAACGATTCTGGTGACCAAGATCGAGCACCTGCGGGATAAAGATGTGAAGGACACTCATTCCGTGACCCGGGACGTTGTGAGCGCGGGTCAGGTCGAGGATTCTCTCTCCGCCCAGCAGCAGCGCCTCAAGGACCTGAAGGCCGACATGGATGGAAAGGCCGGAGAGGGCGTGGACGTCTCTGCCGCACAGACCAAGTACAACGCCGCGAGCCAGGCGCTCACGAGCGCCGCGGCGGCAAGTCCGTCACAGGCAGCGGGTTACATCACCACCGCCACGAAGAATATAGACGAGGCGAAGTCGCTCCTCGATAGGGCATGGGCCGAGAAGGAGGTCTCGAACGCCGCCGCGACAATCGAGTCTCTCGACGGGATGATCACCTACTTCGTCGAGAACCGCTCGATGGCGAGCGACCCGCAGGTGGTCGCCATCATGACCAAGCGCGAGAGCTCCGTCCAGTTCTACTCCCAGGCAAAGGATGCCCTGAACGCGAACAACTACTCTCTCGCGCGTTCGAAGGCAGCCGATGGTCTGAATAAGGCGAACGAGGCCCTGACCGATGCAAACGCCCTCCGGGAGAAGCTCGGTGAGGGATTCAGCCTCGGCGGCAACCTCCTCCTCTACATCGGCATCGGGGTCGTCATCATCCTGATCGTTGTGGGTGTTGTGATCTACCGAAAGAGGACCGGCTGGGACGAACTCGGGTGACCCCGGCAACTAACTCCCCTCTTCTCCACACCAGCTTTTTTCGTCCGTATCCTGCCCCTCCCGGACCTTGAGTATTCGCGGGGCACCAGTGTCTCTGACTGGACGTTTTTCTTGCCGCCATAATCGATCCTCAGCCCGTACGGATGAACGGCATCCCTTGGGTCGAATGCATGTTCATCCTGCATATGGCAAGGGGGCTTGTAGGCCGGGGACGCCCAAACCGACGCCTGGGGGGGAGGCGAAGTACTCTCACGCAAAGATTCGAGCACCGTGATCTTGTGCGAAATGCGGGAAATGGAACGTTTGAAACGCGAAAATTCCGGAGAGGTTTGAGGCGCGATCAAAGGGAAACCTGATGAAAAACAGTACCCGGGGCGGTCCCGGAATAAGGTATTTCATTGTCCCTTATTGTGCATCCTCGAAGGACGTAATCGATTTTTCATCGGATATCTCCATGACTGCCCTCGCCCCCCCACCAAGGGGGGACGGGGGAGGAGCGCCGCAGGTGCGGGAGGGGTGGGGTCGACAAGGCCGGAGAGTGGAGTGCGAGCGTAGCGAGCTTGAGAAACCTGGAGGATTTCGAGGGGGATTTTCCCCCTCCCGCAGGAGGGTATCCGTACGTCCTTCTGGAGATATATTCCGTGCAGTGGAACGTAGCGGCTATTCGCCTCCCGGGGGGCCGGGGGCAGTCATGACGATATCCGTAGCCCTGAAATCTCGCGATCTTCCGGGCTTCGGTCATGTGAGCGTCCGGCAACGATACGGTCTCCCGCGACGCCGTAACGGGAGTCAGCAGTACCCGGACCCCGGAATGCGGTAGTTTGACCTCCGGGGGCTTCCTACAGAGCCGTTGCTTGAGCGAAGTATCGGATCTCAAAAGAGCGTCGGCAGGGGGGCCGCCCTGCATCGGGTCTCAGGCGGTCGGCCCTCCGGGAACCTTCGAGAAGACCTCGATGTTTCTGCTCCCCGACTTCCCGTCCCGCAGGAAGTAATACTCGATCAGCCGATCCTTATTCTCTTCATACGAGAACCAGTAGTTCAGCCGGTAGGTCTCCTTAACGTAGCCGTCGAGGGTCGGATAGGTGTCGGCATCATGGGTGATCACGACGTCGTAATCGCCGCTGTAGATCGTCGATTCGCTTACCTTCTGACTGTAGTAACTGAGTTTCGAGGCGTTTTCACCCCGGTAATACCAGGGCAGCGGCCAATAATTCTCGGTCGCGATCGCTACCCGGTCCGCGGCATTGATCACTCTAAAGACCTCCCGCAGGTCTTCGGAGTTCTGCACCTGCACGATAGGCTCGTTGATGTCTGCGGGGGTGAACGCCACATGGAACATCATGACGACCAGGAAGATGCTTGCCGCGACGGCGACGACCGCCTTCTTCGTGGTCATCGCATAGACCGCGACGAAGATCATGGGCAGGAGCTGGTGGAGGATCAGCCACGGCACCTTCTCGCCGATATAGGCGTAGGCTGCCATCGTGAGGAGCATCCAGAAGATGGCGAACCGCGCAAACTCTCGCTGCCGATCGATCTGCCGGATCTCTCCCTTGCCCGAGAGGATCTCGCGAAGCCGGTCCTTCCATCCCGGCGCCTGCCGGGCAGGATGGGCTTCAACTGCCGGGGGCTCTTCGTCTCCTTTTTCAGCCCCTTCTGTCGCTTCGGGGCTCTCTCTGTGATCTCCCCTCTTCTCTTTCCATCGGGAGACGGCGCCGGGGATGTCAATGAATTGCAGAACCCCGACGATGGCGAGGATCAGGATCGGCAATTCGTAGAGGATGAAGAGCAGGATGTAGAAGTACGGCGGCCCCCCGAGACGCTGCATCTGGTGCATGGCGGTCCAGTGCTCGATGGCCTTGAGCCACCAGGTCGTGATCAGATCAGGGTGGGCGCCGAGCGACGAGTAGAGGACCGCCATGATCCCGACCGCGACGAGGCCGCCGAGCACAAGGTCCCGGACCCAGCGGGCTGGCAGCCGCACCCTCCGTGTCCAGACCAGGTAGAGGAGGTATACCCCGAAGGTCAGGACGATGATCGGCATGTTCTCCTTCGCGGACATCCCGAGACCGATCGCCGCCCCGGCGATGAGCGCATACCGCATCTTGTGCTGCTCGAAGTAGTAGAGGAGAGCGACGAGCATCACCATCGAAAAGAAGGCGATGAAGATGTCGTTCCTGAGGAACCGCGAGAAGTAGACCATGTTCGGTGATACGGCAAGAAAGAGCGCCGCTACCAGAGTCTGCTTCTTATCGAGATAGCCAAGTTTGTAGATAGGGTAGAGCAGCGGGACGAGCAAGGTGCCGAGCAGTGCCGGAAGGAGCCGGCCCACAAGGTCGGAGTCCCCGAGGAGTGAGAAGATACCGGCCGTGGTGTAGAAGAGGAACGGCCCGTGGTACATGGGGTCGTAGATGTAGGTCCCCTCGGTCAGGAGCCGATACGAGAACCACGCGTGGATAGCCTCGTCGTGGTGGAATAACTTCAGGTCCAGAAAGTAAAAACGGAGGGCAATTGTGGCCAGAAGTATGAGGAGGAAAAGCCCCTCGAATGAGAGACGCTCTCGGACCCGTGTCGTGAGCACGGCGGCCTTCACGCCGCTCTCACCTCAACTCTCCAGCACAATCTCAATGCCGATGTCTTTTGGAACCTGAATACGCATCAACTGGCGCAGTGCACGTTCATCAGCATCGATGTCGATGAGTCTCTTGTGCACCCGCATCTGCCAGCGATCCCAGGTTGCGGTACCTTCGCCGTCAGGGCTCTTCCTGGTGGGCACCACGAGTTTCTTCGTGGGCAGCGGGATCGGACCTGCCAGATTGACGCCGGTACGCTCTGCTATCTCTTTGATCCTATCACAGACCATCTCGATTTTTTCAAAGTCAGTTCCTGAAAGACGTATTCTGGCCTTCTGCATATCTACCACCAAAAAATTATGGGTACCTT
>ENA-UOOK01007106-UOOK01007106.1-fermentation-metagenome-genome-assembly--contig:-NODE-7106-length-10364-cov-3.497138_pt1 | contig 10364 bp, 8 predicted proteins | sample MGYA00245777_ERZ724023 | MGnify/ENA primary metagenome ERZ724023 (study PRJEB28704, sample SAMN03018312) | fermentation metagenome | biome: anthropogenic terrestrial biome; feature: soil; material... | reverse complement strand
GAAACCCATACGGGTTCAAGTCCCGTCCTTCGCACCACATTTAAAGGCTTAGAAGACACTTCTAAGCCTTGTTTTTAACAAATAATATTACAACGCCTTGGCGAATCTGATATTTTTACAAAAAAGTAATAATATTATTTTGATATAGGCAGTTTATTACATTATATTATATTTGATTATCCTTGTGATTTGTGCTGTTTATTATCTTTTGTTGTGTCAAGAAAATATTCAAATCCACCGGGATATTCAATATCAAATATTATGTTATCTTTATACAAAAAACAATATCGCATCTTGACACATACATTCTCATTGATTTGCCTTATCATCTCGCCATATAGCGGTGCTTTTAGACTCATTGCATTTTCTTCTAGCCTTTGTGCTATCAGAACATAATTACCTTGCCTTATTTTGGCAAAGTTTTCTGTTAAGCTTATAACTTTGGCACCCTTGTATGTTGCCAGTCTGTATTCTTTGTTGCTGTAATTAATTGAACAAATGCAACCTAAAAAATTTCTTCTTAGATAAGGAATATCGGCAATTGACAGCATAATAGAAAACTTTTCTCCTTGATCACCAATTCCGTTACACTGTGTCCAAAGGTATTGCTTAGGGAAAGAAACACCGCTATCGCTTTCTAAGTATCCTATCGCTTTATCAAATACCATTCTATTGCCGTTATGTTCTATATAACCTTCCGCCTCACTGCTAATAAAATAAACCTTATGCCTGCATTCCATAAACGGCATATATTTAAATATTCCCATAATGTCGTTTCTTAAAAATTTTGGCTGCCTAAAAGTGATTTCTGCCTTAACTCTTGTTCCCTGTTGAGAACAGTCAAAAGAAATTTTTTCAAGACCAAAAATATTATTTCCTATATGAATTTGCAAAGGTTTTTTTAGCTTAACTAAATCATCTTTAAACTCAAACCACATGCTTTGATGATTATTGATAAACTGTACAAATACAGACCGTTTTCCGTATTTATCAATATGATACGATGGGATAAAAGCTGCGGCACAGTCTTTATCACTTATTTTAAAATACCAGCCCTCAAAAAATCTTTTTTTTGTCTTAAGAATAAGATTACCCATAAATAATATCTTACCCAAAATCCGACATTGCCATACTTTATAAAAAAAACACAGCATTATCAATAATTTAGGCTGTGTTTTAATTTGTTTATGCTATTATAGTTAGTTGTTAAAAATAATTTCTATGCTTGCTTTATATATAGCAAAATTTTAAATATTATTATCTTTGTTTTGTTTATCCAATGCCCTGTTTCTAAAAAATAAAGCTAAGTCAAGAGTCACCATTAACAAATTGATAACATAGAAGATAAAAACATAGGTAATCTGATTGCTAATAACCTTACTTAACATACCAAATAAGTATCCTGTCCAAATAAAAAAAAGAAATAACACGCTCTTTCCTTTAGCGGTTTTAGACTTAATTGACTTAAAAATATTTAGAGGCCATGAAACCCCAAACAATATCACCATAAAAGTCTCAAACAATAACGCCATCTGCATCCTCTCCAATCAAAAGATTTGCTCTTTTGTCATAAAATTAATCAAATCAAATAATAACTATAATAACATCTATCTTTTCTAATAACATATACTCTAAAAAACTTTCATTAGTATATCTCCAATAATGAGGTTTGTCAAATCTAGAAAAATAAAGATGGTTATTTTGATGCTGCTAATAACAACAATATGTTGATTGACAATTATTGTAAAATATTTTATCTTTATATTATCAAGTCAAATATTTATTCACAAAGGGGAAAGAATGTTAGAAGTAAAAAACATTTCAAAAGTATACAGACCAAAAAAAGGTGTGCCTGTAAGAGCTTTGGACGATGTAAGCCTCAAATTTGCCGAAACAGGTATGGTTTTTGTGCTAGGTAAGTCTGGCAGCGGTAAGTAAACATTACTTAATGTTTTGGGCGGGCTTGATAAGTGCGACAGCGGTGAAATCATAATTAAGGGCAAGTCCAGCAAGGATTTTTCTCAAGGTGATTTTGACAGTTACAGAAACACTTATTTGGGTTTTATATTTCAAGAATATAACATCCTTGACGAATTTACTGTAGGTGCTAACATTGGGCTTGCTCTGCAGTTACAAGGTAAAAAAGCCACTAATGAAGAGGTCAACAGGATTTTGGAAGAAGTTGACCTTGTGGGATACGGCGGTAGGAAACCCAGTGAGTTGTCAGGCGGTCAAAAACAAAGGGTTGCTATAGCAAGGGCGTTGGTAAAAAGCCCAGAAATTATCTTGGCGGACGAACCTACAGGTGCTTTGGATTCTAATACAGGACTGCAGGTTTTTGACACTTTGAAAAAGCTGTCCAAACAAAAGCTGGTCATTGTTGTAACTCATGATAGAGAGTTCGCCGAATATTACGGTGACAGAGTTATAGAATTTAAAGACGGCAAAATTATCAGTGATATAGAAAAATATCTTGCACCAAGCTATCGTAAAAACGAGCATATAAGCATTGTTGACAACAAAATCATATCAATCAAAAAAGGTTACAAATTGACTTATGAAGATCTTGAGATGATTAATCATTATATTCAACATAACGATGCAATTATCTCGGTAGATAACCATGCCAATGACGACCTAAAAAAATTCGCCAGAATTGACACACAAGGCAATAAAGAAGCTTTTAAACAAACTGATGAAAGTAAAATTACCATAAGCAAAGATAAAAATTTTAAGCTTATAAAAAGCCGTCTGCCTTGGAAAAACTCGGTAAAAATAGGCGCAAGCGGTATGAAGTCCAAGCCGTTTAGACTTGTATTAACTATTCTATTATCAGTGGTTGCATTTACTATGGCTGGACTTTCGGATACTATGGGTGCGTATGACAAGTACACCACAACAACCAATTCTTTTATCGACAGCAAAATAAGCGCTTACACCCTGGAAAAACAAATGAGGGTATATTATGATGATGGCAGCAATGATTATTATACCTTAAAGTCAACTCCGATTTCTTCTTTTATCAAATTGCTAAAAGAAGAAATCGGAGTTGACTTTAAGGGCTTATATAAGAGTCAAAATAGAAGTTATTATATTAGCGACTTTTTAAACCCTGAATCTCAGCCTGTTTTTCTGTATAACGGCGAAATGAGCGGTTATTTTGAAATTTCTGATGATGATATTAGCACATTGGGTTATACAAAAACAGGTACTCTGCCTGCTAACGAAAATCAAATAGCAATAAGTGAATATATATTTAAACATTTTGATAATTATGGTTATCGCTACAATACTACGACTGTAAAAGCAGAGGATATTGACAGTCAAGAGGGCTTTCTTGCCTTAAATCCCAAGGTTGAATTTGACAATCACGTCTATGAAATAACAGCAATTATTGACACAGGTTTTGATTATGAGCATTTTTCAGCGCTTACAAAGACTCAAGAAGAAGGTAATTTTGGGCTTTATTTTTTGATGAATGAACTTAGAGAAACTGTGCTTTATGGCTATCACGGAATGATTTTTGTCCAAGACGGTTTTGTTAATAACCTAATAATTTCCAATCAATCTAAAGGTCTATATATCGGCGGTAAAGGAAGTCTAAGGGTAAGCAACAGTCCTAATTATGAAAATGAATATAGTAGTTTTAATTTTGACAACATTTATAAACTAAGTGATGTAAAGCCTGATGATGTTGTATATTTTGACAGTTCAAAAACAAGTCTTGATAATAATGAGATTATTCTTTCAGCCAAAACTTTTACACAAATACTTATAGATACTATAGGTTATAAAAATGAGGGGAATAATATTGAAGAAAAGATGCCCGAATGGCTAAAAAACTATTATTTTAAAAATGGATTTTATGACCATGTTCTTGATTTCATCTCAACAAACTACCCTTCTGAATTTGTTCCTGAGGGTTCTTATCTTGATTATGAAGACTATTTGTATAAACCTTATACTTTGGAATATATGAATTCGCTTACTCCAGAAAAAAGATTTGAATTATATTATAACTACCTGTATTATGAAGCAAATAAAAACGAATACGGTGACTATACTTACAATAGCTTACAAGATGATTATGAGCATTCATGTATTACAATTGGACTTAATGATGGGTCATTATTTTCTTTGGCACAGGAATATAATATTAACAAACGATATATAGAATATGGCAATAATTTAAGCAATGTCTACACTAAAGAAAAAATTTCTTATAATATTGCTGGCATATATTTCCCCAATTTCCATGCTGAATATTACGATTATCCAGCTATACTAAATGACGAATTATATTCAATTCTCGCAAGAGGCAATAACGGTTATTTTGCATTTTTGATAACAACAATGCCTACTAACAAGAATGATATTTCAAAACTTGTCAAATTCGGATACAACAATCTCTTTAATAAAGATTTTTCTTTTGAAATGAAAAATGGTGTAATGGCTACACTTTCTCAGGTTAATGGAATGATAGAAGGTTTGGCTAAAGTTTTCTTATACATTGGAATAGGGTTTGCTGTGTTTTCTGCATTAATGCTTATGAACTTTATATCCACGAGTATTGCCTATAAGAGTAAGGAAATAGGTATCTTACGTGCAATAGGTGCAAGAAGCAGTGATGTCTTTGGAATATTCTTTAACGAAAGCGTAATTATCGCATTAATTAATTTTGCATTTTCAACAGTTGCAACAGGTGTGATTGTCTTCTTTATAAACAATATGTTAAGAGCTGAATATAATCTTCTTATTACATTGCTGACTTTTGGATTAAGACAAATCGGTTTGATGCTTATAATAAGTTTGGGTGTTGCATTTATATCCAGTTTCTTGCCTGTTATGAAGATAGCACGCAAAAAACCCGTGGATGCAATGAAAAAATAATTAAACACACAAAATAAAAAAAGATACTTTTTTTGAAGTGCACTCGAAAACTTGGACAAATTAATTGAATTTAACAACTGTAATGAGTTCGGTATTGTATCGAACTCATTATTAATTTTATTTGCCTTTTTTCATAAAAGAATCAATTACAATTGAAATAGCGATATAATACAGTGCGTTTTGCTCATCAATAATATCACAGCAATATGTATTAAATACATGAACAATCTTTTTATATACTTGAGCCAAAATTTCCTCAGGCCTGTATATATCAAAGTTCATAGTTGAATAACTGCCTTCTACTCTTATATTTTTCAAGATGTCAAGTCCTGATATTAGAATGTATCTTTTTTTCTTAGGTTTGATACAAAATAATAATTCGTCTTTAGAATCAACAACATCATATCTAAACAGCTTTTTTCTGATTTTTATTAGCACATTCTCATTAAGATCAAAAATATTTAGGCAAGATTTCTTTCCGTTTTCTGTCTTAACCAAATACTTATTCTCTCCATCATCTTTTTTGACGTAAAATCCTTCGTCGCTATTTTTTTGTGATCTTTGTTGCAAAAAATATTTCATTATCACCTTTCCTTTTCTTATTTTAAAAAAGTCATTAAAATAGTGATTTATCAAAAATTGATAAATCACTATAATTATCATTTATAGCACAAAAGCATGCCTAATTTGTTTTTTTAAGTAGTTGTTCATAAGTATTTTTTCTTTTGTATATTAACTAAGGCTATCTCTTTTTATGATGAACACAATCAACAATAATAGCAAGAGCAAGATAAAGTATAGTATTAGCTTCATCTGCTATAGCTACACAATAAGAATCTGCAATCCTCAAAATCTTTTTGGATATGCGGGCTACTATGTTCTCATCCTTGTTTACGTCAAATTCCCAAGCTAAAATATTGCCTTTGATTTTCATACCGTCAAACTCAGGGTTTTTTGAAACAACTTTGAGTTTCTTAGTAAATATCGTAAATCTGCTTTTGACTGCAAAAATCAAATCGCCGTTAGGAGTACAAACATCATATCTAGGTAAAATTCTGAAGTATCTTTTTTTGATTTTGACTAAAGGCTGGTTATCCATATCATATATGGTCAATCTAGCAAGAAGGTGAGCATCTGACTTTACAAAGAAACTATCAACGTCTTGCTCATTCTTAATGTAAAAACTGCTTCTCCAGAGATTGAACAGTCTTTGTTTGATTACATAGTTTTTCATCATATCCCCTTTGTAGTTTAATGAATTTCAATGTTATTCTTTAAATATATTGATATTATAAACACAATAATATGAATAACTATTAATATGCTATTAATAACTATCATAGGTGTTTTATTGGTTGTTTTTTTGGAAAGGCTGATAATCAAAATAGAAAGCAAATTAAGACCTGCCCCAATACCTGATATATAGGGTATATATTGATAAAGAGAAAAAATAAATTTACCCGCCTCATCACCCTTGGAAAACAAATCCATAAATTCTTTATTCATTATAAAAGTAAATAAAGTTAAAAACAAAATACAAAAAAGCACCACATAATATAAAATAATAAAATATGATGAATAATGTTAGAACAAATAATTTTAAACCTGGTGATATCCTTGTCACTCGTTTTGGAAGTATTATTATTTTTAAAGAAGAAATAGAAGGTAAGATTTATGATTATGCATATTTAGGTAATATCACAGTATATAAAGAAGGGTACGGAGTAACTTTTGAATATACTCCGTTAAGTTCGATTTTCCAGATTTGCTTTAATCCTTCAGACAAAGATGAGAAATATAACCCTTGAGAATTAGGCATCCAGACCGGACTCTCTACATTGTATTTGAATTTTTCGGGTATTTGAGGGCCATGACGCATTATTTTCCCCGCCATCGGAGCACGATCGGATACGATGTTGGATTGAATATCTGTAATATCCTTACGTTCATTCGATTCAAGGTCCATTACAAATAATCTCACTTTGTCGGCCTCATATCCGTCACGTTCCATGCTTAACCATGCTATCTTACCGCCATCGGGTGAAAATACCGGATCAGTATCGTATCCCATCATTCCCTCGGAGAGATTACGGCACTCTTTGGTTTCAATATTATATAGATATATGTCGCTATTGGTCGAGAAAGCGTAGTCGCGACCGGTCAGTTTCCTGCATGAATATACTATATATTTGCCGTCAGGGCTCCAATCAAGCTGTTCAAGACCGCTGAAAGGCTCTGCAGGGAGCTCGTATGGAGCTCCGTCAAGAATATCGACCCCTTCCGAGAGCTTTTTACCGTCAAATGAGGCTATATAGGTGTGAGGTATAGTTTCCACAAAATGGTCCCAATGTCTGTACATCATCCCTTCGATTGTACGGGCGGTTGATTTGGGAATGTCGGGATAAATGTCGGCAGCTTTTTTACCGACTTTGAAATCTGTCGAGTAGAGAAGTCTGCTTTCGTCAGGAGAGAGCTTGAACTCCATGATACCTCCTGCAACGTTGCTCACTTTTTTAGGGGAAGAACCATCATTGTTCATTACCCAGAGCTGCCCTCCGTGCAGATATACAATCTTCGCACCACCATCAATCCAGCGGGCATTTGATTCGCTCCTTGCTGTAAAAGTAATCTGTTTGTTGTCCGTACCGTCAATGTTCATAACAAACAATTCGCGATTGCTCTTGTTCTGTTCGATAGAGGTATAAGAGACACCGTATAGTATTTTTGTGCCGTCAGGCGATATTTGAGGATCTGACACTTTTCCCAGAGAGTGCATTATTTCGGGAGTAAAGCGTCCGTCTGTAATAGTCGGGGAGGCTTTACCGATTACGGGTATCTTTTCGGACTTGTCTGTGCAAGCGTTTAACAAAGCCATGATAAATATAAATGTTAAAAGTCGTTTCATATCGTAACCTTTTTAGTATTAATACCCCAATTCAATTCCTTTAAGTGTTGCAGGAACTCCCTTTTCCATCCACAATGGCATCGGGGCCCCTTTAAGGAAGTGATTGAAAAATTGTTCAAGTCTGATACTAAGGTCTTTGGCATTTCTTCTTTCACGAAGATTGTGAGCTTCTCCATTGTACTGAAGCATCCATGCCTGTTTACCGCAGCGTTTCAAAGCGGTAAAAAATTCAATCCCCTGCCACCAAGGAACTGCTCCGTCTGCATCATTGTGCATAATCAGAACAGGAGTTGTTACGTTCGGAACAAAGAATATCGGCGAGTTTTCTATATAAAGATCAAATCCGTCCCAAAGATTCTTTCCGATGCGACTCTGCTGCTGTTCGTATTGGAATTGGCGAACCATACCGCTTTCCCAGCGAATACCGCCATATGCACTTGTCATATTTGAAACGGGAGCACCCGCACCGGCAGCCTTGAATCTGTCAGTCTGTGTAATCATATACGCAACTTGATATCCGCCCCAGCTCTGTCCCTGAATAGCCATGTTGTCTCCATCAATCCATGGATATTCGCACAACATATCGCAGGCAGGGAGGATTGAGTTGAGTGCACTTTGTCCCGGATGACCATCCTTATAATATATATCGGGAACAAATACTATATATTCGTTACTTACAAAGAATGGGATATTGACAGTCGAACGGCTTGGAGCCGGAGTCTTGACTGCATAAAGACCATCGGAGTTCTTTTCATAAAAATAGAGAATGACAGGATATTTTTTCGCAGCATCGAAGTTTTCAGGTTTGTAGAGCAAGCCTTCTGCTTTGATTCCATCCTTTGTTGTCCATGAAACAAGCTCTACAGTACCCCAATTGTACTCTCTCTGCTGAGGGTTTACATCTGTAAGCTGTATCTGTGTCTTAAAATTGTCTTTTGTAAGCCACAAATTGTTGCCATCTTCAAAGTTTCCTCTCGAATAGAGATAAACAGGCTTTTTGCCTTTGCTTATGGCAAGATTGGAGTATGTATAAGGACCTTCCACCAATTTTTGAAGTTTGGCTTTCTTCTTTGTGATGTCCTTTATTGCCATTCCGGTCATCTTGGTTGTTTTGTTTAATGTACTGAAATAGAGCGGCTTATCCTTCTCAATCCTGCCACTGCGCATCATAACCATGCCTGTTTCATTGTAAGGACTTGTATATGAATACATTGTATTGGTAGCTCTGCCGACGCCTTCTGTCAGAAGGAATGGTGCAATTGCCCCTGTCGGATCAAATTGCCAATAATCGAAGCGGTCTCTGATAATGAACATTTTTGAATCTTCCGACCATATTGCCGAACCGTAAGGTCTTGGCACTGAAGGGGTATCATAATCCTCATTGTAAAATGCCACTCCGAGAGCAGAAGTCAGATCTTTTATCTCTCCCGTTGCGAGTGTATATAGATACCATATTTTTTTGTAAGGCTCATACATTGTATAGTATGCTCCGTCGGGAGAAGGCCCTCCCATATAATACTTGGCCCCTTTGAAAAGAAGCTCTCTGCTTCCGTCTTTCAATGATACTTTGTAAATATCGTTAAGAGGTTCCGAATCCCATTGCTGTTTGATGCGATAAGGTTTGTCGGTTGAGACAATCACGTAATCCTGAATATTATCTTCTCCTATCGATATGCCCGGCACTGCTTCATCGGCAAGCTGAATCAGCGGAGTGTTGCCGTCAATGTCAATTTTTGCAAGGTATGATCTGTTCTTTTCGGAACCGAGATTGGATTGTTGAACGGTAGGAAGATAATCTTCATTCCATGTCCATATATCGAGCTTCGGCTGCTCAAAATCGACCAAAGTGGTGTCCTTTTCGCGAGGAATCGGACAAATTCCGAAAGTAATGAAATTTCTCTCTTCGTAAAATTGAATCCTTCTCTTGTCGCTTATCTTCCATCCTGCAGGAATCCCTTCCGCATCGTGTCCGACTATCATTTTGGTATTGCCATCAGCATACATGTAAATATTGGAAATCTTCTTGGCAGCATCCGTCGTGTCGAGATTGGCTAAAAATGCCAATTTTGAACCATTGTCATTCAGTGAGATTGAGCCGAAATTGGATTTGGCCTCCCCTGTAAGGACTGTCACCGTATTTCTTATGGAAGGATTATAAAGGAATATTCCTCTCTTGGTCAGAGAATCCTTTTTCCCCGGCTTGGTTATATATGAAAGCATATCTCCCTCTTTTGAAAATGTAAAGGTAGAAACACTCTTAATAGTATCAATGGCCAATGTCTTGATATTCATCACATAAAGATCCGAAGACGAGCCCTCGTCCGATCCATTCCCGCCACCCGGCATCATTCTCATCTGGTCCGTATCACTCTTTGGAGCTTTTTCCTGAGGATTTTCCTCTTTTTTCTCCTTGTCCGAATTCTTCTTGGAAACAGGCTTGTCAACTTCATGGAAAGCTATGTAGCTGCCCATCTTTTCGCCGGCCTTGAATGACTTGAGCATCGGATATTTACTGATTTCTCCGGTCAGCAGGTTAAGGATGGCAAGTGTATCCTTCGGCATTTCATTC
>ENA-UOOK01007105-UOOK01007105.1-fermentation-metagenome-genome-assembly--contig:-NODE-7105-length-10368-cov-5.161350_pt1 | contig 10368 bp, 9 predicted proteins | sample MGYA00245777_ERZ724023 | MGnify/ENA primary metagenome ERZ724023 (study PRJEB28704, sample SAMN03018312) | fermentation metagenome | biome: anthropogenic terrestrial biome; feature: soil; material... | reverse complement strand
AGAATTTGGATTTAGGGGAAGAGTTATCGCAAAAGGCCTTCCTCTATTTCTTTTTATTTTGATTATTGGCATAAAACCAATGATATAAAACATCAGATTAAATAATCTGAGGATAAATTTGTCGGGTTAATTAGTTTGACTATGCTTTAGTTGATGAAATAATTTGAATTTTTAGTAGAAATTTAGAATGCATTAAATTGCTTTATAACAATTTTTAAAGTATTGACAAATGAATTTGGTTTAGTATAATGATGTCATAATGACAACTCATCAATGATGAGCATGTAAGAAATTATTAGTTTACTTTGTTTGTTAAATAGTTAATATAATTATTCATTTTACTTAATTAAATTGATTGTCTACTCTACATGGGTAGTTTCATAATGAATTACTGTTTTTAATTAGTAAACGATTTCACGTATTTTGCTAATAAATATTTAATTTATATGTTGGTTGTATACCTAGAAAGCATATTTATTATATTTATGGTGATAACGTTTTCACTTATTATAGACAAGCTGTGTGACATTTAAGTTATGATAATTTTAAGAAAGAAGTAAGTTTATAAATAGAAAGTGATTGATAATATTGTAGTAAGAACATATTTTTGAATGCAACTTTACATTAAGATTTTAGAAAATTATAAAATTTGAAATGGGGTGTAGGTATGTTTCGTTTTGATGAAAAAGTGGTGTTGATTACAGGTGCAGCAGCCGGAATTGGCAGAGCTACAGCTGAATTGTTTGCTAAACAAGGTGCCAAAGTAGGTGTGACGGATATTAATTTTGAACTTGTAGAGCAGGTAGTAATGGGGATTCGGGAAAAGGGTGGAACTGCTGAAGCGATAAAGTGTGATGTAACGGATTTGGAATCTATTAATAAGACTGTGGACAAGATATTGGAACTATGGGGGGATATAGACATTTTCGTGTCGAATGCCGGAGGTGTTGGTAGAGTAACTGAAAATATAGTAGAAAAGATATCAGACGATGATTTTGAGCATGTGTTGAGAATTAATTTATATGCACCTTTTTACTTTGCGAGAAGACTAGTTCCTATAATGAGGGAAAAAAGAAGTGGTAAGATTATTATGATATCATCCACGGCAGGTAGGCACAATAGTCGTGCTGAATATGGAAGGATCCCATATGCAGCTGCAAAAGCAGGTCAATTGGGTCTAATGAGACAACTTGCAAAAGAGTTGGGTGAGTACAATATTCAGATAAATGGGTTAGCACCAGGACAAATTGCATCATCAGAAGAACAGAATCATTTGTGGTGGACCATGAATACAGATGAACAAAGAGAAGCAATGTTAGATAAGATTCCTTTAAGGAGAAGAGGAGAACCCGAAGAGGTAGCAGCAGGGATCTTATTTTTAGCTTCTCAGGAGGCAAGTTATGTTACAGGACATTGTCTTGATATAAATGGAGGATACTTTATGGCTTAATAGAAGATTACAGTAGCCTGCTTGATTTAAGTATAAGATTATATTAGGGGGTGTGAAATGTTGAAAACATTAATAAAGAATGTGAAGATCTTTGACGGAACAAAAATACCCGCTTATTTTGGTGGATTAGCTATTAAAGATGATGTCATATTAGCAGTTGGAGAAGTTCCGGATGTGGAATACGATGTTGTCATTGATGGTGAAGGATTAGCTATATGTCCTGGTTTTATTGATACACACAGTCACAGTGATGTTATGGTTCTAACAGAAAAAGTAATTCGCCCAAAGATATTACAGGGAATAACTACAGAAGTATTAGGGCAAGACGGCTTGGGTATGGCCCCTATTCCAGCACAGTATTCGGATGATTGGAGGAGGAATATAGGAGGATTAAACGGAGATTCTGATCAAATTTCATGGAAGTACAGTACGATTGATGACTATTTTAGTGCTATTGAAGCTAATTCTCCTTGTTCTAATTTTGCGTGTCTCGCACCACATGGTAACATTCGTCTAGCTGTTATGGGGTTTTCAGATCAAATAGCTTCAGAAAATCAAATTAGGCAGATGGAGGAGATTTTAGAACGTCAGCTTCAAGAAGGTGCCATAGGATTATCCACAGGGTTGATTTATATTCCTTGTGTATTTTCTAAAACAGAGGAATTGGTACGTCTATGTCGAATTGTCAAAAAGTATAATAAGGTGTTTGTTGTACACCAAAGATTCCAGAATGAATATATATTGGATTCAATGGATGAACTTAAATATATTGTGGAAGAGAGTGGGGTACATTTACATATTTCTCATTTACAGGTGGATGGAAAGGACATTGCGAATATGAGACATGATTTGTACCGAAAGATAGAAGAAATTGAGGCTCTTGGAGCAGATGTCACAGCTGACCAGTATCCATATACAGTAGCAAGTACAATGATGGGTGCAATGATGCCAGCGTGGGCACATGTTGGTGGTACACATTGTCTGTTAAAAAGATTAGCTGATAGAGATATACGTGAAAAAATCAAAGAACATCTTAGACATCCTGAAGCACATAAGGAAGAAAATACTATTCAAATAGCTGGTTATGAAGGTATTTGTATCTCCAGTGTTAATAAACCTGAAAACCAACAGTATGTTGGAAAAAATTTAATAGAACTTAGTGAGATGACTAAACAGGATCCACTAGATGCAGCTATGGATTTATTACTTGATGAAGAAAACAAAGTGGGTATGATTGTTAATTATACAACCGAAGAATGCATCATGGATCATATGATACGAAATGAGATAAATCTCTGTACTGACGGATTATTGGGTGGTAGACCTCATCCTCGTGTATACGGAGCATTTCCAAGATTCTTAGGGAGGTATTCCAGGGAAAAAGGATTAATGCCAATGGAAGAGGCTATTTATAAAATGACTAAAAAAGCAGCAGAAGCAATGAACTTTGATGATAGGGGATCATTAGAGATTGGAAAGAAAGCGGATATTGTTATTTTTGATCCGGAAACAATTATAGATGTGGGTACATTTGAGAATCCAAGGCAGCATCCAAAGGGCATTAAGCGGGTTATTGTCAACGGAAAAACTGTAGCATCGGATGGAATTGTATTTGAAAATATAGCTGCAGGTCAAGTAATTAGGTTGAAATAATCACTTATGTATAGTAATGAATAAAAATTAAAGGAGAAATGTGAAATGAAAAAAACTATTGTATCAACAAACAATGCACCAAAGGCGGTAGGTCCATATTCCCAAGCGGTAGCTTATAATGGTTTGGTATATACTTCAGGAACAATGCCACTTGATCCAAATACAGGCGCAGTCGTTGATGGCGGTATCCAATGCCAAGCAAAGCAAGCATTAGATAATTTATCGGAAGTATTAAAAGAAGCAGGGTCCTGTATTGATAATGTTATCAAGACAACTGTATTTATCAAGGATATGAATGACTTCTCAATAGTTAACGAAATTTATTCAAACTATTTTAAAACAGACTGTCCTTCGCGTTCTTGTGTAGAAGTAGCCAGATTACCAAAGGATGTTCTTTTTGAAATAGAGTGCATAGCAATCTGCAAGTAAAATTGCATATTATTGCAGGGCTGTTGCAAATAGGCACATCCTGCAATAATATTACAAGCTATTTATAAAGGCAATTATAAAATAAGTTATAATAAGTATTGCTTCAAATTCATTAGTATTAAATATGTTTATAGGTTATAAAATTATTTAAGAGCATGGTAATAAAAAACGAAGTGATCAACCTCGCGCGTAATATTAAAGAATTTAAATAATAATTAGCATAAGGAGGTTAATATGAAAATTACAATTGTAGGAGCAGGAGCAATCGGGAGTGTTTTGGGAGCTTATTTGATTTGGGAAGGAAAGGACGTTGAATTTGTTGACATCAACGCTGACCATATTAAGGATATGAAGGAGAGAGGACTTGAAATTCGTGCTTTTGAGGGACCTTTCAGGGTAGCTGTCAAGGCTTTTACTCCTGAACAATATATCTTAGAAAATGAGACTATTGAATGTCTGTTCTTATGTGTTAAAATTCAACATATAAAAGAAGCACTAGAACCTCTTTTACCTTTAATGAAAGAGCATAGTTTTGTAGTGTTGACACAAAACGGTTTTTGCGAAACTAATATTGCAAAATTGGTAGGTGATGGTAAAACACTTAGTAGCTTTGTAAGCATTGGTGCTGATTATCTAGAACCAGGTCTAGTACATTATGGCTGGAAAGGGCTGTTAACTGTTGGCGAGATTAATGAGGAAATTAGTCCTAGACTTAAAAAGCTGGAAAAAGAGATGTCGTCACTTGACATTTTTCAAACCACAAATAATATAATGGGCTATAAATGGTTAATGATTGCATATGAAGCTATTATAGCTGCAGCTTCACTTAGTCACGATATGGTTGTAGATATTATAGAAAATCCACGTTATCAGGAAATGCTGGCAAATCTCTGCACAGAAGTTTTAGAATTAGCTAATAGTATAGGCATTGAATTCAACGAAATTGAGTTTGATAATTTCAATGCTTTGCACATTTATCCACGCGAGGCACGTGATTGTCAGAAAATGCAGATGATGCTTAACTCACATGCAAATTTAATTCGAACATCTACAAAGGTTCGCTCAGGTATATGGAGAGATATAGTTGTTCGTAAAATAAAATCTGAAGTTACATATTGTTTTGAGCCAGTATTTAGATTGGCAGAAAAGGAAGAAATTAAAATGCCGATGTGTCATGCTATGCTTGATATATTTTCTGATATAGAGGATGGCAAGCGTAAAGTTTCAATAGAAAATTTAGAAGAATTATTGCAGAAAGATATTATAACTTATTCTCGCTAAGGATATATAGATGTACAATATGAAATCGAACAGGAGGCACAGTATATGAGAATTACAGTAGTCGGAATTGGGGCTATAGGTAGTGTAATTGGAGCATATCTTGCTAGGGGTGGAAGAGATGTTGAATTTGTCGATACCAATGTTGAACATGTAGATGCTGTGAACGAAAGGGGGCTTGAGATCAGAGAACAAAGAAAGGACAAAGGTGCGATTACATTTATTGCAAAGGCCAGAGCATATACTCCAGAACAATTTATAGCAAAAGATGAGACGATTGAGTGTATTTTACTTTGTGTAAAAGCACAGTATACAAAAGTTGCATTAAAGCAACTTCTACCGTTGATGAATGAGGAAAGTTTTGTTGTTTCTATACAGAATGGTATTACTGAATTTGATATTGCCGAAGTTGTAGGCAAGAAGAGAACAGTATGTGGATTTGTAAATATTGGCGCTGATTACATTGAACCCGGACTTGTACACTTTGGAACGAAAGGTCCGGTTGCAGCTGGAGAATGGGATGGTAGTTATAGTTTACGTATACAAAGATTGGAGAAGGAAATGCTGCCTGTTGACATGTTTAAAATCTCAAATAATCCTATGGGGTATGTTTGGGCAAAAGTTGCTTATAGTGCAATTACCGTTGCAACAACACTTACCAATGAAACAGTAGCAGTCACAATTGCCAAGCCTCGTTATCATGAAATGATGGCAAATCTTGTTGCAGAAACTTTAAAGGTGGCAGTTCATGAGGGGGTTGATCTTACTGGTACAGCGTTTGATAAATTCGACCCAGAACTGGTATACCCACGAGAAAGTCGAGAACGGGGAAAAATGCTTGAAATGATGGTCGATCATGCGAGTATAATGCGTGGCACTACAAAAGTACATTCAGGAACCTGGAGAGATATTGTTGTACGCAAGAAAAGAACTGAATCCCATGATCATTTTCGTCCTATATTTGAGCTTGCCAATAAGGCATGCATCCAAATGCCTATGTGCCATATATTGATTGATATGCTAGGCGAAATCGAAGATGGAAAACGTTATTTTTCAGATGACAATCTTGAAGAGTTGCTACAAAAGGATTTGGAAATCTATCCAAGGTGATTTTATACTTTTAACTCAAGGGGTGAAAATAATATGATTGAAAATGAAGTGGCTATCAGATTAAATAATGTTTATAAAAAATATGAATCCGCTGAACAAGGTTCAGAGTCTTCCTATGTATTAAATGGAATTTCACTAGATGTCAATGAAAATGAATTTGTTTGTATTTTAGGAAAGAGTGGATGCGGAAAATCGACTTTTATTAATTTGATTGCTGGATTTTTAAAACCAGATCATGGTCAGATAACTGTGGACAATAAAGAAAATAGAGGGCCTTCTGCAGACTGCGGAGTTGTTTTTCAGAATCATGCATTGTTTCCATGGTATACAGTTGAGAAAAATATTGCCTTTGGATTGAAAATTAAAGGAAAGTCGAAAAAAGATATTGGACAGACGATTCAGAACTATGTCGATATGATTGGTTTAAAGGGATATGAAAAGGCATATCCTGGCAGTTTGTCCGGTGGTATGGCACAACGTGTAGGGATTGCACGAGCATTAGCTAATGAACCTAAAGTACTCTTGATGGATGAACCTTTTGGTGCATTGGATGCAATTACAAGAGAAAAAATGCGGTTGGAACTCATTAACATTTGGAAAAGAACAAAAACAACTATAGTTTTTGTTACTCATAGCGTTTTGGAAGCAGTTTATCTTGCAAATAAGGTTGTTTTATTTAAAGATGGCAAAATAAGTATAGAAGTTCCTATAGAACTTCCTTATCCACGTGATACCAGAAGTCCTGAATTTTTGGAATATGTTTCGATGTTCGAACAAGGGCTATTAGATTCTTCTGATGAAAACGATGTCAAAATGACAGAATAAAGGATGGTGCTGACAATGAGTCAACAATTAAAACAAGATAAAATTGCGGCTACTGAAAAGACGATGATAGACAAAAGATCTAAAAAAAAGGTTAATAAAGATGCGTATATACGTATTTTTACACTTATTGGTTTTTTCATAGTTTGGCAATTAATTTGTATGTATAATGAAAGGATTGCTGGAGGAGTTTTCATAAACCCAAACTTTTTACCTTCCCCATCCACTATACTGCGAAAAGCAGGGACACTTATTCAAAATGGTTCTTTATTTAAACATATTATGGCTAGTTTGCAACGAATGGTTTGGGGATTCGGCTGGGGATTGTTGATAGCAGTGCTATTAGGAATTTTAGTCACTTCATCTAAGTTGGCTGACAATATTGTATCTCCGATATTAGGACTAATTCAACCAATTCCGGCATTTGCTTTTTTACCGTTATTCATAATTTGGTTCGGGGTTGGGGAAACTTCTAAAATTATTATGATAGCTTATATGTCATTTGGTTCCATTTATCCTTATTTTGTAGATGGAATTAGAAATACTAATCCACTTTTGATACGTTCAGCACTAAGCCTTGGTGCAAGCAAAAGTCAAGTTTTTTTAAAAGTTGTTCTTAAATCATCATTACCAAATTTGTTTTTGGGAATGCGAATGGGAATAGGATCTACTTTTTCAGCATTACTAGTAGCGGAATTGATGGGAGCAAATGAAGGTCTTGGATATATGATTAATTACGCACGAAATTATTTCATGATTGATCAAATGTTTGTTGGAGCCATTACTATCGGTCTAGAGTTTACATTATTTTCATCCTTGATGGATTTTATTGAAAAGACTCTCTTTAGGTGGAAGTATTCAGGAGCTGATAAAGCCATCGAGTAATGAATGTAAATTATATAATAAAATTATGGAGGGATTAAGATGAAAACCAAAAGATTTTTTTGTGTAGTGTTAGCTTTGATGATGGTAGTTTTCTTAGTAAGTTGTACAAGTAGTCCTGCGAGTGAAGAGCCTGTTCAAACTGAAGTTGAAACCAAAGAGACTGCTCAAACGGGAGATGGAACTAATGCAACTAATTCAATAGAATCAGACATAAAGATTAATGCTTGGACTGCATTTGATCCACAGACATGTGCTCAAGCAATTATTGCTGAGAATAAAGGCTTTTTCAAAGAGGAAGGATTAAATATTACTGTTCAGTATATGCAGACTGGAATTGATACAGTTGCTTTAGCAGCGGATGCTTCCATTCCGGTAACGTTTGGTGCTGATGCTCCAAAAGCAGCCGTAAATGATTTGCCATTAAAATATGTGGCTGGATTAGCAAATATCGGTGGAACCCAAGGTGCTGTTGCTAGAAAAGGATTAAAGATTAATTCACCTAAAGATTTAGAAGGAAAGACTATCGGAGTTATGGATGGTGCTGCAGTACTTATGGCATTTATAAATATTTGTGAAGAATTTGATTTAGATTATAACTCACTAAATTTCAAGAATCTTGATGCATCAGGGCAGCTTGCTGCATTGGAAAATCAAGAGATTGATATTATGGCCTGCTGGGAACCTTTTCTTGATCTCGCTGTGAAGTCAGGTGGTACAATGTTATTTAATGGTGTTCAATCATTTATCCCTGGAGCAGAAGGTGATGTAACTTGGTGTTCTCTTTATAATCCTTTGTGCATGCGTGAAGATTTTATTAAGGAACATCCACAAGAAGCTCAGGCAGTTGTAAGAGCTATGATTAAGTCGAATGATTTTATAAATAACAATTTAAAAGAAGCTGCAGAAATAGTGGCAGATAAGTTGCAGTTGGAACCTGAACAAACGGAAATGATTATGAGCAAAAATATCTATGGTGTTTTCTTTGATAATGATTTGAAGAAAGCAGTACAGAATTTGAATGAGTTCTATTTGTCTCAAGGACAGATTCCATATGTACCAGAATTTGAAGATTATGCTGATCCTTCTGTTGTTTTAGCTGTAGATCCTTCTATAGTATCAGAAGAATTAAAATAATTCTGATTTAAATTTCTACCTACTGTTTAACATGGAGTTCAAATAAATAACAAAGTAAGGAGTATATCTGTGGAAGATTTATTAATTGAAAATGGTATCATCGTGCGTAGCAATGAAATGTTTTATGGAAGTATTGCAATATCTAATGAAAAAATTACTGCAGTATATCACGACGGTGAATCTTTACCAAAGGCAAAAAACGTGATTGATGCAAAAGAATTTATGGTTTTCCCTGGAATGATAGATACTCATATTCATCTAAATGAACCGGGAATCACACATCATGAAGATATTGCACATGGAACAGCAGCAGCAGCTATAGGTGGGATTACGACGGTTATTGATATGCCAAATTTAAGTATTCCGCCTGTATATAATGTTGAATCTTTGAAGAAAAAACTTGAATGTATAAAGAATTCTGCAGTTACGGATGTAGCATTATGGGCTTCTTTGTTTCCTGACAATTTCGATCAGCTGGAGGAATTGTATAATGAAGGAGTTTGTGCCTTCAAATCATTCATGTGTGATCCAGAAAACTTACTGGCACCTAATCAAATCGAGGAAGCTATGAGTATAATAAAATCTTTTGGAGGAGTCGCTGGATTTCATTGTGAAGATATGGATATATTGAATCAACTAACTGCGGAAAAGGAGGCACAGTGTTTGGATAGCAGAAAAGATTATTTGGAAACGCGTCCAGTTGAAGCTGAGCTTACCGCTGTAAAAAAATTAATTTCGATTGCAAAAAAAACAGGTTGTACCACATATATTTGCCATACTTCCCATCCTATGGTAGCACATGAAATTCAAAAAGCAAGGAAGGAAGGATATCCAATATATGGAGAAACATGTCCGCATTATTTTCTATTTTCACAAGATGACTATTTACAAAAGGGGGGTGCCTACAAATGTTGCCCTCCGTTACGGGATAGAAAAGCGGCAACAGAATTGCTAGATTGTCTAGTTGAAGGCAGTTTGCAAACTTTGGGATCGGATCACTGTCCTGTAACGTTGGAGGAAAAGGACGAGAGTAAATATGGGTATATAAATCTTCATAATGGTATGGGTGGATGTCAGTCAATGGTACAAGCAACATTTGATTATATGATTCATCAGAAACATTTAAATCCAACTTTACTTGCGTCTGTTTTTAGTACAAATGCTGCAAAGATATTTGGTTTATATGGACAAAAAGGTGATTTGTTACCTGGTTTTGATGCGGATGTTACAATTATTGATCCTAATGAACCTTGGGAGGTAAAACAGGAAGAATTGCTATATGTAAACAGGTTTTCGGCGTATGATGGACTTAAGGGGATTGGATGTCCTGTTATTACTTTATTAAGAGGGAAAGTTATAGCTATGAATGGTGAAATAATAGGAACTAATTCAGGAAAATATGTCAAACGTTATAGGTAATTATGATAAAAGCTGAAGGATATTCAGCATAATCTTTATTGAAGAAACTAGGTTGTCGACTATAAAGTATTGTCACTCAATCTAGAACATTCTTTTTCAATATTTAGATGGGGTATCAATATAGGAGGTTGTCATGAATATTAACGCAGAAAGACTATGGAAAAGAGAGCAGGAAATTGGAGAGTATG
>ENA-UOOK01007104-UOOK01007104.1-fermentation-metagenome-genome-assembly--contig:-NODE-7104-length-10369-cov-8.525111_pt1 | contig 10369 bp, 6 predicted proteins | sample MGYA00245777_ERZ724023 | MGnify/ENA primary metagenome ERZ724023 (study PRJEB28704, sample SAMN03018312) | fermentation metagenome | biome: anthropogenic terrestrial biome; feature: soil; material... | reverse complement strand
CGGAGTGGACGCACCGCTGGCGTACCAGTTAGCCTGCCAGGGCTACCGCTGGGTAACTATGTGCGGAAGGGATAAACGCTGAAAGCATCTAAGCGTGAAGCCCACCTCAAGATGAGATTTCCCATTCGAAAGAAGTAAGATCCCTCAAAGATGATGAGGTTGATAGGTCAGGTGTGTAAGTATGGTGACATATTGAGCTGACTGATACTAATAGATCGAGGACTTAACCTTTATTACAATTAGACAAAAGTACTATTCAATTTTGAAAGAAAAGTTTGGTGATTATAGCGATGTGGATACACCTGTTCCCATCTCGAACACAGTAGTTAAGCACATCAGCGCTGATGATAGTTGGGGTTTCCCTGCGAAAGTAAGTCGTTGCCAAGCTTTCTTTCTATTATTTATAATGCCTCAATAGCTCAGTTGGTTAGAGCACTTGACTGTTAATCAAGGGGTCCTAGGTTCGAGTCCTAGTTGGGGCGCCATTATATCTTGGCCTGTTGGAGAAGCGGTTTAACTCACATGCCTTTCACGCATGCATTCACGGGTTCAAATCCCGTACAGGTCACCATATTAAAAATCTGAACATTGATGATGTTCTTTTTTTTATGTGGTATAATAGTAGTATCTATAAATGACAGTCGGTGAATATTATGAAAATTGTTATAATTGGTGGAGGACCATCAGGGATGATGGCAGCTATATCATCTAAACTTCACCATCCTAAAGCACAAGTATTATTATTAGAACGTAACAATCAATTAGGTATAAAATTGAAGTTAACTGGTGGTGGAAGATGTAATGTTACAGCCGATTGTTCTAATGAAACAGTCATTGAGAACACACCTAAAAATGGGAAGTTCTTATTTAGCAGTCTAACAAATTTTAATCCTCAAAACATTCAGAGTTTTTTTATTAATGAAGGATGTCCACTTAAAAGTGAAGATCATTTTAGAGTTTTTCCTGAATCGGATAAAGCAGAAGATATTGTTAACACTTTGAAAAGAAAAATGGAAAGTCTAGGAATAGAAATTCAGTACAATATATGCATTGTCGATGTAGATAAAGACTTGAAATTATTGAAAACTGAAGATAATGTTATCTATTATGATAATTTAATTATAGCTACTGGAGGCCTGACTTATCCTAAAACTGGATCCGATGGAAAAGGTTATAATATTGCTAAGGCCATTGGTCATAGGATTACAGAGTTAATTCCAGGAGAAGTACCATTAGTATCAAATGACTTAGTCATTCAAAATAAGACATTACAAGGATTATCTTTTAAAGATGTTAGTGTTAGTATTTTTAATGGAAATAAAATAATAAAATCGATTATTCATGATTTAATCTTCACACATTTTGGTTTATCAGGACCTGCAGCATTAAGAGCTAGTTTTTATGTCCAAAAAGTCTTAGAAAAAGAAACAACAGTAAATCTTAATATTGATTTTCTACCTAGTATTTCGATTAGTGAATTTGAGAAATATAAACTAAATGATTTAGAGGGTTTTATAATTAATAATGGAATCCCTAAAAGATTAATAAATTATATCAAAGAGCAAACTAATTTAGTTAACGAAATGATCCAAATGATCATTACCAACAGCACGACGCGTGATATGACAGATGCCGAAAAGTTGAACCAATTCGTCATGCTCCGTGATGCAGTCGAGGAACGGATCAAGGAAACCGGAGAAAATGTAGGCAACAAGCGGAAATTTTTTGCTGATGCCCTCAAAGTATCGCAGACACAAATACAGCGTTACCGAGATGTCGCCGATAAACTGATCCCGGATTTACAGCAACAAGTCCAGCACGGCGATTTAAGTCTGCAAAAAGCGGCAGAAATCGCCACAAAGCCGCAAGAAAAACAGGCAGAGATCAAAAAAGCACTTGAAAAAGAAAAAAACAAATAAAGTAGTTATTCTTCTCACTCTGTCTGATATGCTCTCATGGGGACCTTTTCTCATAATTTCAGCTCTATCTGGAATCTACCTCTCAGAGAAACTTGGAATGGATGCTATTAAGTTTGTTGGAATAGGTACTTCAATATACTTCTTTACAAGAGCTATATTACAGATTCCAATGGGTTACCTTACAGATAAGATTGAAAGCGATAAGGATGAGATTCTACTTCTTGCAACAGGAACAATATTAATGGGTTTGCCATATACATTCTACCCACATATATCTGCATATTGGCATTACTATTTCTTGCAATTCATATTTGGTTTTGGGGTAGCTCTTAGTGTAACTAATTGGAGGAAGCTCTTTGCAATGAATGTAGATAGTGGTATCGAAGGGTTACAGTATGGATTCTATGAAACAATAATTAGTCTTTTTACAGCGGTATTAAGCATATTAATAGGAAGTTTAGCTAACTTAAATGAAACATATTTCGATTTTGTAATAGTAAGTGCTGGAATAGTTATGATGCTAGGGAGTCTAGCTGTATTAATGATTTTTAAGATAACTAATCGTAAAACAAATAAATTAATAAAAAAGAAAAAACGTGAACAAAAATAATGTTTTTGGAGTGGGTATATTAATCATAATCCTTATGATCGTTGGAGGTTTAATATTTAAAGTCTTTGTTTTAGATAAAGACAAGAATGATGATGGAATAGTACAAGAGGAGAAGAAGAAAAAAGAATATAAACTAAAGGAGGATGGATTTGAATTTGAAGCAGAGTATGAAGGAAATAATAGGTGGGAGTATGAAATTAAAGGTCATAAGCCAAGTCCTTGTCATGAGATTAAGCATGAAGCTATGGTCCAAGAAAGCCATCCAGAGCAAGTTACTGTTAACCTCTCTATTAGCTCTCCATCTCCCGATACTAACTGTATTCAAGTAATTGAAGAGTTAAATATAGAAGGAACTTTCATGGCAAGTCCTGAAGCAGAAGTCTCTTTTGCTGTCAAAACAGAGTAATCTTCTTTAGGTTCTTGTTCCTAACAATTTTTCGTAATATTCCCCATTCCATCTATTTTAATGATAAAATAATGGATGAGTGAGAATGAGAAGATGAAAAGAAATAAAAAGATAATAGTTGCTTCAATAGCAGTACTACTTTTAGTAGCAATACCTCTTTTTCTCATCCTCTTCACCAAAAGCAATAGTAATGTAATAGACAATATCCAATATAAAAAACTCTCACTACCACCAACTACAGAAGAGAAAGAATTAGATAAAAACATCCTCACAACAGCGGATATATTCCCCTTAAACTACACCCCCATTATTGAAAAAAACAATCTTGCACTCAGTCAAAAGAATAGGATAGAGCTACTAAGATATGGTAAAACAATCATAGAAGCTAACAAAGAGGAAGATTTCAACAGATCAATTAAACAGTTACTTCAAACAAATACACCAGTTCTACTAAATGATCAAATACTCTCCATATATTTTCAAAACAGTTTAAATCAAATCGAAAAAGAAATAATTGAAAATGATTTAAGTAAGAATCTTCTAGAAATATTAAGAAGAAACAAGTTGAAGATAGAAATAAGAAGAGTCCTCTCCTTTTCCAATAGCAACAAATTAAAAACAAGCTTAACATCTTGTATTAGACATTTAGAAAATAATAAATATAAGGAGTGTGTAAATGAGCTTGCTTCTTTAAATGGTAAAGAAAAAGAAATACTTTCATTAGCAATTGGTAAAGATATTCAGGTATTAGATGGATTAAATGTAATCTTAGGAATGAAAAGTATTCTGAGTGAGATAGAAGAGCAAGATTTAAGAAAACAGATTTGGGATAGTAATACAATAACAGAGAATGATAAGGTTGTTTTAGATAATTTGAATATTGAGAATTCAAATAGAGAAGATATTTCAACAGAAAGCATAATATATGCAGATATAAATAAGCAGTTAGTCGAAAGAATGGAAGAAACTGCAAAATATATCCAAGATTCTGTACGAGAGGCTAATTTAGAGTGTGAAGAAATTAAAGGTTTAAGAAAGAGTCTAACTAATTTAAGGGAGTATATATCTAAACAGGAGAAGGATGAAGCTAGAGATACTGAAGATATTTTAGATATACTGTTTTCAATTAATTATAATTCAACCAAGAAGAGGTATTTACTACAAGTGATTAAAGTAAAAGATGTTGATACTCTTTTTGTAATACCTTTTGTTGAAGAAGTAGAGAGCTTAACAGAGATTGTAGATGAGAACTTTTCGGAAAGCTATGATATTCCTCCTTTAGCTCAATCTGCTGGTTCTGTAAGGCTACCAACACTTATGTATCATCACATAGCTACAACAGATAGTACTAACAAGTTTGTACAAGGGTTGTTTGTTTCTCCTGAGATGTTTGAGGAGCAGATTGCATATCTAACAAAAAAGAATTACAAAAGTATTAATGTAGAGGAGTTTAATACTGTCTTTTCTTCAGGGAAGAATCCTAAACAGAAGAGTGTGATGATTACATTTGATGATAGTACTCTTTCGCATTATACACAGGCTTATCCTATTCTTAAGAAATACGGTCATACAGGAGTTTTCTTTGTTATTTCAAATAGATCACAGATATCACATACACAGTTAAAGGAGATGTCTGATAATGGTATGGATATTCAATCTCACTCTAGAACTCATCCTATGTTTAGAAAGACTGATAGCGAATCTTTGGTAAGTGAGATAGCAGGAAGCAAAGCTGATTTAGAGAGAATAACAGGTAAGAAGGTTACATCTATCGCATATCCTGGTTGTGAGGCTGATCAGAGAGGTTTTGAGATAGTCAGGAGTAGTGGTTATAAGACAGGGTTTTCTTGTGGTAGATATATTGATTACAGAGAAAATAATAGGTACTATCTTTCAAGAGTCCATGTTTTCAATGATATGGAAAGCTTTGTCAAAATGCTCTCAGTAGGGCTTTAGATTACTGTTTCCCAAAGTCCATGAATATTGCAGTACTCTCTTACCCTTAATTGTCCAATATTTTCAAAAAGGAATTCTGCTCTTGGAGCTTCTCCTGCTTTAAGAAATACTTTTTTGCTCTCATCTCCATTGATTACTTCAATCCATTCAATGTAGTGAGCTTCTTCCATTGGATGCTCTACTGAACCAACATCTACTATTACCTTGTTACCCTCCACCTTTACAACAGGTAAATGTTTCTCATTTCCTTCCTCTTCTTTTTTCTCTTCAAATAACTGCATGTCCTGTCCACAGCATACTAAAGTACCTGCACCTTCATGTAGTACTTCTACAATATTCCCACATACATTACATTTGTACACTTGATGTCTTTTTGTCATATTTTTGAAAATAAAAATTTAACTTCCTATGATTAAGTATACCTAATTGTATTGGAAAAAACTAATAGGAATCGTATAGTGAATGTATATATATGAAAAAGTTGTGTAGAGAGAGATAATTACTTCAATACTGGTTCCTCTGTATCCCTGTGTGCAATTACTACTGTTCTTTTCCAGTCTGTACCTGCTGGATAACAGGTCATAAGCACAAGTGTATCTGGATCTGCACTTCTCTTTAAATACTGTATATCTTCTCTATTTACAATTTTTACTTCTTGTACTCTATATTTGTATATAATACCTTCATAGCTTACAAATATTTCATCTTCTTTTTCCAACTCTCCTAAGAGATAGAAGTATACAGAGTACATATTTCTTTCATAGAAATTTACAGCTGAGTGTGCAAAAAGGAATACATTACCTTGTTTGTTTGGTGTTGTAGTAGTCTTTGAGTGTGCTACTCCTGTTTGGAGAGCATTTATATATTCTTTCTCATTGAAAGGGTCTACATCCTTTACAACTTTAGAATTTGATTTAATCTTTGGAATATATATTCCAAAATTTGGATCTACAAATACCTCTTTGGTATCTTTTTTTACCTCTTTGGTTACATCTTCTTCTTTACTTGCTAGTGATACATTGTTTGTAGAGGGGGTAGGGAAGACTCTTTGATTGTAGTATGCCTTAATGACAGGCCAGTATGTTAATATCAAAACAGAAAGCCCTACTAGGAGTAGTGCTAAACCTAGTAGGACTGTTAACTTTCTGTTATTTTTCTTTTTACTCTTCTTTACTTCTTTTGACATATATATATCCTACACCAAGAACAAGAAGAATTGCAGGTACCCAGATGTACCAGTATTTTTTGTAGCTAGGAGTTAACTCTACTTCCTTCTCTTCTCCTTCTTTTCCATCTTGAACCTTCTCTTTGCCTTCTTTAACTTCCTCTGTATCCATTATTGTTCCCTCATCAGTATCTCCTTTTACTTCACCTTCTGTTTTGGTTTCTGCTCCAGCTACTGCTGTACCTGATGTTCTAGGTGTTGTTGCAGTTACTTCTTCAGATACCTTAACTACTGGATCTGATACCATTGTTGATACATTTCCAAAAGCATCTAGAGATCTTAATGCATAGTAGTATGTTTTACCTGGTTCTGCTGTTGCATCTGTCCATGAGTATGCTGTATTTGGAGCTACAGACATTGTATAAATTTTTGTAGTGTCATTTGCAGTATATGATGGTTTGTCTGATCTGTGTATTTCTACCTTAACAATTTTTCCATCATTTGCTGTTTTGAACTTCAAAACATTTCCTGCTTTGGAGTAGTCAATTACAGGCAATGGTTTGTCTATAACCTCAACAGTTATTTCATTTGATTTCAGTATTTCATCTGCTCCTGCTATTGCTTTTACAAAGAATTTGTATGTTCCTGAAGCATCTACTGTTACTGGACATGCTCCTGCATTTACTTTGTCAAATGATGCAAACTTAACAGCATCTTTGTAACATTCTACTGTGATATCTCTTTCTTCAACATCTTGTGCTGTAAAATCGATGTTAAATGTTTTCTTGGTTGTAGGGGATGTTGGTGTTTCGATTTTAACTGTTAAGAATCCAGCTGATACCTTTGTTGGGAGTATAACTGCAAACATTCCAAACATCATAACTGAAGCGAGTAGGGCATATTTAAACTTTTTGAAAGGTTTAAAGAGTAATGATACTAGACCTAAGATCATCATAATTAATGCACCTAATGTTAGATATGTGCTTGCACCTGTATTTGGTAGGGTGATTGAAGCACCTAAGACTTCTCCTTCTTCTGGAGTGTTATCTTCAATTACTTTGACATCTGTCCCTACAAATGGTGTATCTGCTCCTGTACTTACATTTCCTAATACATTTGCACCACTTAATGAGACACCCTTTACCCATGCAATGTCTGGATATACTCCTGGATCTGTTCCAAGAGAGATTTGTGTTTTGTATGTTAATACAATTTTATCTCCTTCTTTCATCTCTCCAAGCTTCCATTGTGCTCTATCTGTACCGTTGTATGTAGGTTCAGTGATTTCAATATCAACACCATTCTTCTTTGCTGTCCATGTATCTAGGATATATCCAAATCCTGCTGGAGCAATGTCAGAAACTACTACACCCTTTAGAATATATTTATTCTCTGGATCTTTATCACTTGGTGCTGTTACTGTGATTGTATATTCTACAACATCTTCTGCTTTTTGACCTGTTACTTCTGCATCGTTAGATTTCTCTATTTTAAGGATTGGATCAATTACTTTGTTTGTACATACAAATTCTAATGTTTCTCCATTTCCAACAGTATTATCTTCACCCTCCTTAGGTACACATCCTTCTGAGGTATATCCATCTGGAATATTAATTTCTTCTGGAGTGTATTCTCCTGCATCAAGATTTTCAAATACTGCAACCAATGGTTCTTCAGTATCTCTAATGCTTCCCTCTTCATCTCCTAGCTTTACTGTGAAGATATCATCTGAATATATATCATTGTTACCATCAACTACATCTTTATATACCTTGACTGTTGCTGGAAGTGCTGTGTTTGTAATTGTACAAACAACATCATCCTTTGCTTCTAGCTTAAGTACATTTCCATTTAACGAACCTCCTGGACAGACCCAATCACTTGCTTCAAATTTGTCAATATGTGTACCGCTTTCAGAAAGGGTATATTCTACTCCTGCTTTCACAAATATATATTCATTTTTATCTCCCACATAGCCGAAACCTTCTTCTCCACTTGTTGCAGAGAGTGTCCAATCATTTGCTGTAATGTTCCTGTCTGAATTGTATTGATGCACAACTTTCTTTACTAGCTTCAATGATGGTACTGGTGTAAGTTTTACCTCTTCTTCATCCTCATCATCAACTTCATTTTCCTCATCATCTTTCACTATTGCTGTGAAGGTATTTTTATGTACTGTTGGAGCATTTGGATCTCCTGCTGTGTTAGAAGGAATTGTAAATATTGTTTCAAATTCACAACTCTCTCCTGCTGGTAATACTGTACCTACTTTACAATCATCATCACCTGTTAAGTCTCCAAAGACATCATCTTTTAAGGAAGTAATTGTTACTTCTTCCAAACCTGTATTTGTTACTTTATATGTAAATGTTACATCTCCACCTGTTTCTGGGATTTCTGTAACACCTGCTGTTTTAAGAACTTCTACTGAAGGTTTGACATCCTTAAATGAGATTGTCTCATCATCACTATCTTCTGCTGTGCTACCATCATTATCTTTTACAACTGTTGTAAAGATATTCTTATGAGCTGTTCCGACATTACCAGAGATTGTCCTAGTAACAGTAAATGTACAAGTTGCATTTGGTATTAATGTAGTACCAACCTTACAGGCATGTTCCCCATTTAATTCTCCAAATACTGAGTCTGTTATACTTTCTATTGTGACATTCTCCTTACTTATATTTTTTACAGTGAATGTAAAGGTTACTTCTTCTCCTGTTTCATCAACAGACGTTTTATCTGCTGTCTTAGTAACTTCTATCTCTGGTTCGACATCTTCAAAAGTAACTGTTGCTTTATCTTCATCTGTTACGGATGTTCCATCATTATCTGTTGCTGTAGCTGTTACTACATTAACATGAGCTACTAGATCATCTGCTGAAAGATGAACTGTGTAAGTACAAGTATAGTTATCTCCAACCTCTAGCTCTTGTGGAGTAATACAAGTACCTTTACCATTCAAATCGCCAAACTTATCATCTACTAAGCTATTAAGTGTCACTTTCTCTGTACCCGTATTATTTACAACAAATGTAAAGGTTACATCTCCACCTGTCTCTGGAACAGATTTTGGATCTGCTGTCTTAGTAACTTCTATCTCTGGCTCGACATCTTTAAACCCTACTGTTTCATCATCTTCATCGCTTGTTTCATTTCCTTCCTCATCTTTAACTGTTACAGTAAATTTATTGTAGTGAGAAGGACCAATGGCATCTCCTTTAATCAATTTTGTAATTGTAAATGTACAGGTTGCATTTGGTGCAAGTTCTGTACCTACCTTACAATCATCATCCCCACTTAAGTCTCCAAAGACTGAGTCTTCTAAGGAGAGAATCTCCACAGTATCTACTTTGCTTGTATTCTTTACTGTGAATGTAAAGGTTACTTCTTCTCCTGTTTCATCAACAGACGTTTTATCTGCTTCTTTAGTGACCTCAATTGTTGGTTTGTGATCAATACCTGTATTTGTAATGATACATGTTTTTACTTCACCAATATTTATTGTTCCTTCACAACCTTCATACTTTGCTGTGTAGTTCTCTGTATCTTCTTCCTCTGTAACTTTATATGTACCTGCATCTATCATTACTTCTGTCCCTTCTTCACTACCATTAAAAGTAGAGAGAGTTGGGTTTTCAGCAGTGACTGTAATCTTAAAGTCGCTAGCATTCTTTGTGCCATCATTATCTTGATTAACTACATTCTTTATAACTATTAACTGGGGTCTCTTAGCATTACTAAAATCAAGTAATTTATCCTCGCCCGCTTGAACCTGTACCTCTTGAACTAATCCTGTTAAGTTAATCCAACCTATTTCTAATATTTCGCCTACTTTGTATGTCCCAGGTTTAATCTTACTAAAGGAATATTTCCCTAGGGTATCTGTCTTTGTACAAGAATCCTTATCTTTATCTATTTTTCCATCTCCATCAGAATCTATACAAATAGTCCAATCTTTTAGAGGATTCAATTTGTCATCATCTGTACCGAGAATACCATCTTCGTCATAGTATTTATGTCCTGAGATAGAACCTCTCTTTTCATTTACAAATGTACATGTAACATTTTCACCTGCAGACAAGTTAATTGCCGTAACAAGACTTCCATCTAAACATGTAGCACTTGTTAGATCCCAACCTGAAGCATTATCTTCAGTAACAGAGTAAGTACCTGGTAGTAAATCGGTAAACACTTTACTTGGATTTGAATCATCTGAATTATCAACTAATGTAAAATCAGATAATCCTGTACCTGTTGTAGTAAAGCTAAATACCTGATCACTACTTGGTCTTGCATCTTTAACAATGGTA
>ENA-UOOK01007103-UOOK01007103.1-fermentation-metagenome-genome-assembly--contig:-NODE-7103-length-10369-cov-10.661140_pt1 | contig 10369 bp, 8 predicted proteins | sample MGYA00245777_ERZ724023 | MGnify/ENA primary metagenome ERZ724023 (study PRJEB28704, sample SAMN03018312) | fermentation metagenome | biome: anthropogenic terrestrial biome; feature: soil; material... | reverse complement strand
TGAACGTGTTGTCAAAAGATAGCGGAACAGTAAAATTGTTCGGGAAAGAAATGACAGATAGCGATATTGATACCAGAAGCGATATTGGCGTTGTATTCGATGCCAGTAATTTTTCTGAAAACTTAACTGCCGGCCAGCTTTCTAAGGTGATGCAAGGTATCTATACACGGTGGGATGACGTAATTTATACAGACTATCTCATGCGTTTTGAGCTTCCTCAAGAACAGAAAATCAAGAACTATTCTAAAGGGATGGCAATGAAGCTGGCAATAGCCGTTGCGTTGTCACATTCACCAAAACTACTGCTGTTGGACGAAGCTACAAGTGGGCTTGACCCTGTTGTGAGAGATGAAATGTTAGATGTATTTCTTGATTTCGTCGGACATGACGACCCTTCTATCCTTTTGTCCTCGCATATTACGAGCGACTTGGAAAAAGTGGCTGATTATATCACTTTTATTCACAACGGAAAAATCATACTGACTGAAACGAAAGATGATTTAGTCTATCAATATGCCATTATACGTTGCAAGGAAAGTCAATTTTCTGAAATAGATAAAAGCGATATCGTTGCTTATCGTAAGCGTGATTATCAGATTGATGTATTAGTGAAAAATGAAAAAGAAGCAAATCGAAAATATAAAAACATCGTGATAGACCACACAACGATTGATGAAATTATGCTGCTTTTGGTGAAGGGGGATCGGAAATGAAAGGACTGATAAAAAACAATCTTTATAGTACTTTAGGAAATATCAAGGTATTTTTGCTTATCGACATAGTTTTGATTTTGTTCTTACTGGCAACAGGCAATGAAACACTATTATATGCAGTATCTTTATCAACAACTCCTTTTCTTGCATTGCTTGCTACTACCTGCTTGGTAAAAGAAGAAACCTCAAAATGGCATAAACATAAATTGTCCTTTCCCGTAACAAGACGTACCATTATAAACAGTCAATTTATTCATCATCTGTTCTGGATAATGGCAGGGGTTATCATAGTAATTACTGCTATTGTTCTCACTATTCTAATACATGGAAATCTGTATTTTTGCTATAATTTTAGAGATGCTATTGCAGTTGTAGTATCGGGATTTATTGTTGCATTACTTATTGGTGCATTTGTATATCCAATGCTTTATCTGTTAGGAACTGACCGAGCGGTGGTGATTTTAGCGTTAGGTGTAATCGTATCAGTTGGCATTGTATTCGGAATTTCAAGAGTAATAAATTCATTTGTCGAATCTCCCATGACAGACGTTCAGTTTTATATGTACTTATCTATCGAAACTATAGTCGCCCTCATTATCTATGCCCTATCGTATTTCCTAACAACGATAATATTCAGCAAAAAAGAGTACTAATATTGCAACTATAAAGAAGTGGGTAACTTTGTTGTTTTAAGACTTAGTTACCCACTTCTTTATTACTCTATAATCCGAGTATAGTCCAGAGTATCCTTGTCAAAGGCAGGTGAGCGAATTTTAGTTATCATATCATTTTTCTCCTTTTTCCTCTGTTCATATGGTGAACATGTTTTCTCTTCAAACCTCACCTTAGATCCTTTAATATCCATTTTCATTGACAGAAAATAAAAGATGTAGTATCATACAGTTTAGTTGATACTACATCTTTTTTATGCTGGAGGTGCTATTATGGATGCCACTAAACGGCAAATCACAAAGATTGCCCGTGAAGTCAATAAGTTTACTGCCCGTATGCTGAAGCTGGACGATATTGGAACTGCGGAATATGATTTCATCCATGTGGTTCGCAAAAATCCCGGCATCACACAGGCTGCCATTCGGGAGATTCTCGCATTGGATAAAGGGGCCGCTGCCCGCCGTGCGGCCAATCTGGAGGCAAAGGGGTATCTTATCAGAAAGGCAAACCCTGCCGATGGCCGCAGCCAGCTGCTCTATGCCACTGAAAAGGCTGACCAATTAAAAAACTCCAAGGCTTCCGTTGAAGCTCTTTATTATGAATATTTGCAGGAAACATTGTCTCCTGAGGAAAATGCTGAGTTCTGTCGGCTGCTGAACATCCTTTACACGCGCTCCAAGGCAGAGAGCAAGGCAGACTTTCCAAACCTCATTCACCGCTTTTTAGAAGGGAGCGGAGGAAAATGAGCAGCACAAATCAAAATATCAAACAGGTTTCTCAGCCTGACCATATTCTGTCCTACTTCAAGATGGAACGTTGGTCGCTCACGCTGGTTACGATTTCAGGCATCCTTTACAATGTTGGAATGATTGCGGGGCCATATTTTGAAGGCCGTTTGGCACAGTGCCTGTTCGACATTATGGGTGGTCGTGAATCCTTTTCCGCCATGCTGTCACTGGCGGTGGTCTATCTGATTGTCATTTTAGCCGTGCAGGTCATGCGCTGCGTGAAGCGCTTCTATGTGCGCCGTTTTGCAAATAATACCAGCCGCAACATGCGTCATATGCTCTACAACAGCCTCGTGAACATGAGCCGGGATGAACTGGAGCGAGAAAGCATTGGAACGGTGATGACCAAAGCGGTATCGGATGTGGATGCCTGCGCGGAGGGCATGCGAAAGTTCACCACAGAGGTGTTTGATACCGGCGTGGTGCTGATTGCGTACCTTGCCATGCTGTTTTATTACGACTGGCGTCTGACGCTGATTTCCTGTGCCTTTACCCCTGTCGCTTATTTCATCGCAGGACGTTTGAAACACCGGGTAACGCAGTACAACGGGACATACAAAAAAAGCGCCGAACGGCTGAACGGTGCCACCATGGACAGAGTCTCCAATGCGGTTACCTATCGCATTTACAGCTGTGATAAAAACAGGGACCTAGCTTATGAGGGGTACCTGAGAGACTATGAAAAGTGCGCAGTGGCAGCAAATTTTTGGGAGAACACCATGCAGCCGCTCTACCACATCATTTCCATGTGCGGTGTGATATTTGTCTTGTATCTGGGCGGTAAAAATGTTACCGGTACTGGCTGGAGCAACTGGAATATCGCCGCTTTCACCACATTCCTGTCCTGCTTTGCCAAAATGGCGCTCAAGTCATCCAAGACTGCGAAGCTGTTTAATTCTGTTCAAAAGGCACAGGTTTCCTGGGCGAGAATCAAACCGCTTATGAAAGAGTATGTGGAGCAGTCTACTCTGTCCGATATGGATTTTTCTGCCGGGGCATCGATTAAAGTGCGGGATTTGTCTCTGCGCTGGGAAAACGGGCAGCAGGTGCTGCACGGGATTTCTTTTTCCGCACAGCCGGGACAAATCATCGGCGTGACGGGAGCAGTTGCCAGCGGAAAATCCATGCTGGGCAAGGCGCTGTTGGGGGAACTGCCCTACGAGGGTAGCATTGAGGTAGATGAGCGAGAACTGCGCACGCTGAGTTTATACGAGCGCAGCCGGCTGCTGTCCTATCTGGGGCATGAACCGGAGCTGATGACAGAGAGCATTGAAGAAAATATTCGTCTGGGTGAAAAAGGCGAAATAGCCCGCTGCCTGAAAACGGTGTGTCTGGCAGATGAAATTTGTAAAATGCCGCAGGGAGCGGCTACCTCCGTCGGCAGCGGTGGAATCCGTCTGTCGGGCGGTCAGCAGGCACGTCTTGCGCTGGCTCGCACCTGCTATCATGCACGGCAGATTTTGATTTTGGATGACCCCTTTTCCGCAGTGGACCAAAAAACCGAACGGGAGATTTTTGCAAATCTGCGTCTGCTGGCTGCAGACCGCATCGTTATTTTAATTTCCCACCGTTTACAGCTGTTTCCACAGTTGGATCATGTACTCTTTCTGGAGCATGGCACGAGCGTACTTTCCACCCATTCTGCGCTGATGCGGGGAAACAGCACCTATGAGACACTCTATCAGGCGCAGGCAATGGGAGGTGCAGGCCATGAAGAATAAGAACGGACTTGGCGTCGTTTTTCGGAAGACCGTCCGTCAAAACAGTGGGATGACCCTTCTCACCGGTATTCTGATCGCCGCCTGTGTGGCAGCCGCGCTGTTTCCTCCCCTTGTTCTGGAGCAGATGGTAAACCGGCTGACCGGACGGCAGGCCGTTTCTCTTGTGCTGCCCCTTGGTTACTTTGGGCTGCTGGCACTTTCTGATTTGCTGGAGTCAGGTCAGAGCGTGATGATTACGGTGTTCGGGCAAAAGATGACCCATAGTCTGCGCAGCGAGCTTTGCGCCAAACTGAAACGACTGCCGGCGGCTTATTTTACACAGCATGCCCCCGCCAAAATCACCTCTCGCTTTGTCAATGATGTGGATGTGGTGGATTCTCTCTTTACAAACGGCATTATCGGGATGGTTGCCGATGCGTTTAAGGTACTGAGCATTCTTATGGTCATCTTTTATAAAAGCACCGGGCTTGGAATCCTGATGCTTTTGGTGACTCCGGCGCTGTTCGCCATGACGCGTCTGTTTCAAAAGCGAATGCTCAAGGCGCAGCTTGCAAACCGTGTCGCCGTCAGCAAGGTAAACAATCATGTGCCTGAAACCATTCATAACATCCGCACGATTCATACCCTGTTTCGGCAAAAGTACATGGAAGAAAAGTATGATTCCTATATTGAGGAAAGCTACCGTGCCCTCGATAAGTCCAATCTGTATGATTCCATTTATTCTCCCATCGTCATTTTTGTCAGCTCCTGCGTGATTGCAGTGATGATGGTGTTCGCCGCTTTGGGCGGTGGAATGCAACAGTTTTTTGGAATTACCGTGGGTACGGCAGTTGCCATCATCGCCTATGTGGGCAAGGTGTTTGAGCCGCTGGAGAGTATCGGCATGGAGATTCAAAACATTCAATCTGCCGTGGCGGGCGTGAAGCGAATTAATGAGTTTCTGGGTGAAACGGAGCGTTCCGTACCAAAGACCACCCAGCACACGGAACTGACCGGTAACAAGGGTGAGCCGGCAATCCGCTTTGAGCATGTGGATTTTAGCTACGACGATAAAACGGCAGTGCTGCGGGACTTGACCTTTTCTGTGCAGCAAGGTGAAACGGTCACATTTGTGGGCAGAACGGGGGCCGGGAAAAGTACGCTGTTTAAATTGCTGCTGGGCCTGTATACTCCGCAAAAAGGACGTATTTTGGTTAAGAGTACCAAAGCCGCCCAAATTCCAGATGCAAAAAAGAGAAAATTATTTGGATATGTGGAACAGACTTTTCATCCAGTGTCAGGAACGGTGGCAGAGCAAATCTCCCTGTTTGATGCTTCCATCCACCAGAAGCAGGTTGAGGATGCAGCCAAACTGGTAGGGTTGCATGAAAATATTCTGGAACTGGAGCAGGGCTACAACACGCAGGTGGAGAAGGCAGCCTTATCGCAGGGTCAGTTTCAGCTCCTCTCCATTGCAAGAGCCATTGTGGCACAGCCGGAAATTCTTTTATTGGATGAAATCACCGCAAATCTGGACAGCACAACAGAATTGCAGGTTTTACAAGCCTTGGAGCGGGCGTGTAAAGGGCGGACCGTATTATCCATCTTCCATCGTCTTCACGAGCGTACACACAGCTCCCGATTGATTCAAATTGGTGAATAACAGAATATGAGGCACAGCACTTCATCCCGAAAGGTAATAATTATGGATTTGAAAGAACGAGCAAGGCAGCTGAAAGCCGATATCCCTGCTGTATTTCTGTGCTTGAAGGACAAAAACACTCCTGCCATTGCAAAAATATTTGCAGGTATAACAGTTTGCTACGCACTGTCCCCTGTGGACCTGATACCAGATTTTATTCCCGTACTGGGTTATCTTGATGATGTCATTTTGCTTCCTGCCCTGATTGCGCTCACAATTCACTTTATTCCGCAAGAGGTATTTGAACATTATCGGGAAGAAGCAAAGGGACTATGGGCAAGCCAAAATCCGAAAAAGTGGTACTATGCTCTTCCTGTTGTGGCAATATGGCTCCTTGTTTTTTGGCTGATTATAAGAGCGTTGCTGTTTTGATTTTGCATCTGTCACAAGAAAACGAAGGTAACAAATTGCAATATCTGCTTTTACTTAGGCACAAGCAATTTGATGGCGTTACGGTAATTATAAAACTACATGAGATTGAAAGTGTGGACAGTCTAGCCAATTAGGACGAGATTGCCGTTTTTCGCTACCATCACAAGAATATCGCTTTGTGGTTGACAAATGGAAAAGCGGAGCATATAATATTTTATAAACTCTTTGCACTGCATTACATCCCATTGTGGATGCGAGATCAACAGTACAAACTGAGCAGGCGATGAACCTTTTTGTAAAGGTCATGGGGCCGGGCCGCCCAATGAGCGGCAACAGATTGCAATTTGAGCACATCTGTGGGACAGTAGTATGTTCCATAGGTGTGCTATTTTTTATACCCTGATGGAACACATGACCCCGAAATGGAGTGCCATAGAGCTATCAAACGACTGCCGAAAGGCTAAAACGGAGGTAACTTTTATGACAGACAAAAAGCAAAACATGGCTGGCTTAACCGCCACCGAAGCAAAACGATTGCAGGAGCAATATGGTAAGAATGAATTGACCGCACGGAAAAAAGAAAGCTTTTTCAAAAAAATCCTGCATATTATCTGCGAACCAATGTTCTTACTGCTCATTGTTGCTGCGACCATTTATTTTATTCTGGGAGAATCCAGGGATGGTGCGATTATGCTCATTTTTGTGGTGGGCATCATTAGCATTGATGTAATTCAAGAATGGAAAACCGATAAAGCCCTAAATGCCCTGAAAGATTTATCTGCCCCGCATGTCACTGTTATTCGTGATGGCAAGGAGCAGACCATTGCAAGTGCTGACCTTGTGCCCAGCGACTTAATGATGATTTATGAGGGGGTTAAAATCCCGGCAGACGGCATTATAATAAAATGTAACGACCTGTGTGTCGATGAATCTTCGTTGACCGGCGAAGCGGAAGGTGTGTGGAAAATCAACACTGAGAGTGCAGATTCAACAAGCGACTATTGGCGGCGTGATTATTGTTATGCTGGCACGCTGGTTACACAGGGCACAGCAACGGTACTGGTAGATAAAATTGGTGGCAGCACCGAATATGGAAAAATCGGTGCTAATGTTGCATCTGCACCAGAGGAACCCACACCCCTACAAAAGCAAACCGGAAGTCTTGTTAAACTATGCGCAGGAATTGCTGCAGTCTTGTTTGCCCTTGTAGGAATATTCACATGGCTAAATATTCCTGACCACAGCTTTGGCGACAGGCTGATTGAAAGCATTTTGTCGGGCATCACCCTTGCCATGGCAATGATTCCAGAAGAGTTTCCTGTCATCCTCACGGTATTTTTATCAATGGGAGCTTGGCGACTTGCCAAAAAGCAGTCACTGGTGCGCAAGTTGCCTTCAGTGGAAACGCTTGGCGCCGTATCTGTGCTATGCGTAGATAAAACAGGTACCATCACGATGAATCAGATGACCGTGCAGGATACGTGGGCTACTGATGGCAACACCATAGCACTTTGTGAAGTAATGGGTATGGGCTGCGAGACCGATGCCTATGACCCAATGGAAAAGGCAATGCTCAAGCATTGCGAAACCCTTGGAATTTTAAAGGAAGATCTTTTTGCTGGAGAACTAATCAGCGAATATGCCTTTACAAATGAGTTGAAGATGATGGGGCATATTTGGCGCAGAGATGACGGAATTACCGTTGCCGCAAAAGGGTCCCCTGAGCGTATCTTAACTATTTGTAAGCTTACAGATTTAGAAAAACAAACAGCAGAACAGAAGATCACCGAAATGTCCAAACAAGGTTTGCGTGTAATTGCAGTTGCCACTGCAAAGCTACAAAGTGAAGCAGAAATTCCTGCACAGATCACAGACTGCCATTTAACGCTTTGCGGACTGATCGGGCTTGCCGACCCACCCCGTGAAGGTGTAAAAGCAGACATCGCCGTTTGCAATAAAGCGGGTATTCGTGTTGTTATGATTACAGGTGATAATGGCATCACCGCCGCGTCTATCGCAAAGAAAATCGGTATGCAAAACAGCGACCATATCATTACAGGCGATATGCTAAGCGAAATGACCGATGAAGAACTGCGTGAAAAAGTGAAGGATGTCAGCATTTTTTCTCGTGTCATTCCTGAACATAAAATGCGTATTGTAAAAGCATTCAAAGATAACGGTGAAATTGTCGCGATGACCGGTGATGGCGTGAATGATGCACCCGCTCTCAAATATGCCGATATTGGCATTGCAATGGGTAAACGCGGCAGTGAAGTTTCCCGTGAAGCAGCAGATCTCATTCTAATGGACGACAATTTTACTACTATTGTAGAAACGGTAAAAGACGGTCGCCGTATTTATGATAACATTCGCAAGGCTGTGGGCTATGTGTTCACCATTCATATTCCCATTGCCTTTGCCTCCTTACTTGCACCAATCCTTGGCATTGCCCCCTCAGCACTGCTTTTACTTCCTCTCCACGTTGTTCTGCTCGAGCTACTCATTGACCCTACCTGCTCGATTGTACTAGAGCGTCAGCCTGCCGAAGCAGACATTATGGAGCGAAGCCCTCGAGATCCAAAGGAAAAACTGTTGACCGCAAAAACTCTAGCCAAAAGCATTTTGCAGGGACTTATCATTTTTGCGGCCTCCTTTGGAACGTATTACGTAATCCTCGATGGAAATGTTGATAATGCACCAGTTGCCCGGGCAATGGGGCTTGCAATTATCATGCTATCCAACTTGTTTCTTGTACAGGTCAATAGTTCTGATCACGATTTTACCTTTCAATCGGTAAAGCGCCTTGTGAAAGACAAAGTGATGTGGGCAGTTAACCTTGGTACACTGGCTATGCTTGGCATTATTTTGTATTCGCCACTCAATGGCTTATTAAAGTTGGCACCACTTTCTGCTTCTCTGTTATTAAAGGCTGTTATTATTGCATTTATCGCAGTGTTTTGGTTTGAGTTAGTGAAACTGGTAAAACGACAAAAACTGAAAAATGGTTCAATGCAATAAAAATAAGAGCTGCGTGAATTCTCACGTGGCTCTTACTTTTTTTACATGTATTGTGGTTTCAATCCCCCAATCTATCGGCATCTGCCTTAGTTTTGTGCACTGTGCCATGCGGATGATGTGGTGGTGCATAAATTGAATAGAGTTTTAAAGGGCATCGCCCTTTATTAACAACATTATGCCATGTTCCGGCAGGGACAAAAATAACATCATCTGCTGCTATACATTGCTGGAAATCCAATTGCTCTTTGCGGTTTCCCATCAAAGCAACACCGTTTCCTTGTTCGATACGCAAAAACTGATCAGTATCTGGATGTATCTCTAACCCAATTTCACCGCATACGGGAATACTCATCAGAGTTAACTGCAGGTGACATCCAGTCCACAATGTCGTGCGATAGTTCTGATTCCGCCCAGTTGCTTGCGAAATGTTGGTAACATAGGGATAAGGCCCATGGTCTTGTTGGCATGACTCTACGGTCTGATTTCCGCAACCCCTTCTGTTTTCATTATATCGACTCACAAAAAAACACCTCCTTTTTCAGCTTAGGTAACATCACAAAATTATAAATTGCATAGCATTACCCTTATATATCTTATGCGATTGGATTAATAGGGTGATTGAATCCTGAGGGTAATTACACTTAAACCCCTCTCGATGATATTAATCCTGGATACAAAGATAGGCTTACAACCTTTTTAATAAAGTAAATAAGGAGCTACATCACGTTGTGATATAACTCCTTATCTTTATTGTTCCGAATATTCTATTGCATGAACCGGACATGCCTTTATTACACTTTGGAGTTTTTCATAATCAAGAGCCTGTTTATCATATGCTTTGACAACAGCTTTTTTCCCTTGCATTATAAACAGTGTGGGATAGTTCTTTGCACAAAGGGTACAGCCCATACAGGCATCCTTGTTAATATGGAGGCCGGGCTTAGCCAGCATTTCTCCCGGTAGATCCTCATCCCGAATAATTTTTGCCGAAATCCATGAGAAGATGATTATGGCAAGTACAGTGAGCGCCCAACGAATGGCCATGAACTTGGGACCTAAAAACTTTGCTTCATTACCTTCTGGCACTTTCTACCCAGCAAAAATCGGAATCTGTTTTGCTACCTATCACAAAAAAGCAGCTTGCTGACTACTTCGGTGTACAACGCCCCTCACTTTTCAGGGAACTGAAACGAATGAAGGACGAAGGCTTAATTGAGATTGCAAACAAAAAAATATATATCAAATTTATCAGTGAGCCATGGTATTTTTCTTAAGAAGCTTTACCCTTATTTTAGATTATGAAATTAAGCCGTTGCATCTTTATCTTGATGCAACGGCTCCTGCTTTGTCTACATCCCCAAAATCGTCCAGAGTATCCTTGCAAAAGGATGGCGAACGGACTTT
>ENA-UOOK01007102-UOOK01007102.1-fermentation-metagenome-genome-assembly--contig:-NODE-7102-length-10369-cov-11.660074_pt1 | contig 10369 bp, 9 predicted proteins | sample MGYA00245777_ERZ724023 | MGnify/ENA primary metagenome ERZ724023 (study PRJEB28704, sample SAMN03018312) | fermentation metagenome | biome: anthropogenic terrestrial biome; feature: soil; material... | reverse complement strand
GGGTCCGTCAGGTCGAGCGGCAGCGGGCATATCCGGCCGGGAAACCTTTCCGCCAGCTGCCGCAGCCTGTTTTCGCGCCTTGCGACGGCCCAGATTTCGTCCGGCTTTTCCGCCGCGCAGAGCCGGCGCACGAACTCGCGTCCCAGCCCGCTGGACGCGCCGGTCACAATCGCGATCTTCATGAAAACCGCCCGGCTATTTGATGGAGCCGACCGCCACCGGCTTCGCCGCGCGGTTGATATAAAAGCCGCAGCCCTGGCCGGGTCTGCCCACGGCCCTGACCTTAAAATACCAGCTGCTGCCCTCGCGCTTCGCAAAAGAGACCGAAAAACTGGGGGAACCCGCCACAAGCTGCGGCCTGAGCGCCGACGTCAGCTTGAACTGGTACTGGCCCCCCTGCCGGACCGTGAACGGGGCCGTGGTGTCGCTGACGACCGCGGTCTCGGCGGAGCCGCCGACCGTCAGGACCAGCAGCCTCGGCCCGCCGTTGACATAGACGCCGGCCTGCTGCCCGGGCGCCCCGGTCGGAGTCACCTGGTAAAAATAGTCGCTGCCCTGCCGTTTGACGAGCCGCACGCTGAAAATCCCCGGCGTCCCCATGGCAAAGGAAGGCTTCGACCCGCTGGTGATTTTAAAAGTATAGGGGCCGTCGACCGTCATGTCGGCCGTGGTGTCGGACAAATAGCTCCGCGAGCCCGGCAGCGCCCGGTCGCTGGCAATCAGGAGCGAATCGGAGACCTTCCTCGGCTTCCCCTCGGTCGGGTAGTTGACGGTCTTCAGCCGGCCGTCCCCGGCATTTCTGACAATCATATCGGTGGAGCCGCCGCCATCCATATTGACGACGTCCCTGCAGTTCAGGCTGGTCAGCATGTAGTTGGCGATGTCTTTCATCGTGGCGCCTTCGCTCGCCGAAAATTTCGGGCCGGGCTCGGAAACCGTGACGATATGGACGATGCCCGCCCCGGTGATGCCGATGACCGTCCTCGCCCGCTTATCCGTTCCGACCGAGTCCACGACGGCGTGGTTCAGCGCGCCGCCCCTGGCCAGGAGCTGAAAGCTGTTCACGGCCGTGACGACGTCGTCCGCCTGGGTGCCGCGGTCCTTCAGCGTGCCGTCCGGATTCTGCGTATAGCCGCCGGTATAGAGGTGATAGGTCAGCGTGACGTCCATCCCCGCGGTCAGGGCCTTTACCTGCGCCGCTTTCGTGCCGTAGCCGGCATAGACGACGCAGTCCTTCGGGAAGGTGAAACCCGCCGACGCGTAGGTCAGAACGACCTGCCCTTTATACGTGCTGCCGACATGGAGATTCCCGTCGTAGTCCCTGAGCTGAATCAGCGCGTACGCCTGCTCGGCGGGGGGAGCGCCGGTCCCGTGGACCATCCTGTGGTCCGCCGTGAGCGCGGCGGTGTACAGCCGGGTGGAGTTCACGGGCGACTTGTACCCCGCCGGGCCCCAGAAATGGTTCCGGTTCACAAGGTCCGTCTCGGCTTTGTAGCCGGACCCGATTTGAATTTCGCCCCCCACGCGCAGAGGACCGATATGGGCCCCGTTCTGCCGGTCGACGAAAAACGCCGGCTGGTCCGTGGTATAGGCGCTGTACGGCTGGCTGGTCAGGATGCTGCCGTTCTGAATCAGAATCCCCCGGTTGCTGCCGTAGTCCAGGTCGAAGGAATCCGCGTTGATTCCCGCCACGATTTTGTTGCCCTTTGCGAGCTCCCTCTGGGCCTGGCTGTCGACGGTCTCCAGCGCGTTGACCGTATCCCCGGCCTTTGCGGCGAGGATGTGAAGGCCCCCGGCGGAAGGATTCACCTCCAGATGGTTGAGCCGGAGGCGGTAGCCCTGCTTTCCCGCAAAATCCGAGAGGGCTTCTTCCGAATAATGAACGCCGTCCGCAAGGTCCTCGTCGGCCAGCAGGGCCGCCCCGCCGCCCGACGCGGCGGACGCGGGGGCGGCCGTCCGCAGGCATGGAACCGCAAGGGCGCACGCCAGCAGGAACGCCGCAGCCTTCCCCGCCGATTTGTGTTTGTGTTCCGTTTTCCTCACCCTTTCGCTACTGGGGAATCCCGCCCGGTTTTTTGCGCTTTTCAGTTGGCGATTTCAAACGCATGTTCGCCCGGGTCTGCGGGAATCTCCCTGGATCTGATGTCGTCGATTTCGATATACGGGCTGTTTTCTATCATGCCCAGCATCGCGTCTATCGAGGACCGGCCGCCCTGGACCTCCAGGGTCACGCTGCCGTCGAACTCGTTGCGCACCCAGCCGGTCAGGCCGAGTGAATTCGCCGCGTGATAGGCCCTGTAGCGGAAACCGACCCCCTGGACGCAGCCGGTAAAGACATACCGCATCCGCACTTTTGCAGAGTCACCTCCCGCGCGGGGACTGTCTTTTGGCCGCCGCCCGGCCCACAGCGACCGGAGGCGGCCCGGGCGTTTTTTCGCATCCTGTTTTTCGTTCATCCGCAATGCCCGCCCCGCTTTTATTCTCTGATGAAGTTCGTCGCAATCCACGGCTCCCGCCTGGGGGCGCCGAGCTTCGCCTTTTCAATCGATTGCAGCATCCAGGCCATGTTGCGCGCCAGGGTCCGCATGGTCTGCAGCCCTTCCAGGTCGCGGCGCACCTCGTCGGCCGTGTTGCCGTGCACGCAGTTCCAGTACTGCGACGTGACGACCGGCATGTTGCTCATCATAAAGTATTTGTTCAGCCGGTCGAACGCCGCGCTCGCCCCGCCGCGGCGGCAGCTCACCACGCAGGCGGCCGGTTTGTCGGCCAGGGTCCGGGCGCCGCAGTAAAAGACGCGGTCCAGCACGGCGCACAGCGCGCCGTTCGGCCCGCCGTAATAGACGGGCGAGCCGACCACGATGCCGTCGGCCTGCTGCATCCGGCCGAGCAGCTCGTTGCAGCAGTCATCCTCAAAAACACATTTCCCCGATTCCGCGCATTTTCCGCATGCGATGCAGCCGTGCACCGGCCTGGTCCCAAGCTGAAAAACGGAGGAATCGACCCCGTTTTCCCGCAGGGTCTTCGCCACTTCGGCCAGGGCGGTGTAGGTGCATCCCTTCTGGTGCGGGCTTCCGTTAACCAACAGAACTTTCATGATTCGGTCTCCCTTCCCGGCTTAAAATCCACTTTTTCCGGCAGGCTGAAAGCCTGCCGCCGGCACGCCGGACACGGATTGGAGGGTCCTCTGCCCCGCCCCGGTGTGCCGGCCGTTTTTATTATACCACAATACGGCGGCGATTTTCCCGGCCGAATCCGGACGAAAGCCCGGAAACGCAGGCGGGACCTGCACCGGCGGGGCCGGAGACCTGACACTTTTTGAAAATTGTATAAATACAATTTTAGAAAAAAGTGCTAAGATTTATAGAAGGATTAGACTGACAGCTTTGATGAATCATGCAATATGAGAATTTTCTGTCGGAATCAACTGGGAAAAGAGGATGAATGAGTTATGGGAAATTTTGTGGATAAGCTGGAGTTTTTCGGCCTGAAAAAAGCCCTGGGGTACTTGGAAAACGACCCGAAAAACAACGTGCCGAAATTGCTGGGGTGGCTGCAGAAATTCGACAAGGACGAGGGCCACAACAAGGCTTACAAACTGCTGAATGAAGCCATGACGGATCCCGACAACAACTGGAACCGTCTGATGACGAAAGTCTATACGGACATCGACGCCGGATACCGGAAAAAGTCGTTCGAGAACATGCTCATCAACTTTATGGGCGGCAAGCGCCTCGGGCAGAATTCCGAAAAATACGACTGCAACGTGCCGTGGGCCATTCTGATGGACCCCACCTCCGCCTGCAACCTGCACTGCACGGGATGCTGGGCGGCGGAATACGGCCACAAGCTCAACCTCACCTACGACCAGCTGGACGATATCATCCGCCAGGGGAAAGAGCTGGGCAGCTACATGTACATCCTTTCGGGCGGGGAGCCGCTCGTTCGCAAGGACGACATCATCCGCCTGTGCGAGAAGCACAACGACTGCACCTTCCTCGCCTTCACGAACGGCACCCTGATCGACGAAAAATTTGCGGACGACGTGCTGCGCGTGAAAAACTTCGTCCCGGCCATCAGCATTGAAGGCTATGAAAAGGACACCGATTTCCGCCGCGGCAAAGGCACCTACCAGGCCGTGATGAGGGCCATGAAGATCTTCCGGGAAAGGAAACTGCCGTTCGGCGCTTCCCTGTGCTATACGCGGAAAAACGCCGAGCTGATCGGCAGCGACGAATACTTCGACTTTCTGATTCGCCAGGGCTGTCTGTTCGCGTGGATTTTCACCTACATCCCGGTCGGCGCGGACGCCGTGCCGGATTTGATAGCGACCGCGGACCAGCGCAAATTCATGTATCATCAAATCCGCAAATTCCGCGAGACAAAGCCGATTTTCACCATGGATTTCTGGAACGACGGCGAGTATGTGAACGGCTGCATCGCGGGAGGAAAATCCTATCTGCATATCAACGCGAACGGCGACATCGAACCGTGCGCGTTCATCCATTACGCCGACTCCAACATTAAAGACAAGACCCTGCTGGAGGCGCTCCGTTCGCCGCTGTTTATGGCGTACCGCCGCAACCAGCCGTTCAACCACAACCAGCTCCGCCCCTGCCCCCTTCTGGACAATCCGGCGCGCCTGGCCCAGATGGTGAAAAAATCCGGGGCAAAATCAACCGACCTCGTGCACCCCGAAGACGTCGATTCCCTTACGGCAAAATGCGTGCCCGCCGCAAAGGAATGGGCGAAGGTCTCGCAGGAGCTCTGGAGCCAGAGCGACGCGAAGGAACGCTGCGCGAAGCGCGAGGAAAAAGAGCGCGAGGAAAAGCAGAAAATTGCCGAAAAAGTCAGCCGGAGGGCTTAAAGCGCCGGCGGCGCACCGGCAGGCAGACGGCGGGGTCTTCACGGCCCTGCCGTTTTTCGCATGGGCGCCGGCATACAAAGACAAAAATGTGGAAAGGCGCGGAGCATTTGATGAAACCTTCGCTGCTGCTGTTCGACTTCGACCAGGTTTATCGGGCGCAGAATTTTTACCGGAACGAAGCCTTCCGGTGGGTCCGCGTGGATTCCGCCGCCGGGACGAGGGGGTACTGCGACTTTCCGGCCCAGAAGCTCCTGCGGGGCCGGCTCAAAGGGCTGAACGGGCGGGCGCTCGCGTTTCTCGGCTCCGGGAACTACCACTACGTCAGCTTCTTTTTCGCGGAGAAAATCAGGAGCGACTTCGCTCTCGTCCTGTTTGACCACCACAGCGACATGCAGCGGCCGGCTTTCGGCGGGCTGCTTTCCTGCGGCAGCTGGCTCCGGTACGCCGCGGAACGGCTCCCCCGCCTGCGGCAGATGGTGCTGGTCGGGGCCGGCTCCCCGGCGGCGGGCCGCCCGCCGGGCCGAAAGGACCTGGCCGTTTTCTCCGCCCGCCTTGTTTCCGGGAGTGAAAACTGGTATGAACGGCTCGGCGAATCGCTCCGGTACCCGGTCTATCTGTCCGTGGACAAAGACGTGTTCTGCGAAGAGGAAGCGAGAACAAACTGGGACCAGGGGATTCTGCGGATGAAGCAGTTTGAAAGGGCATTCCGTATCGTGGCGCGGACGCAGAAAATCATCGGGATGGACGTGTGCGGGGAGTTCCCGGAAATTTACGGGAGCCCGTTCGAGTTTCAGGCCGCCAGCCGCATCAACAGCCGGGCGAACCGCAGGCTGCTGGAACTGTGGAAGCAGATATCCTGAGCGCCTAAAAAATCGCCGCGGAATTTTTCAGTTCTAAACGGAAACCGGCCGGCTTTTGTATTTTGTCCAGCTTTCTGCCCGCCATGCCTTGACTTTTCGCCCCGCCGTGTTATAATCAGGTAAAACCAAAACATATATAAATACTATTTATTTTGTCGCCGCTTCCGGGCCGCTGAGAAACGGGAAGCCGGCGGCAGAACGGAATCACAGGAAGGGAGAGAATGCCATGCTTTTCAAAAAGTTTCTTTGCGGCCTCGGCTGTAAGGGTGAAATGCGAATGTCCGGCATGGATGATTCGCTTTTTTCCGCTGCGTTTCCGGGTGAATTGACGGTGGCTCTTGATGTCGGATAGCCGTATAAAAAGCACGGCATCAGAAAGCTCATGGGTCAGTTGAACCCATGGGCTTTTTTTCATACCCTGCCAGCCGGTCAAAAGCAGCGAAAGCCGGCCGCCCCGCGGCGGAGCGGCCGCGGCAAAACCACAAATGCGACTTTCAAAAGGAGAGAAAAGAAAGATGGCTGAACGGCATTACGGACCCGAATTCGGTTTTAAGACGCGCGCCGTGCACACGGGCAACGACGTGGACAAAGACACCGGCGCAATCAAGCGGCCAATCACGATGGGCAACTGCTACGAGCTGCCGTACGACCCGACCCACCTGAACTGGAGCAGCGCGGACAAGGCCCTGTACACCCGCAACGGCGGCGTGAACCAGAAGTACCTGCAGCAGAAAATCGCCGCGCTGGAGGGAACGGAGGACAGCGTCGTGCTCGCCTCCGGCGTGGCGGCCCTTTCCGGCATCTTCTTCACGTTCCTGAAGGCCGGGGACCACGTCGTCACCTCCAAGGTGACCTACATCGCGGTCTACCGGCTGCTGACCGAGCACCTGAAGAACAAATACGGCATCGAGGCCACGCTGGTGGACACCTCCGACCCCGAGGCGGTGCGCGCGGCAATCCGGCCGAACACCAAACTGATTCATATCGAAACGCCGGGGAACCCGACCATCGGCATCAGCGACATCGCCGCAATCGCAAAAATCGCGCACGAGAAGGGCATCCTGTTCTCGGTCGACAACACGTTCGCCTCGCCCTACCTGCAGCGGCCCGCGGAGCTCGGCGCGGACCTTACGGTCGAAAGCCTGACGAAATACATCAACGGGCACGGCGACGCCCTCGGCGGCGCGGTCTCCGGCAAAAAGGAACTGCTCGACCAGATTCGCCTGCAGGCCATGGTGAACCTGGGCGGCGCCATCAGCCCGTTCAACGCGTGGCTGATCATGCGCGGGGCGGTCACGCTGCCGCTCCGGATGCGGCAGCACAGCGAAAGCGCGCTCGCCGTCGCCAAGTACCTGAAGGACAGCCCCGCCGTGCGCTTCGTCGCCTATCCGGGCCTGGAAAGCGACCCGGGGCACGCGACCGCAGCCAAACAGATGAAAAACGGATACTCCGGGATGATCGCGTTCGGCCTGAAGGGCGACACGGACGCGCACAACCGCTTCGTCAGTTATCTGCGGGTCATCACTTCCGCCGTTTCGCTCGGCCATGACGAAAGCCTGATCGTGCTCATCGGCGCGGACGACGAGCGCCAGTACCTGTATCCGGAAAAGTTCCACGGCGGATTCTTCCGCTTCAGCGTCGGCCTGGAAGACACGCAGGACATCATCGGCGACATCGACCAGGCCCTTCGGAAAGCCGGGTTCTGAGCCTTCGCAGCCTTTAAAATCCGCGCTCCCTTCCCCTTTTCCCCCGCTGCAGTTTCATTCTGCGGCGGGGGATTTTTTGCCGTCCCGCGGCAAGGGCACTTCGGAGCCGCCGCCCGTCTTTTTCAGCAGCAGAAAATGGCTGCGGCGGAAGCGCAGGATGCCGTCCCTCTGCATCCTGCCCAGCTCGCCCGACAGGGCGCTGCGGTCGACGCACAGGTAATCGGCCAGCTCCTGCCGGTTATAGGGGATATCAAATTCGCGCGCGCCGCGCAGCGACGCCTGGTCGGAGAGATAGGCCCACAGCTTCTGCCGCGTCGTCCGCTTGGAGAGGTGCTCGATTTTGCGGCTGAGCAGGATGTTCTTGGACGCCAGAATCGCCAGCATGTTTTCAATCAGCCTGGTGTGGAACCGGCAGGCCGAGGAGCACGTCGTCACGGTGCGCCGGTAATCGATCCACAGGATTTCGCTTTCCGCAGTGCTGATGACCGAGACGGGGAGGCTTTTTGCCCGGACGCAGGAATAGGACTCCGCAAACAGGTTCCCCGGCGCAATCTCCGCCAGAATATTCCGGTTCCCGGAAAAATCCTCCCGCACGACCTGGACCCGGCCCGAAAGCACCATGCCGACCTCCCTGGCGGGCCGGCCTTCCAGCAGCACGACCTCCCGCTTTGCGTAAACGGCCCGCCGCGCCTGCAGGCAGCGGAGCATCGCCGGCAGATCCTCCTGCCGGATTCCCTTGAACAGGGGCGTCCCGCCCAAAAACTGCAGATATTTTTTCATCTTTTCTCCTTTACGTTGTAAATACAACAGACTTGCCGCTTTCAGTATAGTACAATACAGCCGAAAGAACAAGGAAAGAAGGGAATCCGGATCGCGATGGTGAACGGAAAAGCCAAACCGGTGCGCGAGGATTTCTGCGACGGCCTCGGCAACTGCCTGCCGGTCTGCCCGGCGGGGGTCCTCTCATTTGAAGAGAAAGAAGCCGCCGAAGCGAAGAGGGCCGCCGAAGCCCCGGCCGCGCCCCGCGCGGCAGCCGGCGGAAGAACAGGAGGAAAAGACATGGAGAACAAAAGTATCAAAAACATCGAGCGGGAAAAGGTTTTGAAGCTGGCGGAGCAGGTTCAGACCATGCCCGGCCAGGTCGTCAGCAAAACGCTGGCCCAGAACCGGGCGGTGAGCGTCACCCTGTTCGCATTCGACAAGGGCGAAGAAATCGGCAGACACGATTCCGACGGCGACGCGATGGCGACCGTGCTGGAAGGGACCGCCCGGTTCACCGTCGGCGGCGCAAGCTGCCAAATCGGGGCGGGCGAGGCCCTGGTGATTCCGGCGAAGAAAGAACACGCCGTTTTCGCCCAGGAAGCCTTTAAGATGCTTCTTGTCGTCGTGTTTCCGCAGACCGATGAGAAAGGAGAAGCAAAATGAAAGTCACGATTGACCGTTCCGGCTGCATCGGGTGCGGGCTCTGCACCCAGACGTGCCCGAAGGTATTCCGGATGAACGACGACGGGCAGGCGGAAGCGTACGCCCAGCCCGACGACGAAGAAAGCCGCAGGGCTGCGAAAGAAGCGGAGGAAAACTGCCCCGCTTCCGTGATTAAAACCGAAGAATAGACTGAAGCGAAGGAGAGGGAAAAATGGATTCGATGTTTTGTTTCCAGTGCGAACAGACGGCCGGATGCAAAGGCTGCACCGGCGCGCAGGGCGTCTGCGGCAAGCAGCGGGACACGGCGCTGCTGCAGGACGAGCTGACCGGCGCGCTGATCGGCCTGGCCCGCGCCGCAAAGGGCAGGACCCCCGGGCCGTCCGCAGACCGCGCGATGGTCGAAGGGCTGTTCACGACCGTGACCAATGTGAATTTCGACAGTGAAGCCGTGCGCCGCCGCACCGAAGCGGTCCGTGCGGAAACGGAAAAGCTCGCCCCGGGGAGCGGCCGTTCCCTCGAGTACGACATGGGGCGCCTGTGGGGCGGCGATAAAGACATCCGCTCGCTGAAGTGCCTGATTCTGTTCGGCCTGCGCGGCATGTCGGCCTACGCGTTCCACGCGCGGGTGCTCGGCTATATTGACAAGGAGGTCGACCGCTGGTTCTACGAGGGCCTCGCCGCCGTCGGCGAAGACGCCGGCGCGGAGGAGCTGCTCCCGCTGGTGCTGAAAACCGGCAAGGTCAACCTGAAGTGCATGGCCCTGCTGGACCGCGCCAACACCGAATCCTACGGCACGCCGACGCCGACGACGGTTCCCCTGGCCGTCGAGAAAGGGCCGTTCATCGTGGTCTCCGGCCACGACCTGCACGACCTGTACCTGCTGCTGGAGCAGACCAGGGGCAGGGGCGTCAACGTCTATACCCACGGCGAGATGCTGCCCGCCCACGCCTACCCGAAGCTGAAAGCCTACCCGCAGCTGAAGGGCAACTTCGGCACCGCCTGGCAGAACCAGCAGAAGGAGTTCGCGAATCTTCCCGCGCCGGTCCTGTTCACCACAAACTGCCTGATGCCGGTCAAAGACAGCTACCGCGACCGCGTCTTCACGACCGGCGTGGTCGCGTACCCCGGCATGGTGCATATCGGCGGGGAGAAGGACTTCACGCCGGTGATTCAAAAGGCGCTGGCACTGGGCGGCTACCCGGAAAAGCACGCGGAAACCGGCATCAACGGCGGGACGCAGGTCACGACGGGCTTCGGCCACGGTTTCGTGCTCTCCGTGGCGGACAAAGTGGTCGGCGCCATCAAATCCGGCGCGGTCAGGCACATCTTTCTTGTCGGCGGCTGCGACGGCGCCAAGCCGGGGCGCAACTACTACACCGAATTCGTCGAGAAAACCCCGAAGGACAGCATCGTGCTGACCCTGGCCTGCGGCAAATACCGCTTCAACGACCTGGACCTCGGCACGGTCGCCGGCCTGCCCCGCCTGATGGACATGGGCCAGTGCAACGACGCGT
>ENA-UOOK01007101-UOOK01007101.1-fermentation-metagenome-genome-assembly--contig:-NODE-7101-length-10371-cov-5.425553_pt1 | contig 10371 bp, 9 predicted proteins | sample MGYA00245777_ERZ724023 | MGnify/ENA primary metagenome ERZ724023 (study PRJEB28704, sample SAMN03018312) | fermentation metagenome | biome: anthropogenic terrestrial biome; feature: soil; material... | reverse complement strand
ATGTCCTCTCAGGCGTCGGAAGCTCTGCTTCCGCTTACGCCGTGAGGTTATTATAGCATGAAATGCTTCAATGTCCTCTCAGGCGTCGGAAGCTCTGCTTCCGCTTACGCCGTGAGGTTATTATAACACGTTGCACGGTGTTGGAATAGTCCCTTTTGTATAAAAATGGATTTTGGTTCCCTGCAACAGCGCTTCCTGCCAAAAGGCCGCGGACGGAAGCCTTCCCCAGAGCAAAGAGGAAAGCAGAAATTGCAGTACCAAAAATGGAAAAAATACGGAGTGACCAAAGCCGGAGCGAAACCGGCAAACAGGAAGGCGCCGGCTGTGCAGGAAAGCAGCCGGCGCCTTCCTGTCCCCCCCCCGGCGGGCGGCGACAGGGCCGGGTTCGAAGTCCGAAGGGAATCGCTGTCAGGCATTTTCAGCCCCGCCGACAAAGACGGGCGGCCTTTCCCCACGAAAACCTGAAAAGATAAAAGGGGGCGGATTTTCCGCTCCCTTTTACCGATATGGTTTTCTGTCGTCCGTCAAGCCCAAGAGGTAATCGACGCTGGTATGGTAGAGCTTTGCAAGCCGAATCAGGACTTGTGAGGGAATATCGTTTTCACCGGTCTCATACTTTGAATATCCGGTTTGCGACATGCCGAGATATTCCGCCACCTGCGTTTGCTTCCAATCCGCATCTTCCCTGAGATCCCGGATTCTCGGATACATATATGATCACCCGATCATAGTATCCCATAACCTGAATCAGAGTATTGATTTTAACCTGAAATAGGTTAAAATCAATATGGGTAATAAAAATGCCGGATTATCAAAAGCTGTACATAAAGCTCTTTCAGGCCACTGAAAACGCAATCAATATGCTGGTTGACGCTCAACGTGAATGTGAAGAGTTCTATTTGTCGTCCTCCAATACGGAGATGAAGGTTCTTCCCACATATCAAAAGCCAGATTCAGAGGCACCAAATAGACCTGAAAATCACGTACCGGCAAAACCCTCAAAATAGGTATTTCATTTTGTTCTCTCAGTCCCGGCATAATCAACAGCCGATAAGCATTGTTCCGCTCCCAATTACCACTTTAAAATCCGTGCGGAAAAAAACTCTTCGGTTATTTTTCTCCCAGGCAAATCAGTTTTCCGTCTTTTTCGATCAGCACATCGTCGAAATACACCGTCGGGTTATACAGCACCATGTCGATATGCACCGTGGAACGCGCCGGCTGGCCATAATAGAAGCCGTTGCCCATCGCAAAATGCAGGGTCCCCCTTGCCTTTTTCTCTTCCTCGAAATCCCCGTTGAACAGGCAGGCGGGATTCAGGCCCAGCCCGATTTCCGCAATGTTGTCGCTGTCTTTGACTTCCGCGATCTGCCTTCTGATCTCTTTGCAGATTTTCGGGTCGCCGCCGACGACCTCCACGATCCTTCCCTTTTCCACCTTCAGCTCCACCGGAACCGCCGGGCAGCCGTAATAGCAGATCGGCCCATCCACGACGATCGTACCTTCTGTCGTCCCGATCACCGGCCCCAGAGAAACCTCTCCGTCGGACCACGCCATCGCGTCGCCGGGATTTCTCGCGATGCCGCATTCGATGATCGGCTCCATCTGATTCATTTCCATCGTGATGCTCGTGCCGGCCGGGGTCGTCACCCTGGCGATTTTATGTCCTCTCCAGATCTCCTGGAGCCGCAGCCCATCCGCGTACACTTTTTCATAATCGGCCAGCGCGCCGCCGCGGGTGAAATTGTCTATGCTTCTCAGGCAGATCGAAACCTCTCTGAGCCGTTTCTCGTTCATCAGCTCTTTCAGCCTGTTGTTGTAAATCGCCGCGCCGGAAGCGGTCGTCATGCCGACGAACACGTCGCAGGCTTCCATCGCGCGCTCCAGCGTTTTGGGGAAGATGGTCGCCTTATCCTTTCCGCGGACCGGCATCATGCTGATATTGTATTCCGCGCCGCATTTCAACGCCGCCGCCGCAATGGAATTCGCCATGCGCATATCCGTCTGCGGATCGATGGCGATCAGCACTTCCTCCCCCGGCTTTACCGCCAGCAGGTTGGAGATCAGATAATCCGCGCGCTCCATACATTCGATCACTCTGTTATCCATGATAAAAAGCCTCTCTTTCAAAAGATTTCAAAATAATTGCGATTCTGTTTTTTGCGCTGAAGATAAAAATTTTCGGTTCCTTACAGAACGCCCTGCAGGATCAGATTCATATGCGCCATAATCAACACGGCCATTGCAAAATCCATCAGGAAGCCGCCGACGATCGGCACGGTGAAAAACGCCTTAGGCGACGGCCGGTCGTAATGCGTGACCACCGCGCTCATGCTGGCCATCGCGTTGGGCGTGGCGCCCATCGCGTACCCGTAAAATCCGGCGGTTATCACAGCCGCGTCGTAATCCCTTCCGGTCACCAGAAACACGATAAAATAGGCGAACAGCGCCAGCAGAAGGACCTGACCGATCAGAATGATGATCAGGGGAATGGCGACGCTGACCAGCTTCCACAGCTCCAGGGACATGATGGTCATGGCGAGAAACACGTTCAAAAACAGGTTGCCGAAGGCCTCGATCTCCTTCTTCCTGATCTTCCAATGAAATTTTTCACCCAGGTTCAGGTAAATGGCGGCGGCAAAAATCGCCCCCACATAAGCAGGGAAAACCATGCCCGTCATCGCGATCAGCTGGGAGATCAGGGTCCCGAAGCCCATGGCGATCACGACCTGGAAAAATCCCATGGCCATGTTCTTCACCTCGATGGTGGTCACCTCGTCTTCCACCTGAAGAGAGGAGTAATCGACCTCAGGCTTGGCGCCTGCGCTCTTTTGCCGCGTCATCAGATGGCGCTTTTCGATCAGCCTTTTGGCGATCGGGCCGCTGACAAGGCCGCCCATCACCAAGCCGAACGTTGCGGAGGTGATTGCGACCGTCAGTCCACCCACCGCTCCGTTCTGCTCCATAATGGGGGCAAACGCCGCGGAAGAGCCGACGCCGCCCATCAGCGAGATGGCCCCCGCACACATCCCGATCAGCGGATTCAGGCCGAACAGGCGGGCGATGGTGATGCCCCACACGTTCTGGATTACCAGCATGACGGAAGAAATCACAAACAGAATCCCAATCGCGATTCCGCCCGCCTTGATCACCTTTAAGCTGGCGCTGAAACCGATCGTACAGAAAAAGGCGATCATGAAGAAGTCTTTCAGCGCCATGTCAAACGTAAAGGAATAGGTCCCGGTCTGCACCCCGATCAGATGGAAGATGGAAAAGAGCAGCCCACCCACGACGGGAGCGGGAATACAGTATCGTTCCAGAAAGGGGACTTTTTTGACGATGAAACTCCCCAGCAAAAAGACAAGAACCCCTAAAAACACACTTTGAGTCAAATTCAGGGATATGACCATGCATTATCTCCTCCTAACAAGAATCGGATGCGAAGAATGAACACGCGCATTCATCAGTCAAGTGGGATGCGATGGCAAAACCTACAAAATTCAAAGCGCTTTTCCTTTTGTATGAGTTAAATGTAACACAGGAATTTTAATTTGTCAATATTTATTTCATTATTAATTTATTTATGAAATATTTATTTCATAGCTTGTCCTTGGATTCGCATTTCCAATATGTTATACTGTTTAAAATATCGCATTGTTTTTTGGGAGGCTAGGAAGCGCATGGACATCTATCAGAAGCTTGCGGCCGAGCTGCCGCAGATGAGCAAAACCCAGGCCAAAATCGCAAATTATATTTTAAGCCATAAAAACGAGGTCTCTTTTTATAATGTGCGGAAGCTGTCCCGCCTGGTCGGCGTCAGCGAGGCTTCCGTCATCCGCTTTTCCGTTTTTATGGGATTCAGGGGCTACCCGGAGCTGCGCGAGGCGCTGCAGGAGGCGACGCAGAAGCACCTGTCTTCCAGAGAGCGCCTGATCATCTCGTATCAGGCGTATAACGAGAACGACATTCTGGATGTGATGAAGGATGATGTCAACAACATCATCCAGACCCTGGAAAACACCGATACCGAGAACGTGAAAAAGATCTGCTCCGAAATCATGTCCGCCAAGCGCATTTTTATCATCAGCTGCCGAAGCGCAATCTCGCTCGGCTCTTTTTTCTGGTATTACCTGAATATGATCCTCGACAACGTGACGCTGATCTCTTCTTACTCCGATGAAATCGAGCGGATGGAAACCGCCACTTCGGAGGACCTTTTCATCGGGCTGAGCTTCGAGCGCTACTCCAAAGCGACCTACCGCATGATGATGTTCGCCAAAGAGAAGGGCTGCAAAACCATTTCGATCACCGATAACTTGCTTTCGCCCCTGATCCCCTATTCCGATTACTACCTGCTCAGCTGCACCAAGGTGCCCACGTTCCTGGATTCGTTCGTCGCCCCGCTGAGCCTGATCAACATGCTGCTCACGTATATCGGGCGCGCAAAGAACGTCGAGCTGGAAAAGCGCCTTCAGGAGTACGACAATATCTGGAACACCTTTGACCTCTTTGTCTAGCCTCCCCTGCCGCAGACGAAAAACCGGTCTCCGGCAGATCACGGCTTCCCTTATTCCGCTCCGGCCTCAGGCGGCGGGCGCGTCCGCGTGTGGTATTTTGTAAAAAAATGCTAATGAACTGATTTTATCGGACGATATATAAGGTGAATGAATGTGATGCGAGAACATCAGGAGGCTATGATTATGTCTTATCTATCCACCAGTTCCAGCAGCAGCTCCTCCCTTTATGCCACCGCTACTTCTTCCAAAAGGATGAGCGGACTGGTGTCGGGCCTTGATACGGATGAGCTGGTAAAACAGCTTACGATGGGCACGCAGAATAAAATCGATAAACAGTCCCAGAACAAGCAGATCGCTGCCTGGCAGCAAAGCGGCTACCGCGAGATTATCGCCGCGGTCGCGGAATTCAACAGCAAATACTTTTCTTCCTCCACCAGCAGCAGCAGTATTCTGAGCAGCAGCTTTTTCAATTCCACGTCTATCGTCAACGGCTCGTCTTTCCTGAACATCAGCGGAAGCACGAGCGCGGCGAAAAACATGGTGATTACCGGGATCACACAGCTGGCGTCCCAGGCGAGCTTTTCTTCCGCACACAAGGTTTCCAGCGAGGCTATCTCCACCGGAGAAATCAAAGCGCAGTGGACCAAGAGCACCATCACGAACGCTTCCATGACCCTGAATTACGGCGGGAAAGACTATACGTTTTATCTGGACAACAGCTTTTCGCCGGACCAGTCGACGGGAATGGACCAGTATATCGACCAGCTCAATCTGGAGCTCGACGACCTCGGCCTGAAGGACGACCTGGAATTCAAGCTTGATGGATCGAACGTCGCCCTGCAGTCCAAAACCGGCAAGGCCGTCACCATCAAAAGCGGTACACAGGCCCTTCTGGACGGCCTCGGACTGAAAGCGAAGACGACGAGCGGAGCCGACAACTCCATCGTCGGGGAGACCGCCGCCGACACGGCGTATTTCTTCAACCACTCCATCACCGCCGGCTCCAAAATGGATGTCACGGTCGGCGGGCAGACCTATACGCTGAAGATTGCCTCGGATATTGCCCTTCCCGTCGGGGGAGACATGGCAAACACTGCGAAGGCCCTTCAGACCGGCCTTGAGGAGAGCATCAAGGCGAATTCCGACCTGAAGGGGAAGCTCAGCGTCAGCGTATCCGACACGGGCGAAATCACGTTCAGCAGCGCGTCCGGCGACGTTTCCATCACCAACGCGAGCCAGAACCTGAAGGAAGGGCTCGGCCTGAGCGACGGGACAAGCTCCGGACAGATTCCAACCGACATGACAGGCCTGTTTTCGTCTTATCTGGGCGAATCGCTCTCCGGGTCCACCGTCACGTTCGACCTGAACGGCCTGAAAAAGGCGGTTACGTTTAACGAGAGCGACAAAAGCATATACAGCACCTTCTCATCCGGTGCCGAACATACAGATGCGTACGGCAACCCAACGGACCTTATCGGATACCTCCAGCAAAAGCTGGACGCCGCTTACGGGGATGGCAAAATCACGGTCGATGCGGATGCTTCGGGCGGTTTAACGTTCCAGATGAATTCCGGCAGCGAAACGGATGTGCTGTCCATTTCCGCCTCCGATAAATCCGGCGTGCTGGGCAAAGATGGCGCGCTTCACATCTACGCTGGGGAATCCAACCGGATCAACACATCAAAAAACCTGCGGGATATCAGCGGGGAATTGTCGTCGTCTTTACCCAACACAGATACTGCCGGCTCCACTTACGATATTTCGGTCAACGGAAAGAAATTCTCTTTCCACGCTTCCGATTCCCTCGATACCATCATAAAGACCATCAATAACGACACGGACGCCAACGTGACAATCACCTATTCGCAGACGCTGGACACGTTCAGCGTTGCGGCCAAAAACGGTGGCGCCGCCAGCAAGGTGGATTTTTCGGGGGACAACGAGAACGGAACCAGCCTGCTTGGCGCCCTGTTCGGAACAAAAGGCACGGATTATACGGCGACGGTCGGCCAGGATGCCATACTGAGCGTCAGCTTCGACGGAAACGCGGCCGATGCGAAAACCATCACCCGCAGCAGCAACAAATTCACGCTGGACGGCGTGGATTTTGAGCTGCTGAAAAAGACAGATGAAACCGTAAGCACGGATGATCCCATCACCTTTACCGTCTCGAACAAGACGGATGATCTGGTCAAAAAAATGTCCGATTTCATTACGGACTACAACAATATTCTGAAGATGATCAACGACAAGGTGTATGAAAAGAAGCCGACGGACGGCACCTACGCCCCGCTGACCGATGCGCAGAAAAAAGAGATGAGCGAAACCCAGATCAAGGACTGGGAAACAAAAGCCAAACAGGGGCTTTTCCTGAACGACTCGCTTCTGGACGGCTTCAGCCTGGATCTTCGCCACGCCATGACGGACAAGGTAGAGTCGGTTCAGTACGCGCTTTATCAGGCCGGCATCGCCACCACGGATTACAATGACAACGGGAAGCTGACGGTGGATGAGGACAAGCTGAAACAGGCGCTTGCCGACGACCCGGACAAGATTGCATCCCTGTTTACCGGAACGGATGGGATCGCAGCCAAGCTGCAGTCCGTCATGAAGAAATACACAAACGACAGCCTGATCGACACCGGGCTTCTGGTGGGAAAGGCGGGCACCGATACCGGAAACGTAAGCCAGAACACGCTTTCCAAGGAAATGCAGGATTACGATTCCAAAATCAGCGACCTGAAAGATCAGCTGGAAACCGAGCAGGAATATTATTACAATAAATTTACGCTTCTGGAGCAGTACATCAGCCAGATGAACTCGCAGGCCAGCTTCTTCCAGTCGAATTCCAGCGATTCCTGACGGGTAAGGGGAGCAAAAAGCAGAGGTGCCGGAGATGCAGAACAATGCCATCATGCAGTATAAGCAGCAGGCGGTCAGTACCATGTCGAAAGGGGAGCAGCTTGTTCTTTTGTTCGACGAGGCTCTGAAAAACCTTCATTACGGGTCGGTCATGCTGAAAAAGGAAGATTATGCGACCGCCGAAAAATGCACGGAAAAGTGCAAAAGGATCTTCACTTATCTTTCTTCGATTCTGGACCGCAAATATCCGATCTCACAGGACCTGTATCAGCTTTATTATTTTGCCAATCAGCAGATCATCCGCGCCTCCGTGCGCCGCGAGGCGGCGCTTCTGGACGAATTGGTGCCATTGGTTCAGGAAATGCGCGAGACCTGGGCCCAGGCCGAAAAGCTGATCCACATGAAGAAATAGGAGAATCACATGTTTACGGAAGAAATCACAGCCTGTCTGGAACAAAAGGAAATCCTTCTGACCCGGATCCTGGATCTGACCAAACGGATCGAAGTGCGGTGCCAGGAACCGGAAGTCGACCTTGGACATTTCCTTGACCAGCGCGCCGCGCTGATGGAGCGGGTGAACAAATGCAACCGCCTGGTCGACAGCAGGCTGGAACAGATGGAACCGCAGGAGCGGGAAAGATGCGCCACGGTGATGGAGCTGCGGATTCCGAAGGCCGGCTGCGCCGACGAAACGGAGCAGAAAGCCTTTTCCATCTGCACCCGGATCCTGTCCCTGTTCGAACAGGCAGCCGTCATCGACCGTTCCGCCCGGGAATCGCTCCGCCTGCAAAGCGAGGAAGCAAAAAAGAAGCTGTCCGAGCTGCGCACCCCCAAAAAGCAGCCGGAGCTGTTTTCTTCCGACCGCTGAAGGGTTCCCTCAGGCTGTGAAATTACAGCAATTTCCAACTATGATTGAGAACCCGGATTTGTTCTTTCCATAACGCAAAAAAGCTTTTTCTAAGCCCGAACCATAGACTTAGAAAAAGCTTTTCTTTTTGCCGTTCCCCTCAATAGGTGCAGATCCCGTTTGCAAAGGACTTAACGATCATTGAGCCGTTTTCCGTATAAAAATAGACGGTTCTCCCATAATTGAGCCCGGTATCCTCCGCACGTATAGGAATTTTGAACCAGGCGAGCATGGCCTTTACCGCCATGACGTTGCGCCGGCCGATATTGCCGAAGGATGAATCCCCTGAAACCTCGAACATTTTCGCGCCCCCCGCGATCTTGGCGACCATTTTGCTGCGGTATCCGCCCAGCCTTTCCATTTCCCGGATCATCTCGGAAATACAGGTATCGGCGAACCGGTACTTGTTTTCCTTCGGATTTTCGGCCGGGTATTTCGGAAGCATGATATGCCCCAGGCCGCCGACCCTGGAAACGGGGTCGTACAGGCAGATGCCCACGCAGGAGCCCAGCGCATATGTGACGAACGATTCGCCCCCTTTCCCCACCTTCATATCCGATATGCCGATCGTGATTATATTGCTCATAATTGGATCCCTAATTTCTGCATTAATCTGCCCAGCGATTCCATGTCCGGAACCATCATCATATTGGATGTGATCTGGCTGTCGGAGCCGAGAAAATCATCCTCGATAAAAATGACCTTGTCGGAAACCGAGCTCATCTCGATCGCGGGAACGCTGAGCAGCGCCCCCACCATGTCCACGGCGACCGCCGGGACGGAGGTTTTCACCTTCATCTGCGACAGCGTGCTGATCGAGCCGAGATAAGCGGCGATCATGATGTTCCCGATCTCCGAAATCGCGGAAAGCTCCAGCTCGCTCAGGGAATGGTAGCTGACCTGCTGCACACCCAAAAGCGATTTCAGCACCGCGCCGGCAAACGTCTGGCTGATGATGAACATCATGATCCCGTCGATGTCGCCCTGGAATTTGGTCAGGATCCCGACGACCGGATTCTCCGGCCCGCCCAGCGCGGTGGCCGCGTCGCTGATGTCGAGGATCCGGACGCGCGGCACCGCCATGTTGATTGTGGTATCCAGCATCTTGGAAAGCGAAGTCGCGGCGTTTCCGGCCCCGATATTCCCGATTTCCTTCAGCACGTCGAGGTGCATGTCATTCAGCTGATTCAAATCTAATGTGGACATAGGTACCCCCTTTGCCTTGCGGCAGCGTGATTCATCATGCTCCCCCTCCCCGCTGCCCGGGAAGGGGGAGCCGTTTTCTAATAATATTCCGCAGGCGCATCCGACGGAAGGATCGGACCGCTGACGACCTGTTGCAGATCGCAGTAAAACTTCGCGCTGCTGGTTTCCTGGTGAACGTTAAAGACAAAGCTTGCGATCATGATCTTCGTGCCCGGGTAGGCGATCCCCCGCGCAATCACATGGAAATCGGGGAAAGTGGACGGCTGGCGCGACGCTTTTTCCAGCTTGTCCCGCAGCTCCTGCACCGTCTTTTCCAACTGGTCCTTCCGCTGCGCGGCCGCCTTCAGGATCAGCTTCCCGCGCCCCGATCCCTGCTGTTCCTCCTGGGGCGCAAACTGCGACGCGATCATCTGGTAATTCTGCTCGAAGGCCTGCTGCTCGGCAAGGGCGCGGTCCAGCGCTTCCTGAATGGCCTCCGGACGCTCCTCTTTTTTATCGACCCCCAGAAGCATGGAAAGCTCGCGCGACTGAATCGATACTTTTGTAGCGCGCCCGCCCGGGTTGCCGATGTTCTTTGCATAGACGCGGCGGCCTACCTGGCATTCCCCGCCGATCAGCGCGCCTTCCCGGCCGCGCAGCAGAACGGAGCCGCCCGCCGTGACGCGGCTGTTCATCAGGACGTCGGAATAGACGTCGCCGCCCGCTTCCAGAATCGCGTTCTCAAAATATTTTCCGGAAATATTGCCCCCGGCTTTCAGCGTCCCCTTGCCGGCGCCGTTCACGCCGACCACCAGAATCACGTAGGGCCGCGCCTGGCTGTCGATGACCAGCGGCTGCTCGACCGGTTGCAGCAGGCGATGGCCTTGGGCGAGCGCACGG
>ENA-UOOK01007097-UOOK01007097.1-fermentation-metagenome-genome-assembly--contig:-NODE-7097-length-10377-cov-3.241620_pt1 | contig 10377 bp, 12 predicted proteins | sample MGYA00245777_ERZ724023 | MGnify/ENA primary metagenome ERZ724023 (study PRJEB28704, sample SAMN03018312) | fermentation metagenome | biome: anthropogenic terrestrial biome; feature: soil; material... | reverse complement strand
GCTCAACTAAAGAACAGGCAGAGTGACGTTAAGTGAAAGAAACTCCGATTGCAAAACATGCAATCGGAGTTTCGAACTTACAGGGAGATGATAACCATATTGTCTTTTACAGTTACGGAACCTTTTACCCTCTTACGGGCCTCTATCTGGAGTCCAAGGACTTCAATAAACTTTCCACAAGAAATGGAGAAGGATTTTGCGCGGGCTTTAATCGGGTACGGTATAAATTCCTGATCCGCTTTCTCATTATATGCTTTCACAAAAATAGTTTTCTTATCTTCCGAGAAGCCAAGACATACAGTTGTTGAATCCTTTAACGGTTCGGCGGCAGTCTCATTTAGCGCGATCACTCTGGCTGAAATGTTGGCGGTGGGTGCGACGGCCTTTGGCAGTTTTTTATCCCAGATAATTTGATACCCGTTTTCCATAACCTCACCTCTACACGTGATTTTTCTTCAGTATACAATAGCCCGAACAGGAAAGCAATGCTAAAGGGTCTGTGCATAAAGAATGAAAAGCCGGAAGAATGCTGGATTTTGGAGGAAGATTGTTACACAAACTCTGTATCTGTCTTGGGGTATCCCTACTTCTGAAAAAACAACAATCGCTAAAAATTGCAGAGAAGGTAAATGCTTATGTTATTTTTCTTTGAGGCGATCCGGCAAGAATTATTTGCAAGGCAACCTTTCGGCGGGCATGAATGCGGGAAGGAAAAGCATAATGAATTCCCCTCATCCTATTCATTAGGTGTCTCATCTGCAAGCTGGATAGTTAGGAGCTCAAAGCTTTACGAACAGCCCGATGGGGCAGATATCCCGATATTCTGGGGTGGAGATATACCAGCAGGCTGCTCCAACTTTATCCCATCGAACCTCCAGCGTAATATCATGCCAGCCGTCTGGGAATAAGGCCGTGTAACAACTCCCAGCGTGAATTCCATCCCCATTCAGCAAAAGCCGAGGATGGGGATCGCTATCATTCTGATCGGGAAGTTGAATCTGTCCAATTCTTTCTCTGTTCCATTGATCCATTTTTCTTTCTCCTCCCTTTCCCGGCAACCCTGGACTTCAGTACCATTATACATCATCTTCCCAGAGCAATCAAAGCGATCTCATTTTTTTAAGAACGGAAACCTGCATGGTGCATCCTAATTTTAAGAGATGTGCTATGCGGGCTTCTTTTGGAAAATTCTATGCTACTTGAAGGAGGCACACGCATTGGATATTTTGCAAGAACTAGAGCACATCCATAGCCTGATCCACAAGGCGTATTACCAAAGCAGCAACTTGAAAACCATCGTCATCGAACAGAATGAATCCAATCTATACTTCAGCGCGGAGTTAGATAAGCTGGTGACGGGACTGGAAAAAACAGTCCTGCATGCCCGGTATCTGAATGAGGTTTGCTACATGGACATTCAGCCGCTGGAAAAAACGGTGGTGGATTTTGAAAAGCATTGGAGCTTACAGACCCCAACTGGAATCATAGAGGTAGATGAAAACGGTTGGCTGCATATCCAGCTTGACACCCTGCTTCCCCACTGTAAAAAGCGTCCGGATTCCTTGCTGCGGGATACCCTTTCCCGGCTGTTGTACGGATACAGGCAAAATGACGGCAAGCTTCCCTACTTTGACCGAGCCATGCTGATCATCGATGAACACTGCAACATCAAAAACCGGCGGGTATTTGATCAGGATAACAAGGCGTGGAAGGTGATTCCCAATATCCTGAAAGGATTGGTCATCCCAGACGATGACCAGCACACGCTGGGGATCACCCTTGTTTCCACCTGGGCCGATACACCCGCCTGTCACATCTATGTCATGGATATGACCGACGTGGGAGCCTTTTTTTCGTTCCATTCCGGCGACTGCGGTACCTATTTTCGCCGCTGAACCATCGTTTTAGAGGTAGCTGCCTACCCCTACATACCCCTGTTTCCAGAGGTGGCTGTGTCTCTATTTCCGTCAGGGAAATGTGCTATATGAGCGGCATATTTAGGGGTGGCTACCGTTCCATAACCGCGGTTTACTAGGGGTGGCTGTGGGCGGTGGCAGCTGCCCCTATATGCCTTAATTTGCTTTTATCTCGTGTACCGGCAATATGGAGAAATCGGAGAAACACGATAACAACAAGGTTTTCTAACAGTTCCACCCATTGTCTCTTTTCTGGGTAAGGGTGGTTGCCACTGAAAAATCCCCTCTTTTCCCTAGAGGGGGTCGCAGACCCCATAACTACCCCTAAGAGGGCTACGTAAAATCCCTTGGGAAAGGGATTTACATGCCCCGGCAAGGGATGGTTATGAAAGGGCCGCCTACCCCAGTTAGGGGGGTGGGGTGGTTATTCACTTTGGAGGTGATTATTTTGTATTTCAGTTGTTCAGATATGGAGCTGCTTCGGTTGGCGGGCTGGTGCAAGAATCTGCCGGCGGAGCTTTCAGAGATGTTCACGTCTCAGGAATCCGGTAGGCCGGTATTTAACAGGCAGAGTATCAAGTTTCTGATTCAGCTCGGCCTTGTCAATGTGACAAGGGACGGGCAGAGCATTCGACTGCGTGAGAAAGGCTGGCGTCTTCTCAGGTATTTGGGCTGCCAATATCACAAGGATACAAAGTACAAATCGGCGCTGAATGAGAGGCGTATCGAAATAGCCCGTATTCTATTGACCTTCTGGCGGGCGGGCTTTCAGGTATATGGGGATGCGCTGGAGGATTTGGGGGCGCCGCAGGTATTTGTGCCATCCATGGCGGTGCGGCGTACTTCCACATCGGATATATGGGGAGGTGCCGTGTTCCGAGGACTTGGCCGGGTCGGACCAACGGTCTGTGCCTGCTACCATGTGCAGGAGGAACAGCGGATCAACTATCAGGGCGAGCGATTCATGCTGGATAAGATTGCGCTGCGGTTTACCACTCAGGAAGCTATGTTTTTTGCAGGCCCCGAATATATTCGTCTGGCCCGGGCATTCAGGAACAACACCATCGCAAAGCCGGAGGAAAAGACAGGAGACTTAACGCTCCCGCAGCTTCGGGAGGCGGCAAGTCATCCGCTACATCTTCTTGAGTGCGGCGATGTGGGGGCGTTACAGCTACGGATCATGAGCGAAGCGGATTACCGGTACCGTCTGGCCGCTGCCATCTTTCGGACAACGGATAGAACAAGTCAGGTATTCTCACCACCCATCGGCGTCACCGATGCAGATGGAATCCTCCCCAAGCTGGGACCTTGGGTCATGGCGGTGGATATGGATATTCACCTCATCGATAGGGCATACCGGCAAGCAATGGCCGCCGGCTATGAAAAGCTGTTGATCCTTTGTCTGGAAGGGCAGGTGTCTGCGCTTCGCCTACTATACGGTAAGGAACACGTCCAGCTCCTCGCTGTCTCCGCACAAAACCTGCTGGACGCATTCGGTGCGCTCCCGCTGCATGAACCCGCCGCCGAGGTGTATGTTAATCCGAAAGGAGGGCTACTGAATGCCGCGCATCTCCCCGTGGATTGAAAAGTGGGAAAATAATCTCGCGCACAAATTTAGGAAACACAAAAAGAAGCTGCGGAGGATCTGGCCGATGCTCCTGATCGGACTATACCTCTACGGCGTATTTGTGAATTCCATCCGGCTGGGAATCCGAACCACATTCCCGGAACCTGGGCAAACGCCGCTGGAAACCATCTGGGTCTGGAATCCGGTGTTTGCTCTGGCGGCAATATTCACACCCACCGGACTGGGCGTGACTTTTTTTCTCATTTTGATGACCTGCCTGATCACGAAAAAGGGATATAGCTGGTTGTCCGGCTACAAGTTTACTCGCGATTCCCGGGGCTTTGACATTTTGCCCGACGCCACCCATGGCAGCAGCGGATGGATGACGGATAAGCAGATTGATATGGTCATGCTGCGCGGAAAAGCTGATGAGCTTACCGGTACAATATTGGGAAAATGGGAGAAGGTGAGGAAGAAGATAATAGTCAGTGTATGGAATACGTTTGCCCGAAGCAGCTGCATGGGCTTAATGACCACACCCTGATCTGGGGTGCAACCGGAGCAGGCAAAAGTCGGGGCTTTGTGAAGCCTTTTTTAATCAAGGTGGCCCAGCGTGGGGAGAGTGTGGTGCTGGTGGATAGTAAAGGAGAGTTGTACGAGGCCACCGCCCAGTATTTTCGGGACAAAGGATATCTTGTCCGGCAATATAATCTCCTCGATCTCGAAAATAGCGATGGCTTTAACTGCATCTACGATATCGAGCGGGACCCCGATTTGGTGCGGACGGTGGCGGAAATCATAATTACCAATACCTCCAACGCCAAGGACCGGCAGAATTTTTGGGAGACGGCGGAGAAAAATTTACTCACCTCTATGCTCTATTACATGGGCTCCGCCACCGACCAAAACGGTAAACTGTTGCCCATTGAAAAGCGATCTCTCGGCGCCATCTACAATATGCTGGCAAGCGAGCGGTTTTCGGCAATTGCCGAAAAAATAGATGCCCTCCCGCCTGGGCACCCAGCTCGTGCACCCTTTGATTTAATCCGGGAGACACCGGTGCAGAACAGGGCCAATATCGTTATGGGGTTGGGAAACCGTCTGGGCGTGTTCCAGAACAAGCTGGTAGACTGCATCACCAAATACAACGACATCGACCTCACCATGCCCGGACAGCGGCCCTGCATCTACTACTGCGTGATCTCCGACCAGGACAGCTCTCTGGAATTCCTCAGTTCCATGTTCTTTTCCCTTTTGTTTTTCCGCCTCACCGATTATGCCCGGCATCATGGTACGAATGGTCAGCTTCCAGTCAAGGTAAATGTATGTCTGGAAGAGTTCTGCAACATCGGCTATCTGGGGGCTTCCTTTTTGAAGGTGATCAGCGTCATACGCTCCAGAAATGTAGCCGTTCAGATCATCGTACAGGGGGCGGCGCAGCTTTCCGGCCGGTATCCCCAAAAGGAATGGGAGGAAATTGTAGGTGCCTGCGACTGGCAGATCTTTTTGGGCTGCAACGATCTCATGACGGCAGAGTACATATCCAAGCGGTGCGGTACGATCACAGTGCGCACCGATTCCAACCAGATGCCCCAGCAGCCACTCTTTTCGCCGGTGTATAACTCTACCAGGCCCTACAGCATTACCCGCAGTGCCACACAGCGCCTGCTTATGATGCCGGATGAAATCATGCAGCTGGACAATAAGGAGTGTTTAATATTGATCCGCGGCCGTCGCCCTCTCCGACTGCGGAAGATTATCGTGGAGGAAATGCCGGAATACCCTGCGCTCAAGCCCTGCCGGGTAGTGGAGCATATACCCGCATGGCGGGAAGCCGAAGCGGAGTTGGAACGAAAGCGGCAGGCGGAAATAGCGGCAAAGGCGGCAACACCTACGATTGGTGCTTCCCCTACCGCCGATCGGAAGCGCATCCCTCGGCCTAACCCTGAATGTACCGGCCAGCAAACGGTGATAGGCTGGAAGTATGGGCAGGAGGCGGAACCGGTGCAAGAGCAAACGGCCTTATTCATCCCCGGGGAAAGCGAGGAGTCACCGGGATCTGCCAAGACCAAGACAAAGCAAGCAGATGACGACGTGATCTTTGCCGATACCTTGTTAGAGCTGGAGGGAAATCTAATTGATTTGCAGCGAAAAATCGGACATAGGGATGATAAATGACAACGCTGGAGGCATCACAGCCTCCGGTATTCTTTGTTGGGAAGGACGACCTTTCCTTCGGCAAGCAGCTAATAAGTTTGCAACCAACTTCCGGTTCAGGGGAACTGGTTTTCGATGAAGCAGCCGTTCGGCTCAATAAAAACACGGGTTCGCCCATGTTTTTTATTGCAAATAATACTATAGTATGTTATGCTGTAGATAACTTTAACAGTAACAGAAGGTGTTAATATGGAAGCTATTAACTGCTATACTTTACCATACGGAATCGTAACATACCTTGCGCAACTACAATATCATTTATGGTGGCATCATTCATCAAAGGATACGCAACAGATCATTACGGATATTGAAGATTATTTTTTAAGTGGTTTGCTGGAGGGAAAAAGCGAGGAGTTTCTCATAAACAGTATGGGAACACCTATTGAAGTGGCGAAATCTTTTAGGGCAAACAATCAAGGCTTACGCAATTTATTAACACCCAATGTGGAAAAATACTTATATGGCTCTTTTCTACTTATATTTTTTCTTGTTGTATTATTTGACTCTTATAACCCTAATTATGTATTTGATTTCTCAACGGCTATATTAATACCTTTAGTAGGGCTAAGACCTTTCGTGAGAGGCCATCTTGTTACAATAAAACAAAAGGACAGCAAAGCAGCAGTTATCATTTCCGCCACACTTACTATACTGATAGGTATAATATCGACAAATGCCTTAATTAGTTGTATGATACAGTTTGATCCAAGTGTTATAGAGCTTGCTCCGATTATGACAATCATCAAAATAGTATCATTGTCGCTATTTGTAATGTGTTATATTTTCATTAGGAATCATAGTTATTATATCTTCTCATTTATTAGCACAACATCGTTTTGCATGTTAACCGGATTCGAGATTGTACTGCTACAAGTCAATAGCGAGGTAGAGAGTCAGGCGGCAATAGCAACATCAATTAGTTATGTTTTTTACTTTATATTAATTTGTTCCGCTATTTCATTGATTCTCATTATTTCGCAATTGTTGTGGAGGATTCAGTCATGGAGAAAAAAGGCATAGTCGAAATGTGCCTATTATGGGTATTGTTAAAGGACGATAGCTATGGATATCAGCTCATTCATACACTATCAAATATATTTTCTCCTCTGCCGGAAAGAACAGTATACGCTATTTTAAAGCGCAGCTTGGATGAAGGTTATACAGAACAATACACCAATCAAATATCTGCTGGGCCGCCGAGAAAGTATTATAGAATTACTGAAAAAGGAAAACTACATTTAGATGATTGCATAAAAACATGGACAAAGCTAGTCCAGTCTGTTGAATCCTTGGGAATTACAGAGTCCAAAAATCGCACAATATAAATTCTGTGTGTATTCACTCATATTGCCGATGGTGCCAATGGTCTAGACCTGCGATGCCATGGGAAATCAACTAAACATGAACAGCACTGTTACCCCTGACCTGACCACATCCTAATCGCTGCCGCTGGATCCTGCACATTGGAACCGGCGGCATTTCATTTGCCGATGCCACGGAAATAGACAAAGACGGCACGATAAGTTATTCCATGCAGGGCCGGTTTGGCTACGCATGGGAACTGACGGAGAGCTCCCTATATGGCATGACTGTCGAGCTGGCCATCGCGGAGAGGTGAGCTGGGGAACTGATCAACGGGCAGTAAACAGCCGAACAATTAGGACGATAAATGATTGATACCGGGGGCCTTACATGCCTCCGGTATTCTTTTTGAAAAGGATGGTATTGATTATGAATGGCTCAAAGATAGAGAGACGCCCGGCATATCGCCTGTTAAAGCAAAGTGACGTCGTATCTTATTTCCATATGCAGATGCCCCGGTGGCTGTTTTTTGATCCCAAGTATGTGGCTTTGTCTCTGGAGGCTAAAGTTGCTTATACCTTTTTACTCAACCGTTTTCAGTTGTCCCGCATGAATGGCTGGATCAACAAAAGCGGAGAGGTGTACCTCATCTTCCCCCGGAAAAAGCTGGCGGAGGAAATGGGAATCAGCTATCGCAAGGCCATCCAGTGTTTTAAGGAGCTGTTGGCAGCGGACTTAATCTGGGAACACCGCATAGGTCGGGGAAAAGCCAACCACATCTATATGGCGGCAGTGGAATTATCGGAGACGGCCTCTGCTTCTCATAGCAGCGCCCCCTTTGTCGAGCAGTTTGAGCTCAAATCAAGAAATGCTGAAACGGCAGGTCATGATGGCGCATTGGACCCCGCATCGGTGGATATCCGGCAGGGAGCGCGCTTCCATGCGTCTTTGGATGATGTGCCGGAAACGCAGGCTAAGAAGTGCGATTCCAGCAGGTCTGAAAGTGCCGAGTTTGCAGATCTGGAAGTGTCGTTTTTGCACCCAAGTAAGAAAGAAGATAAAAAGATTGATGATAGTCAGACTGAAACAGTCAGTCTGTCCGGTCGAGTGCAGGTGCGGGATAGGCCGACAGACCCGGAGGAAGAGGAACGTTTGCTCGATGAGATTTTGGCGAGCTGCGAACTGGATATTCTCCCGGAGGAGGAAGCGGGCGTATTCTGCAATGCCATTACCCGCCTGTTTTACTCCGACAGCTTCCGCTATTGGATACTCGGGAGAAGCTGCGGCAGAACCGAACGAAGCAGGTAAAAAACTCCACGGCCTATGTGATGACAACCTTACTGAACAACATCTGGGAAACGAAAAGCGACTTGATGGTGGACCCGTATCTTAATTCGCTGGGATCTTTTTAAAGCACGGAAGGGAGGTGGTTATAATGCCGGTCTTGACGGATGTACAAAGATATGCGGCGGACATCTTGCGTTCTCTGCTCTGTATGCGCCGGGAGCAAATGCATTGGATGATCGGGCGGAAATATCCGCAGGTAAAGCCAGAGAAGATCATGCGCCAGCTTGGGCATATCCTGCGGATCTATGACGACGGAATCTATTACCGGTGGCCGGGGACGGAGCAAAACCCGGAGCGGGCGGCGGCGATCGATGTGATGCTGATGATCTGCAAGGGCAGCCTGCCCATTATCGGTGGCGCCTATCGCTCCCCTTGTTCGCTGTTGTTTTTTGTTCCCATGCCGCATTCCGGTACGGTTCTGCCTTACCGTGTTTATATACCGAAAGACGGAGAGGAAACAGAATGCCGTGTGGCAGCGGAGCGTGAAGGGAATCCCAGAGGCCACGCCGCCGTATTTGTTATTTCCGACAAAAGCCAAATTCCGTTGCTTCGGGTATCCCATCCCCACATATTTGCTCTGGGGAAACCGGATGGAGGTTATGAATTTTTGAAATAGGGCGTCTGGCAAGAAAGGAGGGGAGGGCCAGCATAATGGATTCTTTGAATAAAATGCCGGCAAAAACTATATTTCACAGATACAGGAGGATTCGATCATGCCTAGAAAAAACAGCAATGCCATTTTTGAACTCGGGCAGGAAACCGCAGCGCAGGACAATGTTACGCTTTTGGAAGCGGATGCACAAACGCTTTTGCCGCTTGATTTAACGGATCCGGACGCTGCCACAGAAGGGTCAGATTCCATGCTAGACGAGGATGTACCCAACTCGGCGGATGATGGAGAGCCTGCGGAGGCGCAGGATACTGTGCTGTACGATTCCGCCCATGCTCCGCAGGATATGTCCGATCTGGAGCAGCAGGATAATCCCCCGACAGAGGATAGCGTAACCGAATATGGCGGTTTATCCGTTCCTCTCGATGTAGAGCGTCGGCTGGATGAAGAATTGGCGGCGTTGGAGGATGATATATCATCCGGGCAATCCGGGCCGGAGACCGCCGTGGAACCCCCGGCGGAGAAGCCCAAGAAGAAACCGGTCTCCCGCCGCAAGAAAGCCGCGGCTCAGGATACCGATGTGGAGGACAGCGGGGCTGTGGATGAAGCTGTGGATTTGAATAGTCTTGCGAAGTTCGACAGCGATGCGCAGGAACAACCGGCGGAAAAGCCCAAAAAGAAATCAGCCTCCCACCGTAAGAAAGCCGCGGCCCAGGATACCGTGGCGGAGGATAGCGGAGCTGTGGATGAAGCCGTGGCTTTGAATATTCTTGCGGAAGTGGGCAGCGATGTGGAGGAACAACCGGAGGAGAAAACCGCAGCACGCCCGGCTAGAAAAAGTCGTCGCGCCAGTTCCTCCCATTCTGCCGATACTCAGCCTGCGACTAGTTTTTTTCAGACCAATTTTAATCGTCTGGATCGGGATCTTACCGAAGAAGAGCGGCAGGAATGGAATGCCATCTATGCGTCGTTTCGCTCCAAATCCATCCTTACCGGCGTTGTATCCGGTGTGGACCAGAATGAGTTACCGGTTCGGGGCGAAAACGGGCAGACGGAAATGCGGGTCATCAGCAGCCTTGTGGTGATTGATTACCGGGTCAAGGTGCTGATTCCGGAAACCGCCGTCTGGATGCGCGGCGAAGAACGGAGTGCGTTTTTGCTCCGGGGTATGATCGGCGCCACGGTGGACTATGTCATTACCAATGTAGATAGAGAGGGTGAGGTCGCCCTCGCCTCCCGATCACTGGCATTGGTCAAGCGCCGCCGGGCATTTATCAGCGGGCGCGGCGGGAAACCCGGAGACCTCGCAACCTGTTCTGTTCTCGTTGTGGGAGCCCGGCGCTGCCTGCTGCATTGCGGCGGGTATGACGTATCCATGCGGCAGCCGGACATGAGCTATTCGTCCATTCTGGATATGC
>ENA-UOOK01007093-UOOK01007093.1-fermentation-metagenome-genome-assembly--contig:-NODE-7093-length-10379-cov-3.653429_pt1 | contig 10379 bp, 9 predicted proteins | sample MGYA00245777_ERZ724023 | MGnify/ENA primary metagenome ERZ724023 (study PRJEB28704, sample SAMN03018312) | fermentation metagenome | biome: anthropogenic terrestrial biome; feature: soil; material... | reverse complement strand
CAAACTTGCGGCTGGCTACAAAGTATTTGCTCTGAGTAGAGTGGATAGTAACAATGTCCATTCCAAACTCCTGAAGTGCTGCAATGTCTTTTGTGACTGTCGTTCTATGTGCAGATATTCCGTATTCATCATTCAATATACTAATTAACTGTGTTGTGGAAAGAGGATTTTCTTCATCGGTTCTTTCCAGTAAAATTTTTTGTAGGTATAAAATCCTTGGCTTTGTTTCCATAGCCTGCCCTTTCCAAATTTCTAATATGTATTGTAACTCTCCTTAGCAACCATAGTTTTCTCATAACCTAATCGTTTATTCAGGAATATCATTTTCCAGTTTAATATCCTCTAATTGCTCTTACAATAGAGTCCGTATTCCATTTTACAATATCATTTGCAGCTCTTTTTACAACCAGTGATGTTCTTTCAGAAGCCCACGGCTCAATTGCAATGATTTTCTTTCCCATCTCTTGTGCCAGTTGAATCTCAATATTTATCCATTCGCTATAAGTTGAATAAACGCCTGCAAGAATCAAAACACAACTTGCGTGCTGCATTTGATTTCGAATAGCCGCCTTTAATTGATAATCATACGGTGCATTATGTATCGGGTCATCTTTAGGAACTGAATAATTCTTATAGCTGAAATAAGCTTTTGAATCAAGTAGTCTAATCAAATCATTATATGTATTTGAATAATTCCAAGAGTGACTGATAAATAAATGGTATGTCATATAATCTCTCCTTTTTAACAAAATTTCATGTAAACAATAGTAACAACAGCAACTCCATACAAAATGATGAACATTATTGGAAGGGTTCTCTCCAGCTTAGTACCATCTGTATATTTTTTATTGTTTTTCAGTTTTTCCCACTCATCATTAAATGGCGTTACCGGAAGTCTCTTTTCGATAGTATTTATTACATTAAATTTCTCTGCATTAAGCAACTTATAGTTTCTAATAAACAATAACCAAATAGCACAAACAACTATTCCTGCCACAAGGATAAACAAAGATTTTATATCCCACGTTATTGAAACGGCTGCAATTATCGCTAAGTTTAATGTAATAAAAATATTATTCATCGCATCTCTACGTTGACTAACTGAATTTGCCATTTCAACGCAAGTTTGCCATTGTGATAATATAATTTCTGTTCTATTTTCTGTCTCTTTCAATAAAGCACCCTTTCTTTTTATTCTACACCTAACGCCTTATATACCGCATCTTCTGCACTGGAATAGAAAATCAAATTAAAGCAGCCAATTAAATCCGATGGAACTGCTCCAATGTCTGCTGCTGATACGATAGGGAGCAAAACTTTCTTTGCCCCGCTGTCCAAACATACCTGCAAGCTGTTTGCTAGCTCATCTACTTTGATAAGTGTTCCTGCAATGCTGATTTCTCCAAGAACTGCAAGACTACTTGCAACGGGTTTTCCAAGTGCTACTGACGACAATGCAATCAATGTCGGCAATGCCAATTTATCTGTCATACCAATGCCCTGCAAGTCTTGGTAATTGATGATATAATCCTTTGTCGTTGTACTGATAGAGCCACTGATACGGTTAGAATTGGCTTTCAGGAAATTAAATGCTGTGTTCGTTGCTTCTTTGCATTTTCCATCAGAACCAAGACCTGAACGCTCAAATTTTCCATTGCCCGGCATCATCTGAGATTCCAAACGGAATACACCAAGCATACCTGTTTTACCCTGAGCCACGGTATAGACTTGTCCCGGATTGCACATTCCTTCCGGAATCAGCTTTCCACCGCCTTGCTCCGGTACGGATACATAGAATTCCTCAAATGTTTCATTATCAATGTATGAGAAATTAACATCATAGAACTCCATACCACCAAGTTTCTTTAACTGCTCTTTTACTCTGCGACGCATCTCAAGAGAAATCTTTAAAACTTCTTCCAGTTCTTCTTTTGTATATTCTCCATCAGGATAAAGCAGCTTGATAAATCCACCGACCATCTTTCTGACTGCAATCGTATCACGCTGATTTAAGTTCTTTCCAAGGCGGAAGTATTTATCCAAAGCATCGCCATACTGTTCTTTTCGAAGTTCTCTGATAAACTCTGCAAGATAATCACTGATAAATCCATAATCATTTGTAAAATGCTGCGGTCTGAATTTTGGAATTTCCCAACCCGGAATATAGCAGTGCATACGGTCAAGGAACGCTGTATCTGTTCCCATTTCCGGCGGGAAAGGAGCAAACAGACTTGATGTTTTCAACAGCACATCAACACTCTGATTGATATTACCCACAAATACCATTGATGCAGAAGCAGATTTTTCCTCTTTTCCACGAGCAAAAGAACCAGAAGCCATATAGTCTTTCATTATCTGGATACCGTCTTTATCTTTGAAATTGATACCTGCAACCTCATCAAAAGCGACACAATCCCACAAACCGACAAGACCAACTGTCTTTCTTGCCATATTGTAAAACAGATTGGCAACTGTTGTCTGACCACCGGAAACAAGGATACTGTTCGGTGAGATTTCTTTGTATAAATGAGATTTACCTGTACTTCTCGGTCCGAGTTCACACAAGTTAAAATTATTTTCTACAAGCGGTAACATACGGGCAAGAAGCAGCCATTTTTCTCTTTCGGTCAGTGTATCCGGTTCCATACCGATAGAACGGAGCATTACACTTATCCATTCATCTTTTGTAAACGCTTTTCTTCCTTGTTTTAGCTCATTGATGTCAACGTGCGGCATCTGAATCGGTGTTAGTTTACGAATATGGATAGGAGAAGCATTCTTATCTTCCTCTATGTATTCATATTCAAGCTGAACAATACACCAGATACCACCACAAAGCAGACGGTCAAATTTACTCGGATAATCTTCGCTAATCGGAATCGCTTTAATTCCAAGGTTAGAAAACTCTGCTTCATAAGTATCTTTCTTAATGTTCAGATTGACTGTAATCTTATCAATGACTGTATGACTTCCTCTTTGGCGGAGCAAGGAAAGGATTTTCTGTGCTTCGTCTGGTCGTACATAGTTGTCTGCCAGTATTCTTTTTACATTAGCCACACCTTCTTCGATGATAGATGGGTCGTCAGAACTGCAATATTGTCCAAGCAAAAATTCAAGCACATAAACCGGAACATTTGCACCCTCTTTGATAGATTTCGTCAAATCCTTACGGACAATCTTTCCATCAAAATAAGTACGGAGCTTTCTGTTTATATCACTCATCTCAGAAAAATTGGTGGTTTCTTCAAAGCTAACTGATGTGCTATTCTCTGTTACAATATTTTCCTCTGTTTTTACTTCTTCTATGCTTCCTTCATCATCTGCAAAATCGGCATAGCCCTGAGCTATATCTTTTTCAATATTATCCATTTATAATCTAATCCTCCTCATTGCACTTATCGGCAAGCTGCTCGATGATATGCAACATATATTCTTTCGCTATGCTGTCTTTTCCTAAGAAGTTATACTTTTCATCAAGATAATTCTCAATCTGAATCAAGATAGAAAAAATATTATTGACAATTCCAATCGGTTCATCAGTTGCGTCCGTTCCATATAGCTGTCCACCCATTGTAAAAATCACAAGCCAAAATGAACCTAATGGATTACCTGATGAGAACATTGTTTTATAAAACTGCCCCATCTCCGTATTGTTAGCAATCTCTCTTACATATTGTTCCGGTGTTACACCAGTATGTATGCCTGAAAGTCTGACGGCATCATTCATCATTCTCAGTTTCACGGACTTTGGCTGTTTCGTCATCATTACAACATCGCAGATACAATTCAAAATCTGAAGTTCCAAATACGGAAGCAATTCTTCTTTTGAAATGTCGTTTGTAATGTTTGACCTGTCAATCAAATCCTCATAGAAAAACTTCATTTCTTTCAAGCGGTCTTCTATCGGTATCACACCAAGCCAATCCACTTCCTTAATGGAAATTTCACGTACTTGGTTAATCTGATAATTTACGCTGTCAATAAAGTTCTGACAGATTGCATTTGAAATATTACTGTCAGGATTTCCAAGAATTGAAAAACGCATAATGATTGACGTCGTATAATCAATCATATCCTGCAAATCTTTCTGCGTTCCGGATTTGTATAATGCCCGGAAGAAGTTGACCCAAAAGCCGCCTGCGTAACTCTTACTTATGGATATGACATTTCGGAAATTGCCAACCTCTCCTCCGGTTCTCGCTGCACTTAAATATGCACTCTCCAAAAATGGAAAGCTCATATTATTGAAGTAAATCCTAATAATTTTACTCTGCTCTTTTGTCACTCTGCCCTGTCTTTCAATGACAAGAGCAAACGCATATAACGCAAGGTAGGTACTGCCCGAAGCTATCTCATTCGGAATATATCGGCGTGATGCCTTTGTTACAACCTTTGATACAATATTGAATGCCCGTTCGCTATCACTGGCTATCTTTTCATAACATTCCTGATAAAACTTCTGTGTTTTAATCAGTCTTTTCTCTTTCTCTCTGCTCATATCCCGAACAGTCATTGCAACTGCAAAGGCTAAGGCATCAGAAAAGCCCCATCTTCCCATAAGGCGATACCCCCTTTTCAGATATTACCCGAAGAATCCAAAATCATCGGCAAATGCAATATCCATAATAATCTCGTGACGAAGAACTTCTATATCATTCTTATCGTCATAAGCAACCAAGTAGTATTTCTGTGATTTATCGTATTTCTTGTTCTTAAAGTTAAAGCGGAGTCTGAACATACGCTTCGTCGTATCTTTATCTTTCTTATCTGCAATAACAATATTCTCATTAGAAATCTTCTCGTTACTATCAGAAATGAAATATACTCGGTAACTTGTTTCTTTCACAATATCACTTACCGGCTCTGTCTGAACAAAATCCAGTGTCGTAATAAGGTTTGTAATCTTTGAAGTCAGACTTACAAGAGCAATCTCTGCAAGACTTGTTTCCTTTTTGCCCTTATCTACTTTCACATCAATCATTGGTACAAGCATTTCCTGCGGAGAGCAGCCACCATGAACATAGTTTTGTCCAGCCCCTGCAACCTTGAAAATATCTGAAGCAAGAGGGAACGATACAATACGCTCATCGACACTACCAAGTACCTTACCAACCGTTGTATGGCAAACACCGTCTGTCTTGATTTCTTCGGCAGATATGGAATAACGCTGTCCAACGCTGTTTGATTTTGAAGCAGCTCCGGCAATCTTATCTGTTGCCTGAATTTTATCTCTCTTATAAATAAATCCGTGGTCTGCTGTCACAATAAAATGATAGGTATTTGCCTGCGATGCAATCCTCTTTATCAAAGTATAAATTTCTTCAATGGCTTCTTCACAAGCAGTAAACACTTCATTCTCAGAAGCCGCTTTATCTCCACGGGCATCTATCTGATTATGATAAATATACACAACGTCCTGTCCGGTAAAGATAGAACGAAGGTCTGCCTGCTTCATTGTTTTCATTGAATCGAACTGAACACATTTACTGTTTACTTTATACTCTTTCAGAATAGCTTCCCTTTGCTCCGTGGAACTGCACGCTTTTCCGTCAACCAGTACATCATAAGATGAACTATATTCAATCGTCTTATGCGGAAGTAATGAAGCCATACCTAACGGTGTATAAGATGGAAGAACGCCTTGCATTGCTCCGATAGAAGCATTGCACTTCTCATCTGCCTGCATTTTTTCAAACAACGTATGTGCAACCTCATAGCGGAGTGCATCGGATATAATAACAACTACTCTATCTTTTGAGTAATTGATATGTCTTGCAAAGAAATCTCTTTGCAATGTAAGTCCTGTTTCTCCATCTGCGTCTGCAAGCTCATTGTTCCAGTTCACTGTAATCCGGTTCAGATACTCGTTTGTATAAATGTTTTCAACCAGCTCTCTGATTTTTTCAAACTGTGTAGTATCTTCCAATTTATCAAAGTAAAAATAGAAGTATCTATAATAACGGTCAATCTTATAAGTTGATTCCGTATATTCCTTAACCAAGTTTTTGATACCGCTGACTGGCTGATACTTACCTTCAGCAATCATATCAAAGGCATTTTGAAGAATGAAATACTCACTGCGGAAGTTCTTTCCAAAAAGCTTTGCTCCTATATCCTCATTCTCAAGTCTGCCGATAATCCAACTAATCAGAAGTTCATCAACACCTGCAAAAATATTACAATCTACAAGTGTTTCCACTTCCATCTTCTCAAGATAATTTTTACCGTTGATTGCATTATAAATAATCTCTGAAATCTCATCAAAACGAGTACCATACAGATAGCTGTTCATCAGGTTATCCATAAATGCAATGATATTACCGAATTTATAAGAAATAAATGGTTTCCAAGCCTGCGGCATATCCGTATGAATACTCTTAGCCGCATAAGTAACAAACATCGTGATAACGAGTTTTTCAAGTGTTGGCTTCGGGTCGTTATATCCAAATGCCACATCTGCCTGCTGCCAGAATGCAGAAAGCAAATCATACTTCTCAAACTCAGCCAGGTATTTGTTATCCTGCAATCCATCATCTGTCAAAATCGAACGCAGCACTTCTTCAAAAGAAGCGGTCTTATCCTTGCAAAGCACACTCATCAAGGCAACTTCAATCGTGCTTCTGTTGAAATTTTCTATTTCCAAATCATAAAATTTCTGCGTTCTGTCTTTATTCGCAAAGAATTTAATATAATGCTGAATGACAGGCTTGTACCGTTCGTCAATACCCAAATCAAGCGTAAGCAGGGACGCACGGTCAGCAAAAAATTCTTTGGAATATCGAATTGTATCTGCAAGATGATTGTCCCTTATACTCGGTTTTGCAAAAGGAGCGTACACAAGGTAATTGGTTGTCGTATCCTCTCGTTCCAAGAAGTATTTGATATAAAACTGGTTATCCGGCTCAAGATGCAGAACCTTTGCATTTTCCAGTTCTATACTGTCAATATCCTCCTGAAACTCCGCATTGGCATCATACCAAAATACAAGTTTACGGACATCACTTGCAAACTCACTATTTAATTTATCTGTAATCTGTTTTAAGTTTAGTTCTGCCATATTATCTTTCCTTTTTACTGCGTCTATGTATTTTACCAATAGCGTAACATTCTTCTATCAACATACCTGGTTTACGCAATTTTCTCTTTATTCTTGAAAAAATACCCGGTTCAATTATTGACTCCATTGCTTCTGTCATTTGATTATTGAGTTTCCTAAATCTCTCTTCCAAGTTTCTTAACTCTGCAATCTTTTCTAAATTGATTTCTGGTATTATTTTGAAATCAAAAATGCCGTCACTACCAACCGTATATAAAATCTTTGTATACGCTGAAACATATTCTGCCGATTCTTCAACAATTACAGCACTCATATATTTTCTGACAAACTTTCTTTTGTTTCTCAGGCGTTCATTTAATGCTAATAGTAAATGCTGTACTTCATTTATTTCAGTTTTTAATGGTTCAGTTTTCCCCGTTCCAAATGATAATTCAATTTCAATAGCTTCTATTTTCTTATAAATAACACCTATATTCTCTGCCTCATCGCTCAATATTCGATACTGCATATCAAATTTAGCCTGTTTACGCATTGCACCGTTATTTATAATCACGGTGCAAATACCACCAAAAACGGCACCAATGATTATTAAAATAACTTCTTTTGCAAATGCATAAGTGGCAAAGAGAGCTTCTATACTTGTTAATATATTTCCCAATTTAACTTCTCCCTATGTCATCTCATAAATGATTAATTATTTTCATTTCTTTTTTCTGAACTATTATGAGAATTATCTGAGGAGAACTCGTGTTTAGTCGGCAGTGATGTTGTTTTGACTGCTTTCATTGGATTATCCTGAGTATCATTTCCACTGTTATTCTTTTTATCTTTATCTGACATTATGCTATTCCTTTCTTATCCAAACATTATGTATAGAGCAACAAAAAACCAAATAACTGTTAATGCTAACGCTACATAAAAAGCTCGCATAGACCATCTAATTCTTTTCACTCTTTTATCATTTATTTCATCTTTGCTTTTTTGCACTTTCCCTATAAGTTCTGCAAATGCTTTATCTCGCTGAGCAGGCGTCAAATAAGATTCATATTCATCTACTATATGATTTGTAAAAACATCTACATCAGGAAACGTGGTATTTAACTTCCTATTTTGTGCCAGTGAAGCAAATAGCAAACTAATCAACAGTAGTGCCGTAATTGTTGAAAATGCTAATAATAAAAACTCAAGAGACATCTTACCACGATATTCAACAGCAACTGGTGCAACCATAAACAATGCGGCTGTTGTAAATGAAAACGCTGTCTGCATATTTGCCGATTGCTGAATCAGCGAATCCTCCCTCTTAGTTTCATTTTCCAATTTCAACACTGCAAATTCTTTTACATAGGAATATAGCTCATCAGCAGTTTTATTCTCTGCTCTTGATTCATTTTTCATCGCTACACACCTCAAATCTTCGCTAAAATCTGCATTTTCTTTCCATCAGCAGTCTGAACCTTTTCGTAATTGACTTTTACACCGTCATCAAGGTCGATGTCGATACGTGAAAGAGCCAAATGAGCGATTTTAGCATCATAATCTTTGGTTTCCTTAATCTGTTTCTGGAGCTTTTCTTTACGCTTTGTAGCATTGGAAATTTCCTTGTTATCGTGGCTATTGTCGATGATTTCCTGCATACGGATAATCTCTTTTTCATACACACGCTGAATACGATGCAGGTACTCAACTCGAACATTACCAATGGTGTCTGCGTTCCAACGGTGCATATAAACAAGAGCCTTAAATCCATTCTGCTTACCACTATCAAAAAGCCAATAAATCGGGCGTTTCTGATAAGTCTTAATATGGTCTTTGATGAAATCTGTCAGGAAATAATTTCTGATTACTTCACGGCTTGTCTTTCCTTTATTACCAAGGGCATTCGCAATAAAATCAAGATTTTCTTCAAGCGTATCTTCTCCGTAAACCTTTTTCAGCCAAGCACAAAACAGACCGACAATATCATCTTCAAAATATTCCTCGTCCGTAATTGGAATACAGTTATCTGCATCAGGTTCAAATGATAATTCTGTCGCTGTTTCCCAATCATCAGTATCGTGGAATTTAGGGTAATGATAGTCCGCAAGAGATATACCAGCATAACCACCTTCTATTGGCTCACCATTTTTGTCTAACGCAGCTTGTCCTTTATACTTCCAATAAGCATCATCAAACTCGCCACCTGCATATACAATTCCTTCACGTTCAAGAGAATAACGACCAAACATACAACCAACTGCATAAGAAATTAAGCTCTTAATATCTCTCTGCAAATCAGCTTTGCGAACAGTGACATCTTTATCTTCTACTTCCGGTGTTAATTCATCTTGCAGTCCATAAATGTCGATAAAAATGCGATTAAGTTCTTCTTCATTAGCTTTAAGCAGATTAAAACGATTTTCACATTCTTTTGACCATATCTCAAAAGCTACTGATACCTTATCAACTTCACAGCAAACCAATGGATGCTTTTTAAAGTCCCAAGAAGCTTCAAAAGAATCCCATTCATTTGAAGCCATATCAATACACATTTTTACTAAATTTTCAATTATTTCTTTCTTATCATTCTCTATGATTATAGGTAATCTAGAAATATCCCCAGCCTGAAAATTGATTGTTGGAGCTATTAACTTTAATATTTCAGAAGCAATAATTGTATTACAAAAGCCTAAATAGTAATATAGATTATCATCATATGGGTAAAATGACATTCCTGCAATATCTGAAATATTGCACTTTTTATATCTAAATGCAGGCTTTGATGTAATAAGTGACCAAGTTGCAGATGGTAAAAACTTTAATTTGTTAGGATAATCTTGTACATTTCGTTTTTCAATTTTTGCTTTTCCAATTACACAAGCTCCCTCATTTTCCCAATTAACAACACAATCATTATTGCCATACCATTTGCGATATCTGATCGACCGGTTCGAAAGTGGCGGCACGCATATCTTTCAGATGGACAAACTCCATATCACGATCGCTCCTCACGGTCAGCCGCACCACTACTTTGTCTCCCACTTCCAGCGGACTATCCTCGGTAATGCGTACCAATTGCGTTCCCGATGCAGTGGTCTTCTCCACAAAGAGTTGTTTTCCGATATCGAGCGATGCGTCGGTTTTTTCAATCTTGTCCATATCCTCGAAATACTGCCGGTAAAGTGCGCCCCAGGCGGGACCGCCTCCCCGGTGTTCCACCGTTACTTTACCCATTTCGGGCGTTATCTCCGTCCGGCTCCATGATTCCTTAAAATAACCGCTGCCCAACTCCTTATTCTCCGGTTCTACCCGCAATTTACCCAGTGAGATAGTAGTTTCCCCC
>ENA-UOOK01007092-UOOK01007092.1-fermentation-metagenome-genome-assembly--contig:-NODE-7092-length-10379-cov-11.170477_pt1 | contig 10379 bp, 6 predicted proteins | sample MGYA00245777_ERZ724023 | MGnify/ENA primary metagenome ERZ724023 (study PRJEB28704, sample SAMN03018312) | fermentation metagenome | biome: anthropogenic terrestrial biome; feature: soil; material... | reverse complement strand
CACTTGGCATACGCCAATCTCCCCTCGGGGATAGCGAAACCGAACCGACTTTAATGCCGTCCGGCATACAGGAGCGTTTAAACTGCTGTGTAAACAATCGTTAATAGAAGGTTTCCATATCTTTACCTATTCTTTGCTTACTATTTTGAATTTTTCTTTTTTCCAACATTTTTATTATTATCTGGCGAAAACGTGCCCATGAGCAGATACTCCCTGCTGTTTACAAATGGCGAACCAGAACGGTCGGTTTTGCGGAGCTAAACGGCCGAAATGCTTTTTGAACGGTCTCCTTAATGATTACTAGTCCGGTGAAACAGACTTCCTCATAGATCTGCTTAATTACCCTTCACTGCAAATATGGTGCCAATGTCCTGTTTTCGTTTCATAGTGGTGCGGCGAGCGCATGGGTGAATGGCTTAAATCAGAATTTAAAATATTTGAAAATATTATACCTGTAATACTCTTTTAGTTTGATGATAGTAGAAAAAGCATATGCGCTAAACAAAAAATTTACCGTCCCTTTTTCCAAGGAACGGTAAATTTTTTCCACATTCCAACTATGTTACTATTCCGCTCATAAACACTTGGCACTTTATGGAATATCAGAATTTGGATCTATCCTCTCCCTCCAAGATTTAGATTCTTCAGTTTCCACAATCGAAGAGAAAACCTTTCTAAATGATGTTTCAATCCCGCCATTTTGATTTATATATTCTCCATAATATATTTTAGCCAACTGCTTTATGGCATCTTCATTAATAGCCAAAGTCATAACCTCTTGTTTTGAATTGTCATCCCATAAAACGATATAATCAAAATGATTAACTTCCGGGAAAAATGTTACTATTTGTAGCGCGTGATAAGCAATGCTTTGATATATATCTTCTTTAACTGGGAAGGAACCCACTTCGGGAACAAATGATGTAGAGACTGACATCTTCCCATCGCTCGTATTAATCCGAACTTTCTCGGCAAAAGTAAAATATTGATTTGTAAAGTCCTCTATCCTCCGATAAACCACTTCCTCTTTTATTTTGTTTGTCCTTGCTGATTCAGTAAACAAACCAATTAATAACACCAAAAAGAGAATCGATGAAATAGCTACGGAAAGGATCAAAACTTTTTTCTGCATATAGAACTCCCCTATAATTATGATAATAATTCTAGTAACTTATATGGCGTTTTAGCCACTTCCTTGTAGAGATTGTTTCCACTAATCATCTCCGATTCCATTATAATCAAGCTTCATTTTACCAACCATTAAAGCGTCTTAAAGAATAACCACTTAAAGCAGTCATACTTCTTGTATAGAGTTTTGTTTTATCATCTCCCGAAGTTGTGGCTTCGCGCGAGCTTATTCCATTAGTGGAAGTTCCAACATAGTACAATACATGAGAACCAGCCTTTACATACATATCATATATACTTCTATTTGATTCACTTATAGATTTAGTATAAGTTGATGAAGCAAGTTTGGTTGTGCTTAATTTAGATGTAAAGCCTGCAGTAGAAGATACAAAGCCTGAACAATCAAAGCCAGCCGTACCTCCTTGCCATTCACCGGAACTTGTTTTAATATTTCCTGCAAAAATATTCTTACTCATTGCGTCGAGAAAACTAGTCCAGGATGAAGAAGAATGTGTATCAAGGCCATCAAAACCTCCCCAACAATATGGAATACCTACTTGATCAGACGGCTTTGATGCAATTGCTAAATAGTCTGGTGTTGTTACATTGTTTGAATCAGGATTTTTAGCATTATTAGCAGTATAAGTCCATTTTAACAGGCAACAGTCTATTGCATTGTCCATAGTTTCATTTACGGTATTCGGAACATTTATGGTTTCAGCAACTGCATTGGAAGAAGAACTGATAAAATCTGCTTCTAAAGCTTCTTTTTTTATTTCGGAAATATTGGACTTAAAATTTTCGAAAGTCACAAAATCTTTCCTTATAACTTGAATTCTATCGTCGAAGCATTTGATTTGGTATAAACCTCCGTCTTCGGAGATTTCAAGAACATTATTGGGCATAAAATAATAATTCTCTAAATCTATGGATGCAATACCTAAACATTTATCACCCAAATACTTCCTAACAGTATATTCTCCAAATACTATTGACGTATCTATCTGTTCAAAAAGATCTACATATAAACAGTCATTATTATCGACATCTAAAATTTGAAGGTTACCAAGTAATTCATTTGTGGTTAATTTTATGTTACTATTTGAATTGATTGATGCAGAATTAGTTCCCTCCATAACAACAGTATAGGTATTACCTTTATTCTTTGTAAAGCCTTCAAGGCATGTTTTTTTACCACTGGCCATATCACTGACAAGATAACTATAGTTTATTCCTTTACTAATATTACCACTATAGTTATTTTCATAATACAACCATACATTTCCATCTTCACTTACATACAATTTTTGCATTAAATAACTCTCCATATCATCAGGAAGAGCTATATCTTGAACTAAATTTCCTTTCATATCAATTACATAGATCTTACCGGCATCATAATCCATTAAGAATATCATCTCTTGAGAAACTACAATGCTTCTAACGTAAACAATATAAGGAGTATCAATATCATATATAAATTTGCCATCCTGATATAGGTTCACTCTTTTATTTACATTGTCAACAATATAAATTGTATCATCGTCAGTTACTGTAAATGCCTCAGGACCTTCGCCACCACCTTGCATACTATCGGAATAATTTATTTCGCCTTTCCCATTACCGATTTTTGTAGTTAATATAACAGTATCTGATGATGTTGAGTCAGAAGTTACGGCGCTTGCATTTGATGTAAACCACGACGTAGTACTTACTAATAGTGTAAACACTAATAAGCCACATATTATTCTTATTTTATTTTTCATATGAACATCCCTTCCCCATTTAAATTTAAATGGTTGTTATAACGCTACTCTTACCAATACATTCTGTTACATATCCGCGAAGATCATTTAATACAGTATCCTACTTTTTGTCTTACGTTGACTATATGTACATCGTCCCTGACCTGAATCTTTTAAGCTTCCATTGTAACTATTTAACCATTCCTTCTGTTTTTGTTTGAAGACCGACTAAGAGAAACATATCAAGCAGCCAGTGGAGTCACCCCTATCCATTTGTATGTTATGCCGCAGTACTCGGGTTAATGCTGTAAAACACCTTGATACACTGGTAATGGACTAGTTACAATCTTTTACATAAAAGTTAACGAGCTAATAAAGGAAGTAATTTGTCAAAAATACTGTTCTTTCGCACTCATTTCATCTATTAACGCTTCTGTATATACTGTCATTGTTAAAGAAGAGAATAGAACATACACAGTAACAGTAAATATCATTGCTGAATCTTTTTCATTTTCGACTGTCCTCTTCTTATCAAGCTAGTTTATGTCCACACTTAATATTAGTAGCATTCTAAAATACCAATGGAATCACCTTCTTTACAATGTTTGGATAGTTTCCCATCCGGTAGGTTAATGTTAATTCGGCGGTTTTATGTATAACATACGAATAAACTTAATGGCAACATTACAGTCATGTCCATTCCCATTTGGATTTCCACCACATTTAACCCCTAAAACGATATTTTCGCCATATATTTACCCTCTTACAACTTTGTCGCCATAATATTACGTTATATGTTATTTATTGTATTATATCCATATTATAACATACCTGTCGTTTAGTCCATAGGTATTTGTTTATTTTTTACTAAATATAATGAAGCAATTAATTATAGTAACTTACGAAACTGTTTCTTAAATTCTCTCAGTTCTATTTATGTCGAATATTAAGCCAGAGTTGTAGAATACTGAAGGGGGTAGAATGGTACTACAGCTTTTCGACGTATAGCAGAAATCATAAGTAGAAAAAACCCGGTAAGGAACATTTTCTAGTCTTTCCTTACCGGGTTTCTTTTAGGATTATTCTTCAATCATGGCAAGCTCTTTCAGCCATATTTCTGCCGAGGCATCACTTGGCATACGCCAATCTCCCCTCGGGGATAGCGAAACCGAACCGACTTTAATACCGTCCGGCATACAGGAGCGTTTAAACTGCTGTGTAAAAAATCGTTTGTAGAAAGTTTTCATATCTTTACCAATTCTTTGCTTATCTATTTTTTCGGGATTTCCGCCCTCTCGAACCGTCTGCAGCTCCAATGAATTAACATACAATTCAAAGATTTTTTTCGGTCCAAATCCATACCGCAGCATGTAATATAGAACAAAGTCATGTACCGCATATGAGCCGATCACTTCCTCCGTTTTCTGAGCAATCGTACCGTCCGGATTCGGAGGTAATAATTCCGGGCTTATCGGCGTATCACAGATATCAAGAAGCGTCTCTTTAATCGCATCTTCCTGCTTCTTTGCATAGGATTTTACTATGCCTCTTACGAGTGTCTTAGGAATCGATGCATTTACCCCGTACATGCTCATTTGATCTCCGTTATAAGTACACCATCCCAGAGCCAGCTCAGATAAATCTCCTGTTCCGACAACAATTCCATTATATTTATTCGCCATATCCATAAGAATCTGCGTTCTCTCTCTTGCCTGCACATTTTCATAGGTTACATCATGCACATTGATATCGTGTTGAATATCCTTATAATGCTGAATGCAGGCGTCCCGGATTGGTATTTCGAATGTTGTGACATTCAAAGCCTCCATCAGCTTCTTTGAATTATCTAAGGTTCTGCTTGTTGTACCAAAGCCGGGCATGGTAACTCCTATGATGCCTTTCCTATCGTATTGGTTCAATTTAAATGCCTCTACCGTTACCATTAACGCCAGGGTAGAATCGAGGCCTCCCGATATCCCAATGACTGCCTTGTCACAATGTATTTTTTTCAGTCTTTGAGCCAATCCTGTGACCTGGATGTTTATGATTTCCTCAGAACGGCTGTCCATATTTTGCGGAACAAAGGGTAAGAGGGATAATTCCTTGTTTGATTTAAACCTATCAGTCAAACAGTCAAATGTTTTCGTTGTAATATATCTATATTCCTGTTTTTCACGGATAATCATAAAGGAACTGTTCCTTGTCCTGTCATTGATGCATTTTTCAATATCAATTTCACCATATGTTATCTCTTTGTTATCAAAGAATTTTGTTTCCGATATTACATAACCATTTTCTGCTATAATGCAATGTCCTGAAAATGCGTTATCTGTTGTAGATTCATCCGATGTTGCAGAAGCATAGATATAACCGCATATACACTTTGCGGAGTGCATCCTTATCATATTTCTTCGATAATCCGATTTTCCAATGGTTTCATTGCTTGCAGAAAGATTTACTATGATATTCGCACCATGTAAGCAATGGTACGAGGATGGGGGAACAGGGGCCCACAGATCCTCGCAGATATCCGTACCGATAACCACTCCGGATGCTTCATCTTCAATGAGTAAATTGGGGGTAAACGGATACCGAACACCATTTATCGCAATTTCATCGTTTATTCGATCCAAGGAGGATTTAAAATTTCTTGCTTCATAAAAAACGCCATAGTTCGGGATATAGGTTTTTGGTACAATACCAAGAAGCTTACCCTTATGAATGACAGCTGCACAGTTAAATAATTGATTATCTTTTCGTAAGGGAATTCCCACGAACATAATCGGATTAAATTCATGATTGGATTTTTCAACAAATCTCATCAATTCATTCATTGCTTTATTAATTAGGATGGAATGATTAAATAAGTCTCCGCAGCTATATCCCGTAATGCAAAGCTCCGGAAATACTGCGATTCTTGTCTGTCTCTCACCAGTACTATTCTTTATATTAATATCACCTATAAGCTCCAACATTCTATCTACATTATAACTTGGATTTCCAATTTGAATGGATGCAGGCGCTACGGCAGCAACTTCTATGATTCCGTTATTTATAAAACCGCTCAATGTATTTCATCTCCTATTCTCTAAGCTATCTAAAAGTATATATGAAGCTCTCCCGTTGATAGACTCACATTTGCTTCACAAATGTTCGTTAAGCAAAACGCAGCTTCGCTGCTCATAAGAAAAGCCTTGCTTTTCTTATGCACGAATTCCTTCAGAATTCGTGTTTGCTTACATTATAGTTTCTCCTTTATTAAAAGACAAGGGGGGAATAATGATAGTATGTTACATTTATTAAAGTAAAATCAACTATTTAACTGCTTGTTTTTAATACTTTACTGTAATTTTATGGTATGATATAATAAAAACGGAATGAGGAAATGCAAGCTTGCTTGTAATTCCCGAGTGGAGTGCCAAGATCATGAGTGTTCGTTACTCATGATATAATAAAAGCGTAGTGAGCATATACAAGCTTGCTTGTAATATGCGATCGGAGCTAAAGATCATGAACTGTTTTTGGTTCATGATATAATGTTTTAAGTGGGAACGGTTGCCCCTTGAGAAAGGGGTATGCCTGTGCAGAATGTTATATGATAATCTAATCCAATTTGGATTATTCATAATAGCACTGATAGGTCTTGTACTCAAGATATGTCATGAAGGCAGAAAATAACCGCCCCGGTCTGGAAAACTAGGCGGATTATTTTCATTTAATATAATCTCTGAAATTCCAAGGGGTACAGCTTAGTACCACTTTTTATATAATATATTGTATCACGAGTATTTACAAGTATCAACATTTAAATTAATAGCGCGAAAAAGCAAACTATTTTATGATCGGGAGGTATAGGAAAATGAACCCAAAAAAACTCATAGAACTTATGTCGGTAGCAGAAAAACTAAAGAATAATACAAGACATTCCTGGACTTCTTCTAATCGACAGGAAAGTGTAGCGGAACATAGCTGGAGATTATCTCTCATGGCATACTTAGTGAAGGATGAATTTCCTAATGCGGATATTAATAAAGTGATATTAATGTGCATATGTCATGACTTAGGGGAAGCAATCACAGGTGACATCCCTTCCTTTCACAAGACTGAAAATGATGAAATAGTAGAAAACGAAAAAGTTAACCAGCTGCTAAGCGATTTACCGGAGCCATATAAACAGGAACTTACGATGCTATATTCAGAAATGCAGGAACAAAAGTCTATAGAATCTAAGATATACAAAGCACTTGATAAGATGGAGGTACTCATTCAGCACAACGAGGCTGATCTTTCAACATGGATTCCTCTTGAATATGAATTAAATCTGACACACGGAGAAAAAGAAGTGGCATTTTCAAAATATCTGAAAGAACTTAAGCAAGCCATCAATGAGGATACTATCCATAAAATACAGCATTCCAAGGAAACCATTGGCTGAGTTGATGTAAACTTTAAAGATCTGATTTGAAGGACAAAATCCTTCCTGTCAAATCATCTTCTTCCATTTGCACAAATCAAGAAAAACTTAAGTAATAGGAGATAATATATTAAATCAAAAAAGCGGCTCAAGGCCGCCTTTCTCTTTAGTAATCACCCAAAATGCCGGCTCCTGTTATTTTGACTCCTAGCCAGGCTAGGTGGGTAACCGCATGTGAATTTCTGCCTTCCGCTGCAAACGACGGCCTGGCATCCACTCACAGATTAGGAATCCCTTATTACATCATGTAGGTTCAAAATTACAGGAGTGTCGAACACCTCAGGAATGATTATCTTTAATAGTATTATAGTTTATTATCCGCTATATTTCAAGGTTTTTATCGTTCTTTTTATTTGGGATATAATGTAAGGCTCCAAAATACGGAGCCAAAGTACCGACGAATGCAAATACTCCTTATCGGATATCATTTGTTGAAATCATAGGATAGACTTTGCCCGGGGTGTGAACAGTAACATGTAAACTAATTAATCGATCTCATACGGCGGAAAGGTAAAAATAAATTCACTCCCTTTTCCTATCTGCGATTTTACTTCTATATCCCCATCATGCTTTAATGCAATTTGTTTTGCAATTGCCAGTCCAAGACCGGAGCCATTTGCATTCTGCCGCAGACTGGACTTATAGAATTTATCAAAAATATGTTCCAGATCGGCTGCTTCAATTCCAGTCCCTTCATCTCTTATCGATATTCTTATTTTATCCGTCTTTGATATTATTATGTAAACTGTTTTATTTTCCTTGGAAAATTTTATGGCATTATCCAAGATAACCATAAACATCTGCCGCAGACGGTCATAGTCTCCCAGCATCATACAGTATGGCAGATCATTTTTAACATCAATCGTAATATTTTTCTTCGCGGCTATGGTACTTGCACTTCGCATAATATCTTCAAAAATCTGAATTAATTCCACCGGTTCCTTTTCAATTGCAAAATCAGGGTTCTGCATTTTAGACAATACCAGCAGGTCACCTACGAGCCGCTCCATACTTTTGCACTCCGAAAGCATACGGTTATAGTATTGTGCTATTTTATCCTCGTCCTTTACCACACCGTCAATCAGGGTTTCCGTATAAGCCCGCAGAACTGTGATCGGCGTTCTTAATTCATGAGATACATTTGCGAAGAAATCCAATCTGGTCTGCTCCAGATTCTTTCTCTGAATATCATTTTCTAACAATTTCTCGGATAAAACGTCAATCGTACTTGCCAAATCACCAATCTCATCGTTCCGTTTGATACCGGTCTTGGTATGGTAATTACTTGCCGCCAGCTCCAGTGCGGTGACTCGCATTCTTGAAATCGGCAGGGATAATTCCGTAGCAAACACAATGATAATAAGAAAGGAAATCGCAAGTGCCACCACGCTGCTGAAAACAATAAGACTTAAACTTGTGGACATAATGGCCCGCTGGCCTTCCACGGGCGACTTAAGCAAAACCGCACCGACAACATCTCGTTTTACACCATATACCGGTACCGCAACCGTGATGGTTTGCGTCTGGTATATTTCGTCGTAGCTTGTCTGATTGTCCATGACATCGTCAAATGCACTTTGCAGAATTTTTGCATAATCAACATAATCCTCGGACCCCAAAAACTCTTCGTATGTATTCGTAGTCAAATTTTCATCCATAGGCTTCGCAGCAGCCGGATTCGCTATGGTCCATACATCCATTTCATTGATTTCTTCCAGAGTACTTAGATATTCCAGGAACTCATTCGTTTTCCCATACTCAATAAATTCCGTCATTCTTTCTGAAACTTTCAGTGCCTGCCTCTCCAACTGATTCCTATGGTTATCCATCGTGGAATCATAATATAACTTCATAAAAATCAGGCAAATAAGGACTGCCGTAACTAAAAGCATGATCGCGTAATTCAGATACAATTTAAAAAACAGACGGTTATAGATTCGTACCTTTTTTTCTTTCGCCATTTCGTCCTCGCTTTCTTATATTACGATAGCAAAGTTATTCCTATGTCGTAGCTCATAGAAAAAGCCACTTGAGTGGCTTTTCTGATTTATCTCTATTTTTCATCAATTTCGAATTTATATCCAACACCCCAGATTGTTTTTATTGACCAGGAGGGATGCTCTACTTTGTCTAATTTTGCACGCAGTCGCTTAATGTGGGAATCAACGGTTCTGCTATCACCAAAATAATCAAATCCCCATAAACTGTCAAGTAGATTATCTCTTGTAAAAACTTTATTCGGATTACTGGCAAGTGTCCACATGGTTTCTATTTCTTTCTTAGTAAGTGCGATTTTCTTGCCGCCGATATGTAAGGTATATTCATCCAAGCTGATTTCCAGATTATCCATCTTGATTACATTTTCTGAAGTCTCTTCCTTCGTACTCTTCGACATCCTTCTTAATACTGCCCTCACTCTGGCCATAACTTCTCTCGGGCTGAACGGCTTTACAATATAATCATCTGCACCAATATCTAAACCCATGATTTTATCAAAATCTTCTCCTCTGGCAGTAATCAATATTACCGGTACATTCGATTTGCTCCGAATTTTACGGCAAACTTCATACCCATCCTCTTTGGGCATCATAACATCCAGTAATACAACATCCGGCTCATACTGGGTAAACATCCTTATCGCTTCTTCTCCATCCCCCGCTACGACCGGTTCAAATCCTTCCATTCTGGAGTATGTAGATAAGATATCCGTAATATCACGATTATCATCTGCGATTAATATATGTTGCATTATTCTATTCCCCTTTCAAAGATTTTCCCTTTTCTCATATGCAGGTTACTGTATGTGTCATACATTTTATAGTATCATGAGCAAAATGTATACTCATGACTTTGTAATTTTCTCATTCCGCTTTTGTTATATCATGAACACAAAAACATGTTCATGATCTTTAGCTCCGATCGCATATTGCAAGCAAGCTTGCATATGCTCACTACGCTTTTGTTATATCATGAACACAAAACATGTTCATGATCTTTAGCTCCGATCGCATATTGCAAGCAAGCTTGCATAT
>ENA-UOOK01007090-UOOK01007090.1-fermentation-metagenome-genome-assembly--contig:-NODE-7090-length-10381-cov-2.817451_pt1 | contig 10381 bp, 13 predicted proteins | sample MGYA00245777_ERZ724023 | MGnify/ENA primary metagenome ERZ724023 (study PRJEB28704, sample SAMN03018312) | fermentation metagenome | biome: anthropogenic terrestrial biome; feature: soil; material... | reverse complement strand
CGTGAAGACTTCGGTGGAGGGAGTGACCAAGACTTTTCAAATGGCGGAGGCAGCAATAGACGGAGAGAACTTAGGTAAGGACGAAACAACTGACCTTCTTGCCATCAGTGTATCGTCCACGGATGCCATTGGACATACCTTTGGCACACGCGGAAAGGAGAACTACGACACTTATATGGAGGTTGACCGTCAGGTCGCCAACCTGATAGACAAGCTTGATGGAAGTGTTGGCAGAGGCAATTATCTGCTATTTCTGACTGCCGATCATGGCGCTGCACACAACCCCAACGAGATGAAGTCGCACCGCATTCCTGCTGGTGGACTGAACGTTGGCTCATGGCTGAAAGACCTCAACGCAACAGTGGCTGCACGACTAGGTGTTTCTGGTAAGGTAATCATGGCAGAGAACGCCGGTCAATTGTACCTCGACCACGAACTCATTGCCCAAAGCGGCAAGACTCTCGACGAAGCAAAACAGGTCGTCATCGAAGAGATGCAAAAGCGTCCTGACATACTCTTTGTAGTGGACAGGAGTCGTGCGCTTACCACTTCCATACCCGAGATATTGCGTGAAAGAATTGTCAATGGTTACAATGTGAAGCGAAGCGGCGACCTTTTCTACATTCCTCGTGCAGGATGGGAGAATGTCAGCGATGCGCCTGACTATAAAGGCACCACCCATGGAGAATGGAATCCCTATGATGCGCACGTTCCTTTCGTGCTCTTCGGATGGGATGTGGAGCATGGCGAAAGCGTCGAGCCAACCAATATCACTGATATTGTTCCTACCGTATGTGCTATGTTGCACATCCAGGTGCCCAATAGCTGCATTGGTCAACCGAAGAATGTGAAGTATGTTCAGCCCAAGTCACGTTAAAGAGAGTAGGCTGTAAAAAGGAAATGATTGACAATTAGTTACTTGAATTATATATAAAATCATCAAGTTTCTGATAAATTCGAATATATTTAGTTATTTTTGTAGCCGATGAAGAGAATCGTCTACATGTTTAACCTGTGGTTGGCAGCACTCGCATTACTAGCGTTTACTGCCAATCTACACCATCATCACCATGATAAAATATGCTTTGTGGTCGAAGAGTGCAGGTTGGACGGGCACATCAATGACCAGCATACTGGTCATATGCCACATCAAGGTGACGATACGGAAAAGGATAATTGTTCTGTAGAGACGGCCAAAAATTTTTGGGCAAATACCAACACTCAACAGCGGATTTGTCAATCATTATCTGACACCCTCCATTTTCTTTGTGCGCCGTTACTAGAAATAGATAACCGCAACCTTACCTCTTTTGATCAGCTCGAACAACCATCAAGTCACCTTGACTTGATATTCCCTCAGGCTTTCATATGGTCTGAAGTCCGACGAGGTCCGCCGGTGTTATAATTATCATTGTTTGTCTATTGTTAGGGATGCTTTAATGGGTGCCCCTAAACCATGATATTTATAACATTCGCCATTTATGATCAACAGAATTATCTATTTTTCCATACACCATAAGTTTGTTGTCGTCCTACTTGTGGCCTTTATAATATTCGGTAGCCTTTACTCCCTGCGGACCATCAACGTAGATTCTACACCGGATATCACCAATAACCAAGTTCAAGTCATTACCACTGCCCAGAATCTTTCTACGGCAGATATAGAACAGTTTGTTACTTATCCAATCGAGTTGGCAATGTCAAATCTTCCTGGTGTTGAAGATATCCGCTCCATTTCCAGATTTGGATTGTCCGTCGTTACCATCGTTTTTAAGGATGACATGGGTACATTACAGCCCAGACAATTGGTACACGAAAAGATTTCGGAGGTAAGAGAGCAAATACCCGAGGGGTTTGGGATTCCGGAAATGGGGCCAATTTCCACCGGACTTGGCGAGATATACCAATACACGCTGGTGCCCAAAGATACTTCTCGATATACCCCACAGGAACTAAGAACGATCCAAGACTGGGTGGTAAAGCGACAACTGTCTTTAATCCCCGGTGTCGTCGAAGTCAATTCATTTGGCGGAAGCATCAAACAATATGAAGTGGCACTCAATACTGAAAAGCTCAAAGCCATGAACACTACCATCAGTGAGGTCTATGAAGCATTGAGTAAGAACAACGTAAACTCCGGAGGTGGGTATCTCGAGGAGAGCCACATGGCTAACTTTATCCGTGGGCTTGGAGCATCTCATCCGACCTTATATTAGCAAAACCCGGCTATTCTAAAATTGTTCGCATCATGCCGAACTCCAGGCAGTTGCCAGAAAAACGTTTTCAGCGGGTATACCGTGGGAAATATTTTTCTCTGAGAACTAATAGAACGAAGCGGGGAAGAACCATTTGTCGCTTTATCCGGGATGGCTCTTTGAACAAGCGATATAACCATTCCAGGTTGAATTTAATAAATAATTCGGGGGCCCGGTTCTTAATTCCTGCCACCACATCCAGACTTCCCCCCACCCCAATGCAGACCCCCGCACTCAGCCGGGATTGGTATTTCTCAATCCACTTTTCCTGGCGGGGTGCCCCCAAGGCTACAAAGAGTACCTCCGGCGAAACAGCCCGGATTTTTTCTACGACTTGCTGCTCCTCATGTTCACTAAAATAGCCATGGTGGGTACCACCAACCTGCAGCCCCGGAAATAGGACGGTAAGTTCGCGGGCCGCTTTTTCCGCCACCCCGGGTGCAGCCCCCAGCAGGTAGATGCTCCAGTGCCTCTGCGCAGCTCGCTGACAAATCTGGTACAGCAAGTCTATTCCGGAAACCCGTCCCTGCGGTTGGTAGCCCAGCTGGTCTGCTGCCCAAACCACACCAATTCCATCCGGGGTAACCAGGTCCGCCTTATGGAGTAGTGCCTGAAATACCCGATCCTCCCGAGCGTGGTAAAGGATTTCCGCATTCAGGGTTACCACCTGGGCCGGACGTTTTTCTGCTATGATTGTTTCGATGCAATCCAGGGCTGTATCCATGGAAACCAGGTCAACCGGACACCCCAGCAGGGTAACCCTTTCTGCCTGCTCCCTTTGCATATCTTTCTCTCCATCCTGTTGTGGCTTGAATAGGTTTATTTTTACATTTCCATTATAGCCTCTACCCGGCCTTTGCAGAACACCTTTTCAAAAAATAAAAAAACCCGCCGGAGGCGGGCCTTCGTTTCGCTAAACCGCTAAACTACTTTGCCAACCTCATTCAGAGCCACCTCCAGGGTCTCATCCTCCGCCTGCACCATTTTTTGCAATGTTTCGTAAGACCTGACCACCGTGATGAGGGTAACCATTTCTTTGACCGCGTTCACATTGGAATCTTCTACATAGCCCTGAAGAATGGCGGGGTTTTCAACCAGCACCGGTTCTTCTGTGGCGCTTAACAGGTTGTCACCCAATCTTTCCATAGCCTGAAGATTGGGAAAAGTAACTACCTGCAGACGGGTCAGTTCCTCGCCATTAACAATAACCGCCCCCCATTTATCAATGGTAAACTCATCTTCCAGCAGTATCGGTTCATTGTAGAGGTCCAGAAGCGGATAACCTTCGCGAGTGGTCAAATAGCCTTGGTTGTTAATCTTATATTCGCTGCTGCGCGTATAGCGTGTACCTTCGGGAGTATCCACCACATAATATCCCTGGGTTCCCAACGCCAAGTCGGTGGAATTGTCCGTTCGGCGCAGATTGCCCATGCTTACATCGCTGTAAATGGCATCAATGCAGGCCCCCGTACCCAGACCGCCGATAACCTGGGGTTTAACCGCCACTCGCTCGCCTGTAGATGTTTCCCGGCTCTCCCCCAGACGGCTTAACAGCATTTCCGGGAAAGCACGACACACCGCCGTCTGTTTCTTGAATCCACTGGTATTCACGTTGGCCAGGTTGTTGGCCACCGCATCCTGACGCGCCATTTGCAGCATCATTCCTGAAGCTGCTGTATATAATCCCTTGATCATAAATTAACCCCCGGACAATGTTCTTGTTATATATATATCGAAAGAAACTGGCAAACCTTTATCTTTTACAACACCCGCCGGGGTCCCTTCTGGGCGCGGCTCAATACATGGACCTGAGTAAGGGCTCTACCGGTCCCCCGGGCCACGCAACAGATGGCATCATCAGCTATATGTACAGGTAGATTGGTACGTTTGGACAATAAAATATCCAGTCCATCCAGTAGCGATCCCCCTCCGGTCATAACAATGCCATTATTTACAATATCGGCCGCCAATTCCGGGGGGGTAATTTCCAGGACCTTTTTTACGCCTTCAATGACCGCTTCCACTGGTTCCTGCAGGGCATCCCAGGTTTCTTCGGACGTAAAGACTATGGTTTTGGGCAAGCCGGTAACCAGGTCCCTTCCCCGCACTTCCATGGAACGATAGCGGTTTTCCTCGTTTACATAGGCGGTTCCCACCCTGATCTTGATTTCTTCTGCGGTGCGGTCCCCTATCATCAGATTATATTCCCGCCGGATAAAACGTATCAGGGCTTCATCAAACTTGTCCCCTCCCACGCGAAGCGAGGCATTACATACCGCTCCACCCAGTGATAAAACCGCAACGTCGGAGGTTCCACCACCGATATCCACCACCATATGCCCGGTAGCCTCGGAAATGTTTATCCCCGCTCCCAGAGCAGCAGCAATAGGCTCCTCAATAATAAAGGCCTGTCTCGCTCCCGCAGACAGGGTGGCCTGCCGCACCGCTCTTTCTTCTACATCAGTGGCCCCGGTGGGGATACAGACAATGACCCGGGGCTTGAAGAACAGCTTTCGTCCCATAATCTTGCGAACAAAATAGGCGAGCATCTTTTCCGTGGTATCATAATCGGCGATGACCCCCTCTTTGAGAGGGCGGATGGCTACGATATGTCCCGGAGTTCTCCCCAGCATTTCCCGGGCTTCTTCCCCGACCGCGATAACTTTGTCCGTGTTGCGGTCAATAGCCACTACTGATGGTTCATGGAGTACAATCCCTTTGCCCTTTTTGAAAACTAAAACGCTGGCCGTTCCCAGGTCAATCCCAATATCTTCTTCAAAGCACATGCGCAGTAGGCCCTCCCTACAAAAAATTCACCTATCAACCTAATTGTACCTTTTCTCGTATAGCAAGGCTATGGATTTTCATTTTAAGCACAGGGGAATCGGTTTTCTTGTTTCTACGAGTACCAAGAAAACTGTTTCCCTGTGTTATACAGGAAGGGCGAAAACTATTATGACTGCAGATTGGCAGGGTTGTGGTGGGCGGCATATTTTTGACGGGTTGCCTCGCCTCCCCGGATATGTCTTTCCGCTTTATTTTTGTCTAAAATTGACTTTACCCGATCTGCCATTTCCTGGTTAATGCGGGGCAGTCTTTCCGCTACATCCTTGTGTACTGTACTCTTGCTGATTCCAAAAACCTGGGCGGTTTGCCGCACCGTATCCGAGGTATGGAGAATATGTTGCGCCACTCTGACCGCGCGTTTCCTGATGTAATTTTGCATTTCTGGCCTCCCCCTGCCCGGTAGTAGTTGCCGGTATATAAAGCTCCTCGGTCCCCGGTAATGTTTTTATTTCCGGTGGGGGAACCGGAGCAGGGTGGTTATATACCCGTTACAATATATTCATTGCAACGAAAGGGAAGAACCGAAAAAAAATACCTCAATAAGGTAACTGGCACCAACTGATGTTGGTATAATAGTGGCCTAAAATTTCCCGGTAGTTGTTTCCTTTTTGCGCCATTCCTTGTGCCCCCCATTGGCATAACCCCAGCCCATGGCCATATCCCTGGCTGTAGATGATTAGCTGCTCATCATTTACCCGAAATTGCCACCAGGTGGAAGGTAATTTCAACTGGGAACGGAATGTTTCCCCGGAAAAAGCCTGTCGACCGATCTGGAGTTTGCGTATGCGCCCACTGGGGGTTTTTTCTATTACTGTTACTGCCCCACGCCCAATTCCCGAACTGTTCAGGTCCTTCCAGGCAAAAGCCTGAACCGTTTTGTAGTAATGGGATGGCTGGCAGAATTCGCAGCGTACAGATTGCAGGTAGGGGATATCCGCTGTCTCGGTACGTCCACCACAAGTCGAGTGGTAAAGGGCATCAATGGGTTGTCCTTTATAAATCAGAATCATACCCCGGGTTGCTTTTACTGCCTGTTGAGCCTTTTTATAAAGGTCTTTATGGGCCGGATTACGTCGGGCATACTCCTGCGCAGAAATGTAGGCCTGGCAACTGGTAATATCGTCGGAAAGGTCCGCCCCGCAGGGATAAGGCTTGTCTTCCAACAGTTTGCGCAGGGCGTAAGTACGAGCACAAACTGCCTGGGCTTTAAGTGCCTCCAGTTCAAAAGAAGCGGGCATTTCGGCAGCCACAGTGCCAATTAAATATTCTTCCAGGGGGAGAGTGACGGTTTTTTTCTCCTGGCTCAGGTAAAGAGTAATGCAGGGTTCAGGAACACGGGGGGGATCTTTAATATAATGGAAATAAAAGATACCCAGGCCCAATAGCATTACTGCTGCCAAGCAAATGGTCAACTTCCAGTAGGTTTCTTTTTTACTTTTCCAACGATATTTTGTTTTCATAGTAATTTTTATTAAAAAAACCGGAGCTTATGACTCCGGTACACTGGCTGGCTTCTGGGTATGGACCCTGGCTCCTAATTGATTTAGTTTTTCGGTAAAATTTTCATAGCCTCTTTCTATATGTTCGCTTTCACTTATGATGGTATTCCCTCGGGCCGTTAACCCGGCGATTAAGAGGGCGGCTCCCGCCCGCAAGTCGGTGGCTTTTACCCTGGCCCCGCTTAATTCACGGGTCCCTTTTATAATTGCAGTTCGTCCTTCCGCCTTTATTTTTACTCCCATACGCATCAGTTCCTGAATATGCATAAAACGGTTTTCAAAAACCGATTCAGTGATAACACTGCTTCCCTGGCTGCGGCTTAAATAGGCCATGAACTGGGCCTGCATGTCGGTGGGAAATCCCGGGTAGGGCAAAGTCTTTATATAAAGGGGCTTGATCTCCTCCTTACGATACACACGCACCCGGTTTTCATACTCTTCCACCTGCGTACCGCTTTCCGCCAGTTTGGCGGTAATGGCCTTTAGATGCTCGGGAATTACGTTTTTTATTACGACGTCCCCCCCGGTAGCAGCCGCCGCTACCATATAAGTCCCCGCCTCGATACGATCGGGGACGGGTGTATACCTACACCCCTTTAGGCGGGATACTCCCTCTACCCGAACAACATTACTCCCTGCTCCAAAAACTTTTCCCCCCATGCTATTGATGAAGTTGGCCAGGTCTACCACTTCCGGTTCCAGCGCGGCGTTTTCAATAAAGGTAGTTCCCTCCGCCATGGTGGCGGCCATTAGTATGTTTTCTGTGGCACCTACACTGGGAAAATCCAGGTATATATGATTTCCTCGCAGGCGACGGGCCTGAGCCACTATATCTCCGCAGGAAAGTGTGATGCGTGCCCCCAGAGCCTCGAAGCCCTTTAAATGAAGATCAATGGGCCTGGTGCCAATAGCACATCCGCCCGGGAGGGACATTTTTACACTCCCATGTCGCGCCAGGAGAGGACCCATGACCAGAAAGGAGGCTCTGATCTGGCGTACCAGTTCGTAGGGTGGGTAATTCAGCTGGGGCATTCCGGCTACGGAAATAGTGCTGTTTCCAATCTCAGTTTGAAGACCTAACTGGCCTATCAGTTCCATAATAATGTTAACGTCGCGAATAAAAGGCACCTGGTCAATAAATACCTTTTCGTCACTGAGCAAGGATGCCGCCAAAATAGGCAAAATAGCATTTTTGGAAGAGCTGATGCTTACTTCCCCGCATAGTCTGGCTTCACCTTCTACTACAATTTCCATGATCATCACCTCCCAGACAGGTCAACCAGGTGACCCTTTCATTTAGTATTCACCGACAATAAGCGGACTGCCCATGTAAAAATAGGTCTTTCCTTCCCGTTCATTGCTACGCAAAGCCGCCTGAATATTATATTTCCTGTCTGCGCTCATTACTGCCCGGCTGTTTAATATGGGACTGTATGCGGTAACACAGGTCAATTTGCCGTCACGGTAAATGTCCACGTCCTGTCCCTGCAGTGTTTTCATCACCACTTTCAATAACACCAGTTGCGAGGGATAGGTAACCGGGTCCTTTAATACTCCCCGGTGGAAACGATAATGCTGCCAGTGCAAACCTGGAACTTGTTCCAGCTTTTTTTCTTCTTCCAGCAGATTGATTGGGGCGCCTGAGGTTACAATAGAAACAGATACAAGCGTGCTTTTCTCCTGACTACTTGAAGTCAATTCAAGCTGATATTTGGTATTTTTTTGCGAAATTTTATACTGAAGTTTCAGCGTACCGGCCGCCTGGTTGAAAACTACCTGACGGTAATCAAGCGGCGCATTCAAGGCTTGCAGAATTTGATTGAGGTATTCACTCAAGTCTTGAGAAGAGGAAGCTGACTTTATTTTTGCCCAGCAATCCAGGCGAGATTCCAGAGAAATAGCACCGATGCATGCAAAAGATAGTGAATATGGGGAACGTTTTGAAATTTGACTGGCAATGGCGGAATCGACCGCCAGGTCACCCAAAAAGCAAAATATAATAAACAAAGCCACATAAACCAGGCACTTTTTCATGAGAAAACCCTCCCGGTGATGGTATACCAGGATTCTTACCACCGGGAGCGGGGTTTATTCGATGAATGATTTTTTAGATGTTGATTAACACGGATTTAACGGATTTGGTTCTTAGACGCTGACTGACGCTGAACCTGAACGGTAAGGACATTCCGTGCTAACCGGAACTTGCTCAAAATGTAGTAGCAGTTCTTGGTAAAGAGGCTTGCTCAAGGAAGGTTAACGGGGAACGGTGGGTCCCTCTTCCTTCACCATCCGCGTTAAATCCGGGTATCCGTGTTATCTATGTCATCTACCGGAAAACAAAAAAACCTGACCATAGCCAGGTTCGTTAGTGGGGGATTGTTCTTTTTACTCTGTCTCGCCGTTTTGATATGCCGTCTGGAGTTCGTCCTGTTCCAGGCGCAAATGTTCCCGATAGGCCTCCTGCTTTTCCTTGGCCATAGCCGCTTCCTGTTGAAATTTGACCGACTGGCGCCAAATTATCATGGCAAAGACGATGGTTGCTACAAAAACCGTGCTAATAAATATCAGGAATGAAGTCCGCACACAATCCCTCCGTTTCACCCGGCCTTCATCGATAACGACCTATTCGTCGTCCTCTTCCTCCCAGATTCCCTTTTCTTGTAAAAGCTTTTTCTGATCACGTTCTTTGGCTGCGCGGGCGTGTTCTTCCACTCGCTTGGTGGTCTGCCAGAGCAAGAGATAAATGAGACCCTTGATGAGATAATAGGCAAGGGTAATGATAATCAGATATTTGAGCATCTTGTTTTCCATCTGGTTACCCCGTAACTCCCCCAAAACATTATAACATATACCCGGCGCTACTCAGGTATTCAATAGAAAAATCCAAAGCCGGAAGGAGCCGCACTCCTTCCGGCCTGGAATCACAAATTTACTTAAAGGGCATTGGCTGCCTTGAGCCGGGCGATGGCCCTCTTTAAAGCCATTTCCGCCCGCGCCAGGTTAAGGTTTTCATCCCGCGCCTGCAGGCGTCTTTCAGCCCTTTCCCGGGCGGCTTTGGCTCGCATAACATCGACACTTTCCCCATTCTCTGCGGTCTCGGCCAAAATACGAGCTACATTGTCAATGACTTCCATAAAGCCACCGCTTACCGCCATTTTTTTCGGTTGGCCGGTGTTGTCCCGGTAACGTAGAACGCCAATACTCAGGGCGGCTACCAGGGGTGCGTGATTGCGCATGACTCCCAGTTCACCTTCCGCACCCGGTGCCACCAGAAACTGAACCTCATCCTGATACAGGATTTTTTCCGGGGTCACCACTTCGACCATGAAGGTGCTATCTGCCATAGGCTACGCCTCCTCTTTGGCATTGGCAACTACGGTGTCAATGTTTCCTGCCATCATGAAGACGTGTTCAGGCAGGTTGTCATGTTTGCCTTCCAGAACCTGAGCAAAAGACTCCACCGTATCACTTACCGGTACGTAAATTCCCGGCCGTCCGGTGAACTGTTCCGCAACGTGGAATGGCTGCGACAGGAATCTCTGGATCTTGCGCGCCCGGGCCACGATGAGCTTATCCTCGTCGGTCAGTTCATCCATACCCAGAATGGCGATAATATCCTGTAGTTCCTTATATCTTTGCAGAATCTGCTGCACACCGCGGGCCGTATAGTAGTGTTTCTCGCCCAGTACCTGCGGGTCCAGCAGACGAGAAGTGGAATCCAGCGGCTCTTTCACTTACACTATCCATCCGCCAGCCGTTAGTTTGAGCAACACATTGTAG
>ENA-UOOK01007089-UOOK01007089.1-fermentation-metagenome-genome-assembly--contig:-NODE-7089-length-10381-cov-5.272807_pt1 | contig 10381 bp, 9 predicted proteins | sample MGYA00245777_ERZ724023 | MGnify/ENA primary metagenome ERZ724023 (study PRJEB28704, sample SAMN03018312) | fermentation metagenome | biome: anthropogenic terrestrial biome; feature: soil; material... | reverse complement strand
CCTTCGGTAATACAGGCGCAGGGTCTTTCTATGCTGCAGTTTCAGTCATATTTTGAAGAACAAAGATACAACAATTTTACAAACTGGGAAGAATGCCAGCCTCTTTTCTTTTCAGAATGTTTTGTCGTAAGAAAAGATTTCGTAAAAAAGATAGGTTATTTTGACAACAGGTTTGAAACTTTGAATTACGCTTTGTTTGATTTTATAGTCAGATTATACAGAATAAGAGCATATTTTTTTGTTATGAGAGACGTTCCTGTCTTTAAAACTTCTGCGGTAAAGCAGACAGTAACGCTGTTTAAAAAAGACAGAAATTATTTGTGCAGCAAATGGGGAGAGTTCGATTTTAGTTTTGAAACGGGAATATAGTGCAGACAAAAAATCATGTTACATCAAAATCCGGAGTAATTTCAAAAGACGAGAAATGGTTCGGCGATATCCTTATTGAAGACAATGTTGTTATCGCGCACGGGGTATCTGTTACCGTTCTTCCCGGCGCAAAGATAAAATTTGCCGTTAAGAAATCATATCCTGAAAATAAAGAATATTCCGAACTCAACGGAAGGCTTCATAATAGAAATATCCCAAATATTGTTTCTGTCAATTACATATTTACTGAAAATTTAGAATTGAAATTCTGCAGTTTAACTGATACAAAGTTTTTGACAAAGATTATACCTTATAGTATAATTAAAAATAAACTTTTACGGACTTTCTTGTTCTTATGGGTTGGAAAGCCCTTTTTATATTATCGGAGGTATCGATGGAAAATAAAAAAGTAATATTCAGCGGTATGCAGCCTTCCGGCTCACTGACCTTGGGGAACTATTTGGGAGCCCTAAAAAATTGGGTAACTCTTCAAAGCGAATACAATTGTTATTACTGTGTGGTTGATATGCACGCAATAACGGTTCCGAAGGAGCCTAAGGATTTAAGGAAAAACACATATGAACTTCTTGCAAATTATATAGCGGCGGGATTAGATCCGGAGCAGGTAACCCTGTTTATACAGTCTCATGTACCGGAACATGCGGAGCTTTCATGGATATTGAACTGCTTTTCATATTATGGAGAGCTTAGCAGAATGACTCAGTTTAAAGATAAATCTAAAAAGCAAGATGCTAATGCAATAACTGCCGGCTTATTTACATACCCTGTTTTAATGGCGGCGGATATTCTTTTGTATCAGGCAGATTTAGTTCCCGTAGGGGAGGACCAAAGACAGCATTTAGAAATTACAAGAGATATTGCACAGCGGTTTAACAATCGATTCAGTGAAACATTTAAAATTCCCGAGCCGTTTATTTCAAATGATGTAAATAAAATAATGAGTCTTCAGGACCCTGCAAGCAAAATGTCAAAATCAGACTCAAATGAAAATGCATATGTTCTTTTAATGGATAAACCGGATGATATAAGAAGAAAATTCAAGCGTTCCGTGACTGATTCCATAGGAATGATAAATTATACCGACGAACAGCCCGGGGTGAAAAATTTAATTAATATTTATTCTAAAATAACGGGAAAGAGTCCTGAGGAAACAGTGCTTGATTTCGAGGGAGCAGGATACGCAAAATTAAAGGAAGATGCTGCGGAAGCTGTTATTGAGGAATTAAGGCCTATTCAGGAAAGAATAGATTATTTATTAAAGAACAAGGATTATTTAGAAAAGATATATAGCGCAGGGGCGCAGAAAGCGGAAGCGGCAGCACGAAAAACTCTGAGGAAGGTTCAAAAAAAGGTTGGATTCATTCCAAGACAGAACGGCTGAAAAATGTCCCCCCACTTGTAGAAGTGGGGGTTATAATAATTTGATATAGTATTTATTAATTTGGAGGAAGTATGTTAGTTATTAAAAATGGTTATATTAAAACTATGGACGGAGTAGATATACAGAATGGTCAAATAATTATTGAGGACGGAAAAATCAGAGAAATCGGAAGCAACCTGATTATTCCCAATGATGCTGAAATCATTGATGCCGAAGGCTTATTGGTTACACCGGGGCTGGTTGAAGCACACTGTCACATTGGACTGTGGGAAGAGGGAATCGGCTACGAAGGAGAAGACGGCAATGAAGATGTTGACCCTATCACACCTCACCTAAGAGCAATCGACGGAATAAATCCAATGGACCAAGGCTTTCAGGACGCAGTTGAAGGCGGTGTGACAACAGCCGTTACGGGACCCGGAAGCGCCAATGTAATAGGTGGAACTTTTGCGGCAATTAAAACCTACGGCAAAAGAATTGACGATATGATTATTAAGGATCCCGTGGCGATGAAAATCGCTTTTGGTGAAAATCCCAAAAGAGTTTACGATGATCAGCATAAATCTCCCGTAACAAGAATGGCGATTGCGGCATTGTTGAGAGAAACTTTGTTTGAGGCACAAAAATATATGGAGGATTTGGAAGCATCAAAGGAAAACCCAGATGAAAAACCTGATTTTGACATGAAGCTGCATGCACTGCTGCCCGTATTAAAAAAAGAAATACCTCTTAAGGCGCATGCTCACAGAGCGGATGATATTTTTACCGCACTTAGGATTGCCAAGGAATTTGATGTTGACATAACACTTGACCATTGTACTGAAGGTCATCTCATAGTTGATGAGCTTAAGGCTGCCGGAAAGCCATGTCTGATTGGTCCCACCTTCGGTTCAAGAACAAAGGTAGAGCTTAAAAACAAAAGCTTTGAAACTCCCAAAGCATTAATTGAAGCAGGAATCAAGACGGCAATTATTACGGATTCAAATGTTATTCCCATTCAGCATATTGCCATGTGTGCAGGAATGGCGGTTAAAGCAGGTCTTTCGGAAGAAGAAGCATGGAAAACAATTACTATCTATCCTGCGGAAATAACAGGAATTGATGATAAGGTTGGAAGCTTAAAGGTTGGTAAGGACGCAGACATAGCAATTTTTAAAGGGAACCCTCTTTTGGATGTGGATTATGAAACGGTCATGACAATCATTGACGGGAAAATAGTTTATAAAAAGTAGAGGATATCCAATATAGAGGTAATTATGAAGAAAAAAATTATAAATATAGCAGTAATAGCTCATGTTGACGCAGGAAAATCCACATTAGTTGATGCTTTTTTGCAGCAGAGCGGAATTTTCAGAGAAAACCAGGAATTAACCGAACAGGTAATGGACTCTAACGACTTGGAGCGAGAGAGAGGAATAACCATATATTCCAAAAACTGCTCGGTAATGCATAATGATATAAAAATCAATATAGTGGATACGCCTGGACACGCCGATTTTTCATCGGAAGTTGAAAGAATTATGAAGACGGTGGATACGGTTATTTTGCTGGTGGATTCCATAGAAGGCCCCATGCCGCAAACACGCTTTGTGCTACAAAAATCATTGGAAATAGGACTACGACCCATTTTGTTGATAAATAAAATTGACAAGAAAAACCACAGGGCAGAAGAAGTTGTAGATATGGTATTTGACTTGTTCGTCGAATTGAATGCAAATGATGAGCAGCTTGACTTCCCAATATTATACGGTATTGCAAAGCAAGGAATAGTAAAATATGAATTGGACGAGGAAAGTGACAGCATCATACCATTGTTTGACACAATTATAAACCATGTACAGCCATATCCCGACAGGGACGGAGAAGATCTGCAGATGCAGGTATCAACCCTCGCCTATGATGACTATATAGGAAGGCTTGGAATAGGAAGAATTACCGCGGGAACCATAAAGGAAGGTCAGACAATTTCTGTTGCGAGGCATGACGGCAGCGTTGAAAAGCAAAAAATATCAAATATTTTTGTATATGAAGGATTGAAACGTACTCAGGTAAAAGAAGCCTTCAGCGGTGATATAGTAGTTGTATCGGGTATTGCCGATATATCTATCGGAGACACTATCTGCAATGAAAATAAGGTTATTCCAATGGAAACCATAAAAATTGAAGAGCCTACCATGTCCATGAACTTCCTGATAAACACATCACCCTTTGTAGGGTTATCAGGAAAATATGTTACCACAAGACATTTAAAGGCAAGACTTGAAAAAGAATTGGAAGTTAACGTGGGACTTAAAGTTGAAGCATTGGAAGGAGCACTGGACGGTTACAAGGTATCCGGAAGGGGAGAGCTGCATCTGTCCATACTTCTTGAAAATATGAGAAGGGAAGGCTACGAGGTATCCGTGTCAAGACCGGAGGTTATCCTTAAAAAAATTGACGGTGTTGTAATGGAGCCTGTTGAAAGAGTGGTTGTAAATGTTCCGGAAATATATTCAGGTTCAGTTATTTCAAAGCTTAATTTAAGAAAGGGAATGATGGTTTCAATGGTTCCCGACGGTAATTATGTGAAAATCGAATACATGGTTCCTACAAGAGGACTTTTGGGTTATCGTACGGAATTGATAAATGACTCAAGAGGCGAAGGTACCATAGTTAGAATATTTGACCATTATGAAAAATACAGAGGTGAAATACCCCAAAGAGTTAACGGAGTATTGATATCCAACGATCAGGGAGAAGCAATTGCATATTCGCTGAATAACTTGGAAAGCAGGGGGATTTTATTTATAAGCCCCGGCGAAAAGGTTTATGAGGGCATGATTATAGGAATGAACTCGCGTGGGGAAGATATTACAGTCAATCCCTGCAAGGCAAAAAAGCAATCCAATACCCGTTCTTCGGCTGCGGATGACGCGGTAAAATTGTCACCTCCGAGAATAATGACCTTGGAAGCCGCATTGGAATTTATAAATGACGATGAATTGGTTGAAATAACACCGGATTCCATAAGGCTGAGAAAAAGATATCTGACTGAAATTGAAAGAAGAAAACATATAAACCGAATAAAAACATCTGAATAATATAAATGAGATCCTCAGGGGTTGCCACCCTAAGGATCTCATCATTATTCGGGATAATTTAAATTTTCTTCCTTTATATTCAAAAGCACTTCCTTATAAAACTTGGAAGCCTCATACTTAGCCATGTCCAAATTCATATCCTGATAATTTCCGCAGGATATGGCATCGGCGCCCGGAACATCTCCCTCATAATTCATGATAAAGAAAAACATTTCCTTAATAATTTCATAAACATCGGGAGATTTCAAATCGTTTTTAAAAATAACATAAAACCCTGTCCTGCATCCCATGGGTCCGAAATAAATTGTCTCCCTGTCATATATTTCATGATTTCTTAAAAATGTAGCTCCCAAATGTTCAATTGTATGAAGCTCGGCGATATTTATAACAGGCTCCCTGTTAGGCTCCTTCATTCTTATGTCAAAGGTTGTAACAATATTTTCTCCCACTTTGTCCTGTCTCGAAACGTATATTCCCCGCTTTAATTTCAGGTGGTTAACTTGAAAACTTTCTATTTTTTTCATTTGAACTCCTTGTATTGCAATGTATTTAAATTTCACTGTTTATTAAATAATACATCATATGTGCAAAAGAGACAAGTGAAAAATTATATTGCCGTATTTGGATTCAATATATTGTTGGGGTCAAATACTTTTTTGATTTCCTTCATAAGCCTTAATTCCGCATCTGAAAACTGCAATTTCATCTTGCTGTTCCTTACCTTGCCTATTCCGTGCTCTCCTGTTAACGCCCCTTCGCATTCTATAACCAGCTTAAATATTTCATCAGCTAAATCTTCATAGTAGTCCGGCTTTACCGCACCCTCGTTAAGTATGCTTGTATGCATATTCCCGTCGCCTATATGACCTATGGTTGAAAGATTTGCCTTATATTTCCTTCCTATTCCCGCTATACCCTTAGCATATTTGTCTAAATTTTTAATAGGAACGGCAGCATCTATGGCATCAACCAAATCATCGTGCATGCTTGGATATACATGGCTTCTTATATCCAAAATAGTTCTTTGGTCTCTTGAACTTTCCGCAACAAAGCTGTCCGATGCATTGTTCTCCTCGCAAATTCCAACAATTGTTTCATACATTTCATAAAGGTCATCCTCTTTTCTTTCTGATACAATGAAATACAAATCAATATTTCCTTTATCTGAAGGCCAGGTTAACCCTATGTCCTTTGCCGCCCTTAATATGGCTTCCTTTTCCATATATTCAATCGCTAAAGGTCTGATGCCGCTTTTGAATATTTCCGTAACTGATTTTACCGCATCGGCTTCGGAATCAAAGGAAACAATCAAACTTCCCGTATGCTTATCCTTAGGCCTTATTGCAAGGGTTGCCTTTGTAACGATTCCCAATATGCCTTCACTGCCTATAATCAGATTTTTAAGATCCAAACCCGAGTTATTCTTTATTGTTTTTCCTCCCAAATGAATAATTTCTCCGGTTGGAAGGACGACCTCCAAAGCCTTGACCTGCTCTCTCATAACCCCGTATCTCACCGCCCTTACGCCTCCGGCATTCATTACGGTAAGACCGCCTACCTGAGCTCCCTCGTCACCGGGGTGGATGGGAAAGTATAAACTTTCATGCTTGCCGAACAATTCCGCAAGCTGACCCAAGGTAACCCCCGCTTCACATTCCACAGTCAGTGAAGTTTCGTCAACCTCAATTATTTTATTCATTCTCTCCATTGAAATAATGATGCTTGGCATTATTGTCACAGCTGCTCCCGAAAGAGATGTGCCGCCGCCTCTTGCAACCACAACAACCTTATTTTCATTGGCGTATTTCATAATTTCGGATATTTCTTCCGTACAGGCGGGCTTTGCGACTATACAGTCTGTGCAAACTTTAGGCTTCATTGCTTTTTCCGTTTCATCCTCACAATATGTGCTTACATTATCCCTGTCTGTTACAACCCAATTTTCGCCCACAATTTCCTGCATTTTTTTAATAATCTGCTCGTTCATTTATTTCCTCCGGTATAGTAATTTATTTTCCGTTCTTAATTGCATATATCATATTCGGTATAATTTTATAAATATCTCCCACTATCGAATAATCGGCGAAGTTAAATATAGGTGCCGAAGGGTCGTTATTAATTGCGATAATTATATCAGCTTCCTTCATTCCCGCCAAGTGCTGGGGTGCTCCCGAAATACCGCATGCAATATAAATTTTAGGTTTCACCCTGCTTCCGCTGTAGCCTACCTGATGCTCCTTTGATATTATTCCTGTTTCCACCAATGCCCTTGACGCACCGACTTCTCCTCCGAGCAATTGAGCCAATTCCTTAATCATATTCAAGTCATCGGCGGTTTTTATGGATGCGCCCGCCGCAACTATAACCTGGGAATCGGCAATATTTATATTTTCGTTTTGAAGCTCTTCCAATATTTCAATGGTGTTGCTGCCTGAATTCACAGGTTCAACCCTTATTATTTTCCCTGTTCTTTTTACATCTCTTTTTGCTTCCTCAAACTCCTTGTATCTCACGGTTGCTATCTGCGGTAAAGTATCAGATTTAATATGAGCCAAAATATTTTCGCTGAATGCGGGTCTTATCTGAAGCAGCTTCATATCATCATCTATTTTAAGGTCTGTGCAGTCCGCCGTAAGACCTGTCTCCAATGCCGCCGCAACTCTCGGAGCAAGGCTCCTTCCGAAGGTTGTCGCACCGAACAGGCATATTTCGGGCTTAATGTCATTTATTAATTTCACAATGTTTTCTTCATAGATAACTTCAAGGGGCTTGTTGAAAATTTCCCTGTCAGCTATGTGATAAACTATATCTGCTCCCCTGTATATCAGTTCTTCGGTATTAATTTCATCCGTACCTAAGATTACGGCATTTAAGCTGCATTTTAATCTTTCTGCTAATGATTTGCCCTTTCCGAGGAGCTCATAAGCAGCTTTATGAATTTTATTGTTTTTTTGCTCGGCAAAAATTAAAATTCCGCTGTATCCTTTTTCTGTCATTCTATGGCCTCCTTAATTATTCTGCTGTCCTTTAAAAGGCTTAATATATCCGATATTGCTTTTTCATCGCTGTCCTTGTACAGTATTCCTTCACGCTTCCATACGGGAGGAACCTCTATTCTTTTTACCTTGGTGGGAGAGCCCTTTGCTCCTATTTTTTCTTCATTCAGAAGGTTTTTTAAATCTTCGTATGACCATTTAATTATTTCAGCCTTTCGTGCCGTCATTTTATTTTTGAATGAAGGAAGCCTTGGAACATTGACATCCTTGGTCACGGTTATTAATAAGGGGTAAGTGCTTCTTTTTAAATACAGGCTTTCCCATACGCTGCTGACAACCTCAATACTTTTTTTCGAGCAATTTACTATTTTTTCAGCATTGCTTATATGGGGAATCCCCAAATGTCCCGCTGTTTCCGGTCCAACCTGTCCGGTATCTCCGTCAACTGTTTGTATTCCGGCAATTATTAAATCATATTCGCCTATTTTTTTAATTGCGGCGGCTAATATACTTGATGTAGCTTTTACATCGGAACCGCCGAACCTTGCATCCGTCAGCAGTATTCCCTCATGTGCTCCTCTCGCAATTGATTCTCTCAATGCATCCTCTGCCTGAGGAGGTCCCATTGAAAGAGCGGTTATATGTGCGTTTGTCTTTTCTCCTATTTGAAGGGCAGTTTCCAATGCATTCAAATCAAAGGGATTTATTTCCGTTCCCGCCGATGAACGGTCTATCCTGCCTTTTTCTCTGTCAAACCTAACCTTTTCCATGTCCGGCACTTGCTTTACAAGTACAATTATTTTCATATGAACCTCCCATTTATTACTTTAGGGTGCTTCCTGCGCTATTTTTCAGAATGAATTTGGAAAATAGCGACAGGTAATTTGAATCGGCACCTATATTGATGATTTCACTTGCTTGTGTTTTTTGATTCCCACTAAAATGAACGGGAACATTACTACAAATATTGAAAAGTAGCCTAAATACCTATAACCTATGTTTATTATGGGGGCTATTCCGAATGTTGAAACAATAACGTCCAATACGAGCATTACCAATACAATAGATAAATTTCTGCCCCTTTCATTTTTTATCCTATTCGTGAGCAGTTCCTTTTTCCCGAATCTTGCAACCAAAGAAAATGCAAAGGTAATTATTGTGGACAATGAAGCCATAATAACAAAAATAACATATACGGTTTCCAATACCGGAATTCCCAACTGCTGAACAATATAGAAATTAGGAAGAAGGCTGTTTATTGATTCAGGCTGGAAAGCATAATTTACTAAAACAATTGAAGCAAGCAGCAATGAGTTTAAAATAACTCCCAATATTGCGGACTTAGCCGAATCACGTTTTGTAGTTAACCCTTCCGATACGGATATGCAGTTTCCGATTATGCCTGTTGACTGGAAACCAGCATATGATATTGCAATCCAGATTCCTCCCGGGATATTAAAGTCCGTAAAGGATGAATTGTTCCAGTTGACAGCAATTGTTCCGCTGCCTGCCTTAATTCCTAACGAAACAATGATTGCAAGTATTGCAAGCATACCCACGGTAAGTCCCGTAGAAGCGGTTTTTACGAGTTCCGCCCCGTAAATTACAAGAATTACGGAAACTAAAACTACTATTATTGTTCCTACCCATATATTCAGCCCGAAAAGCTGATTAAGAAACTGAGCGCTGGTTGCTATGCACAGCCCGGGGGCTAAAAGGCATGTTACAAGAAAGCATATTTCAAAGAAGGTGCTGAATAATTTCTCATAAGGGTGGAAAAAACTGTTTGTAAAAGTTTTGAAATCATGTATTTCGTTAATTCTTGAATATTCAAGGGCAAAATAAATTGCTGTTCCAAGTAATGCCATTGCGATTATCGGTGTAAAAATTCCTAATTTTCCAAACTCTGCGAAATATGAAACCACCTGCTTCCCGGATGCAACGCCGGGTCCCACGTGAGTACCGAACCATACTGCCGCAATTCCCACAAAGGACGGTATAAAAGGTTTTTCTTTGATTGTTTTAAGGTTTTTCTGACTGGTTAAATTAGTATCCATATTTATGCTCCTGATTTTTATTTATATATTTAACTTTGGCCAAAGCTTATATATCGAAAATGGGGGACAAACAAAAATCCCTATAGGCATACTTTTAAATATGCTTATAGGGACGAAAGATTTCCGCGGTACCACCCTTATTATGATAAATATATCATCACTTCAAAGTCTGACAACTTCTAACCCTGTAACGTGGGTGCACGTGTCCGCCTACTCGGATTTCCTTTAAACAGACATGCTCGGCAGTGAATATTGCATATTTTTATCATTGTCGGATTTCACCATTTCCAACTCTCTGTAAATGACTTAAATATCTTTCTCTGCGTCAACGCATACAATATTTTTATTAGTTGCAATCATAAATCATTTATAAGTCTTTGTCAACAGTTTTTTAAAAAAATATTTTTGGGATTATTCGGGATTGTTACTATTCACAGTCGATTTTATAAGAAAATAAAAAGAACAGGATATACAGCA
>ENA-UOOK01007088-UOOK01007088.1-fermentation-metagenome-genome-assembly--contig:-NODE-7088-length-10381-cov-17.054716_pt1 | contig 10381 bp, 10 predicted proteins | sample MGYA00245777_ERZ724023 | MGnify/ENA primary metagenome ERZ724023 (study PRJEB28704, sample SAMN03018312) | fermentation metagenome | biome: anthropogenic terrestrial biome; feature: soil... | reverse complement strand
TTCACAAAAATAAACCCGCCACCGGGTGCTACCCGGACGCAGTCCAGCGCGCGGATAGCGCTGGTCGCCTGCAGGCGAAATCAAGGAGAAAAAAATTATGCCGAAAAAGAACATCATTGCCATCTTATCAGTAACTTCCATTATCATTGCAACTTTGACCGGCTGCTGGAACAAAGTGGAGCTGCCGCCGAAACCGCAGGAATTCGCGCATGTGCCGGTATTCGTCGCGGCCAGCGCCATCCCCGGCGATAGCCAGGAAAAAGTCATGTATGACAGTCAGCTCAAGGCATACGCCGTGGGCCGTTACATCGACCCCGCCAACGGCACGGTCATGCACGAACAGCACACCATTTATCGGGTGGAGCAAATGCCGCGCTGGAACCTGATGCCCCAGCCCGACGCCGATCCGGTCATGTTGGCTCAACGCCAACAGCAGGAACGCTATGCCGATGCCTTGTCCGGCCAGCTTTCGCTCGCCGTCCGCGACATGCAGACCGCCAAAGACAAGGTCGAAGAACTCGTCGCCAAGCAATCCGGCGATCAGGAGCGTGCCGCCGAGCTGCAGGAGAAACTGGACGAAATGACCAAAAAATTTGGCACAGTATCGGAGAACGTCCTGAAGTCCAGTGAAACCATTCGCAAGCTTGAAACCGAGCTCCGCAAGCTCCAGAAGGAAAGAGAAGTAATGAAGCTTCAACTCAAGCGCAACCGGGAGTTCGTCAATGAAAAATAACTGGTGCAAATGGCTCCTTCTGGTCTGGCTCTTTCTTCTGACGTTAGTGGTATTTGCCCTGATCGTCAGAACCCATGAACTCGAAGAAAATCAGAAAAAACAGCAGGAAATCCTGATTCATCAAACCGAGATCATCGCCCTGAACACCGTCATGCTCCGCGCCATCATCGTCCCAAGCGAAAAGGAAAGCGAATGATAAAACTCCGGAAAATCAGAGGTCCCCCGATTTGCCGTCCCCCGTCGGAAAACTCTAATAATTCCAGATTTTATCACAATAAGTGAGGTTACAATGAATAAGATCAATCATAATCAGCTCGAAAAAATTGAAAAGTTGTATAAAAACGGTCAGGTGGAAATTCCTTCCAGAAAGTTTCTTGAGGCGATGAGTTCCGTGGAATTGGAGGAATTTATCCAGAAGGCTGAACGGACGCCGAAACGGACTTACCAGCCTCTCGGCAGGGAACTTCGCAATACGCTGACCGGCATGATCAAAAAAGGGATTTTGGATATTCCGTTGGAAGATTTGGAATTTATGAGCAAGAGCGTGGGAGAAAATTATTATACCATGGGGATGATGGTAAATGAAAACAGTGTCATCTCGTGTACGAGAATGCAATGCAAACGGATGCGGTCGATGATGAAGGAAGGGCTCATTGAGCCGATTCCGGAAAACATGCTTAAAATTCTTTCCTACAATACGGCGAAAGCCATCATTCGGGAAGGCGAAAACCAGGCAGCCAGAAGAAGGGTGTCGGCCAAATAATTAAGAAGATTTGTGCGGGCATTTCCGAGTGTGTCGGCTCCGGTGAGCTTTGGATTAAGGCTCCATTCTCGCCGGAGCAAAAAATATAAGTACAGACTATGAAAATTCTGTTAAAAGCAGAAGAAAAATAAGGAAATCGTAAATATGTCACTGTTATTCATTACGGCCGGAACCAAGGGTGGAATCGGCAAGACCTTGACCGCCACCTTGTTGACCGACTTCGCGCTGTTTAAAGAATCGCCGGTTGTCCTGTACGACTGCGACAATGAGAACGAATCTCTGAAAAAAGCCTATATCCATCCGCCCGGAAATTGCCGGGTGGAGCTGGTGAAAATGGACTGCAACGAGGCGGATATGGACTATCCGTTGGACTTTATTGTGAACGATATTGAGCAAAACGAAAGCGCTTCGAAGGGTAAAGCGCAAAATGTTTATATCGTGGACATGAAGGCCGGGACCTCCCATTATACGCTGGATTGGCTGAAGGCGTTTCCGTTTGATTTTATCCGGGGGCAAGGGATCGGAATCCATATTGTCGGATGCGTTACCGCCGATCTTGACAGTGTATATACCTTGTCCCGCTGGATTGCTCATTTCACCAAAGACGTCAAAGAGGGAAAGCTCCATTTTCTGATTGTCAAAAATACATTTCTCGGGGAAAATTTCGGCAGTTACGATGAATTTCTGGGGAGCAGTCTGGAAACGGAATTCGGTACGAACATGGTGATTGAGTTGCCGGATTTCGGATGCCGCTGCATGAAAAAAGTGAAAGACAACCATACTTCGCTGGGGCAGATTGCGATGGGCATGACAGATGCCGGAAATTTTAACCTTATGGACGAAAGCCGGATTAAAGGCGCTTTCGATGAAATCAAGAAATTGTTTGAACCGGTCTGGCGGTCGCCAGCCGTCGAAAATAAAGAATCGTGAGGCGATAATGGAAAATTCCGGATTGAATTATTATGAACAGGATTTGCTGCTGCGCCTAGTGGCGATGGGAGCGGCGCCACCGGTTGAACTTGATTCGATGAATCAGGAGAAACTGGAGGATGTTGTCGTCAAGCTTCCCTCGATCCATGTATATCAGTTCGAGGGTAATGACAGAGACGGGCAGTTTAGAGATACAGTCTGCTGCGATCTGTCGGCAAAGGGATTGCGGCAGCAGGTGTTCAACGAGCTGAAACATTATGATATCAAGGATGATTTCGAATCCCGGGCCGGCCTGGAGTATTCTCCGGAGGCATGGATGGTTTATCTGCGGAAGGATTTTTCTTCGGTGGACGCGAATGAAGTATGCGATGTATTTGCCAGGTGGGGAATATCACTGGAACCGGAGCGGGTTGCAAAAGGTTTCTCCGCAGATTTTGCAGAAAATCTGGAATTCAACAGCAATGTATTAAAGAAGCAACAAATTGATCTGCTGTCCAGGCTGAGCGCCGCCGGGTTTATCGAGCCTGTGGATCTGGAAAATATTTCGCTGCGGGATGCGGATCAGATTATTAAGGGTTTGCCGTCTTTAACGGAAGCGACCTTGATTTTCAATGACGACGGGGAGTATATCCGGCAGAAGTTTATCAATGTCGATGAATTTTATATCAAGGACGTGTACATGGGGGTGGCGGATGAATATAATTCGTCACTGCAGCAGGAAAACGCCTTGAACGATAATTTCGAGGAGGAATTTTCGGTTGATGAGCGATTATCGACAACAGGTTACGAGAAGACCCGGAAAGTCATCGGCGCCGGGACCTCCATGCTTGACAAACAGGTACGGCAATTTTTCGATGAAAAGCCGAATCTGGAGGATAAGCTGGTTCATAAAACCATCGAAACGGTTGGCGGCATGACATGGCTGGATTATTTTAAACAGGATGTCCAGCACGCATGCCCCGGCGATACCGGCAAGGAATTTGCCTCGCTGAAGCGAGCCTTCAAAAACTGGGATTTGGAAACATCCAAGGTCAAACCGCAGCTTGCCTTCCGGGATGATGGCGAGGCGAATTTCCGTGATGGGCAACTATCGTTTTACCGGAAGCTGATTCAGAAGGTTTTTCATGCGGGGATCGTGCAGCCGATGCCGCTGGAAGACTGGCACAATCTGAACACGGATATCGCCACGGAATTTGTCCGGAAAATCCCGTTGCTGCCGGGACAGGAAACACCCGGCGAATGGATGGCAATATTCCGCCATAATTTCCCTTCCGCAACCGAATTGAATGAACTTAAAAATCAATTTGAGACGGCGGGGATTATATACGACGAAGATCGGGTAAAATCTTCGTTCAAGCAATCGCCACAGACCCCTAAACAACAAAAAGGAGACCGAAAAATGTCAGAACTCACAGTGGACGACTACAAAAAAATGATGGGACGGCTCGGCAACAAAGGCATGCCGCGCCTGGAAAAAGATGAATGGAAAAACATCACGCTGGAGGAGGCCAGGAACAAGGTTCGAATGTATGACGACGCGCCCTCGGATAAGCAGATCGCCGTGATTGCGGATATGATCTCGGAAAACAGGCTGGACGGCGGCAAAATCGATTTGGGCGCCATTTCCAAGATGGAAGCGACCGTGATTATCGACAATGCGCCCAAGCTGGAAATCCCGAAGGAACCACCCGCCAATCCGATTACGGAGGAAACCAAAAAGGAACTTCTGCGTTTCGTAAAGCAGGAAAAAATTCCTTACATTCCGCAGGCCAGATTGAGCGTCATGTCGGAAGAAGAGGGCCGGATGAAAATCGACAATGTCCGCGCCCGGACGCCCGCGACGGAAAAACAAATTGAGCTGATTAAGTCTGAAATCGAGGCCGGGAACATTACCGGCAAGGATTTGGCGCAGTTTATCAATTCGAAAACCATAGGCAAGAAAGAAATTGATGGTTTGAATATGCTGCAGGCCGGCAAAATTCTTGAGAGCCGTCCGGCCACCGACGCCCAGAAAGAACAACTCAACAAGCTTTTCGGGGAAAAACGGCTGGAACCTTTCGACATGAAGGGTCTGACCAGCGGGGGAGCCAGCAAGATTCTGGATAAAGCATTCAACACCGAACGCGACCCCAAAGGACCTGCGACCGAAAACCAGAAAAACGCCTTGAAGGAACTTTCAGCAAACAGGGAAATCCCGGAAATCAAGCCGGCTGAACTGGAGAAAATGACCTTCGCGCAGGCCGCTGAACGCCTCGAAGCTGCGCCGGCGACCAGGGCACAGAAACGGATCATTTCCCAGTTTGTCAGCGAGGAGAAACTTGATTATGTCCCGACCGATGCTTTTGCCAATCTGACACGCGGCGAGGCATCGCATCTGGTGCAAATCGGCAAGGGGGAGATTCCGCGTGACCAGCAGCCGGATTTCTCCAAACGGGAATATCCTGCTTCGAACTCCCAGATGAAAGCCCTGGAGGAATTGCGCGAAAAGGGCAAGATTCAGGAAATTCCGCAGAATATCACCAGCAAACAGGCCGACGCTATGATCAAGGACGCCAGCAACAGCGACCCGATCGGCACCAACCAGATCCGGATACTGGAGAACAAAATCGCCCAGGGATTTCTCCCGGCGATGAACGATGAGGAAAAGAAAAATCTGAATCGCGGCGGCTTCCTGGAACTGATGGAAAAAGCCCAGGAAAACGAAAAATCTCGTCCGCAGGAGCAAAAGCCGCCTGCGGCGGATAAAGCAAAAGGAAAGAGCAAAGAACCGACAATGTCCCGATAGTCCAACGAAGCCGACGTTCGGCCGCGGGGTTCAGGGGATGCGCAATCCCCTGAATTATTCCGCCCCTTGGGCGGGCAGCGCTTCCGACGCTGCATCCTGTCCGGCCAAGCGGCCGGTGGCGTATTTTTTTTAATTACAGGTGATTATGAGTAAGGAATGTGAAAATTTAAGAGATGCGGCGATAGCCGCGGTTATTACCTCGGATGGTTCACGGAGTGAAGTTCTTAAACTACTGACGGCCTACCAGAATGACAGTCGCGCGAATGACATCGTTTATGCGTTGATATTTGAAATGGAAATTCTCCACAAGGTCCAGGAGAAAGTCCATTTCCAGAACCAGCAGTTGAATGAAATGATGTTGGCGCGCCTGGAGAAATTGATGAACCGGCACTGCGAAAGAATGCAGGAAATCGTCAATCGCCAGCAGATGATCAGCCGTTCCCAATTTAGGAGGCTCGTATCGTTTCACCGGGAACGTTTGCTGACCCGGCTGATTATAATATGTGCGCTGGGTATGCTGTCGATTTTCGCCGGACTAGGCGTGTTTTACTTTTACATATTGGTGGTATTCTGATGTCGGTTCTCGATACGGAAATCATGAATTTTGAAGGTAATTCCTGGACCACGCGCGATGCTTCGACCGGGTTGATCTGCTTCGGCATGACCGGTAGCGGCAAATCATCCGGACCATTGCGGAGCATCGCCATCCGATATTTGGAACTCGGTTATGGCGGGATCGTTTTCTGCGCCAAACCGGATGAATGTGAGACGTGGGAGGCCTATGCCGGAGAGACGGGCCGGGAAAAAGATATCATCAAATTGAGCAATGAGACGTTCAGTTTCCTGGATTATGAATTTTCGCGCCCGGCGGAAGAAGGCGGTGGACAGGTCGAAAATGTCGTCGCCATCTTCCTGGAAGTGGTGAAAATTACCAAAGACAAAAAATCTGGCGGTACCAACGACGAATACTGGCAGAATGCCATCAAACAGTTTTTGCGGAACACGATTTCATTGTTGGTTTTGGCCAAAGAACCGGTCACGCTTCCGAATATCAAAGCCGCCATTGATACGGCGTTGCGCTCCAATGACATGGCGGAAAATCTCAAGGAATATTACAGCAAATTCGAAAGTTTTTGCGAACAGGAATTTATGCTTTCTGAGCGACAGGAAGCCAATGAGGATGATCTTGAAGGCGCGCTCATGACCTTTGAAGTGGTATATCGTAAAGTAAAGGGTGAGGCTTTGAATAAACAGGTCATCCAGACCGCCCGGCAATATTGCAATAAGTTGATGCTGAAAAGTATCTTTTATGATCATATCCATTGCCCGGATTTTGAGTTGGCGCAGAACTATTTCATGATTGAATTCCCGCAACTCGACGAGCGTACCCGCAGCAACACGATTTCATCGTTCACAGTGCTGGCCGACTCCATGCTTCGCGGCGAATTTTTGCGCTGCTTCGGGTCGGATACTAGTTCGCTGGTTATGGAGGATATGTATCGGCAAGGTAAAATCCTGTTCGTGGACCAGGATGTAAAACGTCATGGCATGGTCGGCCAAATGACCGCCGCCATCATTAAGTTGTGTTTTGAAAAAATGATTGAACGCCGTGAAGACATCACCGATTCCAATGCCCGCCCGGTATTCCTGTGGGGGGACGAATGCCAGTTCTTTGCGCTGGATTACGACCAGAAGTTCCAGACCACGGCTCGTTCCAGCCGAACGCTGACCGTATATGCCACGCAGAACCTCGACAATCTGTACGATGGTTACGGCAAAGAGAAAGCCAACTCCCTGATCGGCAATCTCGGTACGAAAATCTTTTGTCAAAACGGCGATCATACCACTAACAAATGGGCCGCCGATTCCATTGGTCAGGAGGTGCTCCGCCGCCATAGCCAGAACATCGGCGACAGTAAATCCGGCTCCATGAAAGGCGATTACAACAAATCCGATAACTTTACCGAAGGCTGGTCCGAGCAGAAAGACTACAAGGTCGATATCGTCAATTTCACGACTCTGCAAACGGGCGGTCCGCGCGGACAATGCAAGGTCGGCTACATCTTCTGGCAGTCCGGCCGTATCCTAAAAAACGGTGATGTCTACGTTTGCGGTGCCATCAATCAGAAGTGTCGCAAAATGTGCGGCGCCCGCTTCGAACGCCATTGTCCACCCATTCCCAAAATCGGCAGCAAAGACACTCCCAAAGGCATCGGACTCTACTGGTACGATTACGCAAACCTGGCATTTTTCATCTTTTCATCGATAATAACCACCACTGGCCTTTACCTGATTTTCGCCGAAAAAGACCACTTGCTGCTGGAAATCCCGGAAGTCGGCATCATCACCGTAGCGACGATCCTGCTCTGGTTTGCCGCCTTCGCCATGGACACACTCTGGGCCGTCTTCAAAACTCTCGTAGAACTGCTCTGGTTCAAACTCCGTAAAAAACATCGCTCAAAAATAAAAGTCATCAACCGCGTCCCGCTGGTCGTTTTCACCTGGCTCTACCTGCTGCTGATCCTGATCCTGGTAGCACAGGTCCAGCAACACATTTACGAGAATAAGCCGTTCCTTCACCTGCTCGGTTTCGGCATTCTCGCCAGCCTCGCCCACCGCTTCCTCAAAAGCGCTGGCGGCCGCTCAATCCCCGTCAATTAATCAAATTCATCGGTTATATCCAGGTATTCCTTCAAGAGATTAATACTGCGCATTTCAAAATATTGCTGAAGTTCGCGCAGTGTCCACTTGCTGTATTTCAGTTGGAAATAGCCAAATGTCTTTCGCAGCATGGAGGCCCCGAATGATTCAGTCGGCATCCCACTTTCTTTGGCTGATTTCTGCAGAAATTTGCGGATGTACTCGGGCGCCCAATAGATTGCCGGCCGATTCTCGTAACCAAACATTTTGCTTTGAAAAAGATAAACGTCATTCGGATTTTCCTTGATGAGTTCCTTTATCATCTTCCTACAATTGTCCGGGAAGATTATTCTGCGCGTCTTTTCCGGATATCGTTTTGACTCCAGGAGAATGTACATGATCTCCACCGGAGGCCCGGATGAATTTATTTTTTCGTTGGATAATTTTAAATCCTCATACTTGATTTGCGCTAGTTCATCATAGTTCAGGCCGGTTCCCAAGGCCAGCAAAAAGAATAAATACTGCCTCTCTGTGTATTCCCCTCGCCGAATACCTTCTTTTATTGCCTGTTCCCAGTTGACTATCAACGATTGCTTTTTGATCGGCCGACATTTGTTATGCATCTTCCTGGCTCCTGGTTTGATAAATTTTCTGATATTTCTTTAAACTGTTCAGACTCTTTCCGGGTAACTGGTTCCGGTTTGCATTTCCTGTAAACGGATGATTTTTAGAAAACTTGATTCCCGCATGTTTACGGGAGGTTTTTTCGCTGCATCCGTTATTCAGGAACTCCTGATAATATTCATCATATTCCTTGCCCCAGGCATAAAATAGATAGGACGTTCTGCTTTGCCTGCATGCAAATTTCTTGTTTTGATGTTCCGCCGATTTCAAGATGTAAGAAGCCGGCCCTAAATACATGGATGGCCGCGTCTGCACTTCAGCCCAAGATACCGACAGATTATAAAGCCCCCGGAGAAAATCCGTACCATCCGATTCCACAAGCAGGAATACCTTTTGGATATATTCATAAATGGTCCTGAGCCGTACATGAATACATGCGGGAGGCGGCGGGAATTTTCTTATTTTATCAATGAACGAGACCGCCGATTCTTTGATGTCAAACGGCTCTTCCGCCCAGTTCCCGACAGTTCGCTGCAGATTTTCATGCTTGAGAAATCCGGCAAAGGAGATGAGATAGTTTTCTGTTTCCGGATCATGATCAGATGGAAAATAGAGGAATAAAAGGTGGTCAAGATAATATCCGGTCAGGTTGCATAATATTCCCGCCAATATGCTGTTTTTATCGACGGACAAGGGCAATGCCGGAAAAACCAGCATCGCCCGCGCTGACAACAGTATCGGCTCATGATCATATATTTCCGGATATATATCTTCACAGTATTCTTTTTCTTCCATCATACAAATCACATTTATTATATTGCATAGATATAATATATGTAATTTTGTATAAAATTCAATAAAATTTAAAACTTAAATGGAAATATTTTTATGCTCTTCAATCAGTCGGGTTATGCTGCTCTCATAGATCAAGGTTTTTTTCTTCGACAATCTGGTATATTCCAGCTTGCCGTTTCTCATCCAGACGTGAAGCGTCTGCCGTTGAATATGAAGCAGTTGGCACGTTTCTTCTATCGTTTTAAACGAATCCGGACGTTTTTTCGAATGCTTTACCTTGTTCATATTCTTTATTTTGTCAAGCTCTTTTTGACTGATTATACCATTATTTACCAACGGCTGCAATACACTTACAATTATTTTCATGTTCTTATTCATAAAACCTCCATGCTGAAAGGAGATTATAACCGGAAACTTCATGAATATCAAGATCTTGCCAAACAATAAACCGTCAAGTTTATAAAGTTGACGGTCTACTCGGCCGGAATACATCCGTTGTCGTTTTTTTGTATCTGCTCATTGTTTGTTATTTGGATAATCGCGGCATGAATCCGATCAACAATATGATCCGCCGCCGAATTAACATAATTGTTTATCTGCTGCCGCCTCTCAGTATAAGTTTGTGCCTCGGATGAATTATAGGTACTGATGAGCCCTCCCATCAACGACACTCCCTGGATACGGGCCTGTTTGTCCGCATGTTTCTGATAATGCTCCGTCATGGAATGACTGAAATGCCCGACAATGCTTTTGACCACCGGCAGCGGTACGCCCCGCAACCCGGCGTAATAGCAAAAACAGTGCCGCAGAGAATGAAATCCCTTGATCGACTGTTTCTTCAACCTCCCGGGGTTATTCTTCTGCGTCTTTATCTCCAGTGATTCAAGGTAACTCCGTATCCGGTTGTTCAGGGTATTTCGGTGATTGTAATAGAGTTCCGCCGCCGCCGGTATGATGAATTCATCTTTCCGGGTCAGTCTGAATTGATTCTGCAAAAAATTATTCAGCTCCACCGCGATGGGAATCTTTACCCAAGTCTTCGTTTTAATCGTCAAGCGCACAATTTCCCGATGCAGAAAATCAGGATTTCGCACTTTCGCATCAAACTGCT
>ENA-UOOK01007087-UOOK01007087.1-fermentation-metagenome-genome-assembly--contig:-NODE-7087-length-10382-cov-3.810400_pt1 | contig 10382 bp, 5 predicted proteins | sample MGYA00245777_ERZ724023 | MGnify/ENA primary metagenome ERZ724023 (study PRJEB28704, sample SAMN03018312) | fermentation metagenome | biome: anthropogenic terrestrial biome; feature: soil; material... | reverse complement strand
GTGTTTCAAACCTTCCATATAGTACTTATTTTAAAAATGATGGTTTGAAACACCATTTGATTAGTTTATTTTTTGATTATGCCTAATATAAAAAAGAATAACGACCGATGATTTTACTTAAAAATCCGATCGTTATTCTTTTCTTACTAGAATTGTGAGACAACTTCCTAGGTAACTAACTAAGACTCTTACTGGGTTACTTGCTGATTCACTTCCAGGGTTACTTACTGGATAATTTCTAAAACACATGAACTCCAACTTCCATACCTCTTACAATTCTTACCTAAATGTCTGACCCGATTTACTTTTTCAATGGAATCAGTCCTTTCTAGGTATTTTATATATGTTAAACCTTTCGGCTTATTATATATTTACCCAATAAAACAAAATATAAACAAAATCAAAAAAATAATTATTTGTATTTAATTTATCTAAATTCAGCACATGCTTTTTCCAGTCTTTGCAATGTTTCAACAATATCCTTATCCTTATGGCTGAAGTTTATATAAGATACATTATATAAAGATACTCCGTGCTTATAAGCCAAAGAGAAAAAGTCAGTAATAGTATTAGAAGGAGCATCAGCTCTTACAGAAAAGGTTGGACAAGGCCAGATACCTTTAATCTCAATAGGTACATTATATTTTCCCAAAAGAGCACTTAATGATTCCCACAATTTTTGACCTTGTTTCCATAAATGTTCAATTACATTTGATGTCTTATAAACATTTATAGCTGCTTTTGCAGCGGCAAGAGAAAGAGTTTCACCAGCAAATGTAGATGAAACAACAACACCATTGCCCTTATCACACCTTTCCATAACTTCTTTTCTGCCTGCATATACAGACACAGGCATTCCATTGGCAATACCTTTTGAGAATACTGCTAGATCGGGTTTCACATTAAAGTATTCTTGCACTCCTCCCAAAGCTACTCTAAAACCTGTTACTATTTCATCAAAAATAAGCAAAACATCATTTTTATCTGCAAAGTCACGAACTTCCTTATAATAGGTAGCACCTTTTTCTAATTCTGCATAATCGGCAGCAATAGCTATAGCAGCTAGGTTGCCATTTACTTCTTCATATACTTTTTTAATACTTTCAATATCATTCCACTTGCAGGAATGATGCAAGTCTGAAAGGCATTTAGGAATTCCTGAGCTGAATGAGCCTCCAGATTGCCTGGGAAGTACTGGACCTCCTGCAGCAAGGCTATTAAGCCATCCATTATAACCCACTTGAATAATGTGGTCTTTCCCTGTATATCCTCTTGCAATACGTATGCATGCTGCCATGGCTTCGCCACCTGTTTTTAAAAACCTTACCTGTTCAGCGCAAGGAATTATCTCTGTAAGCATTTCTGCTACTTCATATTCCAGTATGCTTGGATGACCAAACAGGATACCGGACTCAAGCTGTTTTCGAATTGCTTCATCTACCTCAGGAAATTGATAGCCAAGAGTAATTGGTCCTAATGCATTTCGAAAATCTATAAATTCACGTCCTTCAATATCCCATACCCTACAGCCTTTGCCTTTGACTATGGCAGCAGGTTCATATGGCCTTAAATAAGGTGCCTTAGAACAGGTGCTGGAACCCCAAGGCATAACCTTCCTGGCTTTTTCTAATACTTGGTCAGGTGATTGTTCACGTAATGTGTCGAAAATATTATTTGACATGTATAATCCTCCTTCGTAAAAAGTACTAATCTATTTTGCTACTGGATATATTATAAGTATTAATTATACTTTATAATCAATTATATCATATAGTAGCGGTTAACTGCAATTAAATAAGTTTTCATCATTTACATCCACATGAAAGAGTCAGCAGCAGCTGAACCAATTACATTTATAGCAGACAGGCCGTCTATATTCATCATAGCTGATGATGAGACCGAAACCATACTATTCATTGGGAAGTTATTAGATATTTAGATTTTTTATAATGAACACTCTATAATGAATATGAGAGTCAAACTTGCAATTTATAAGCTAAAATTTTATTTATGCCCTTTGTATCAGAACTTCATTTTTTGTGTTATAATCATGATCTAGGAAACTGATTTTTATCATCAGATTGGAGTGGAAATTGAAGAATTACTATGGAAAATAAAAATACACAATTGTCATTCGAAAAGGATTATGAATCTCTGATGAGTAGTTCCAAATATATTGCAAAATCTGATTATGAGGACATAAAAGCCAGATATGCTAAGTATGCCAGCTCTATAGATATATATTCCAGACTCGAATTTGACATAGACTTGCATAATGAGAGATTTATCAAGGCGAAGCTTGGTGAATATAAAGAATATTTTGATAATATGTTATCAAGCGTTGACGCTTCTATTGTTCTTGACGAGGAACAGCGCAGGGCTATACTTGTCGATGAAGATTACTGTCTTGTTATAGCTGGTGCAGGAGCAGGAAAAACGACTACAATGGCTGCAAAGGTAAAATACTTGGTTGAAAAGCTAAAGGTGGATCCTGAAGATATAATCCTTATTTCCTTTACAAACAAAGCAGTTGATGAGCTTAAAGAAAGAATAAATGACAAGTTGGGTATACCAGCTAAAGTAACAACCTTTCATGCTTTTGGATATGATCTTCTGCGGAAAATAAATGCTGATGCACAGATGTCAAATACTAATACACAGCCATCAAATGTTAATATTAGTGCTTATAACATCATATTTAACATATTCGAGGACACTATTTATAAGAATAGTAATCTACTGAGAAAACTTATTCTCTTTTTTGGATATTATTTTGACATTCCGAAAGATGCTTTAAACTTTGAAAATCTTGAGCAATATCACGAATATATGGCTAAACAAAATTATGAAACTCTAAAAAGCAGCCTTGGTGAATATAACATTAATGTGATTGATCAGAGAAGCAGGCAAGTTAAGACTATATGTGGCGAGTATCTGCGATCGGGTCAAGAGGTTCAGATTGCAAACTTTTTATATCTTAATTGTATAAATTATGAATATGAAAAGCCATATCCATATCCTGTTGAGAATTCAAGAAAACCTTACACTCCAGACTTCTGCATAAATCAAGGTGATAATATATGCTACATTGAGCATTTTGGTATTACTGAAGATGGTAAAAGCAGTATATATACATCAAAACAATTATACACATACATTGAGGGGATAGAATTCAAAAAAAGACTTCATGAAAAACACAAAACATCTCTTATTACAACATATTCTACTTACACAGATGGAAGGCAGCTACTGAAGCATCTGGAAGAAGAACTTGTAAAAAAGGGATTCATTATAAAAGCCAGGGATATTAGAGAAGTATACCAAAAACTTGTAAACACGGGAAAAGATAAATATATTATCCGTTTTATCCTTTTAATAATGGAATTTATAAAGACGTTTAAAGCAAATGGATATGACCGTGGTACTTTTCTATGGCTAAAAAAGAGGAATGATAATGTAAGGACACAATTATTCCTAAGCATAGCTGATGAAATATTTGATATGTACCAGGAAGAACTTAAGAAAAAGAACAGCATTGACTTCGAAGATATGATCAACGAAGCTGAGAAGAACCTCCAAAAAATACAGAGTATGGGTATGAATATTACCTGCAGATACATTATAATAGACGAATATCAGGACATTGCAAGGCAACGTTTTAACTTGACAAAGCGTCTTGCTGACATTACAGGGGCTAAAGTCATTGCAGTTGGTGATGACTGGCAATCCATATTTGCATTTTCTGGTTCGGATATAACACTGTTTACGAAGTTCCTCAAGTTGATGGGCTATGGGAAAGAGCTTCAGATAACCCATACATACCGTAATTCTCAGGAACTTATAGATATTGCAGGAGGGTTCGTTCAGAAAAACCCATCGCAGATAAAGAAAAGGTTAATATCGTCAAAGCATATAAAAAGACCTATAATCATAAAAACATATGAAGATATTAAGGAACTAAGAAAAAACAGGATTAGTGTAGTGGTTGAAACAATAAGCGATATTGTGACTATGACTGAATCAAGAGGAGATTATCCGAGAGTCGGATCTTCAATCCTCATTATTGGAAGGTACAATTTTGACGAATACTACCTTCTAAAAGAGGGGAGTTTTACACAGTTGCCAGGTGGAAAATTGAAGTGTAATAAATATCCACAAGTTGATATCACATACATGACTGCTCATAGCTCAAAAGGTTTAGGATATGATTATGTTATACTTATTAATGCAATAGAAGGGAAATATGGCTTCCCATCACAGATTGAGGATGACCCTGTAATGAAGTTGGTAACGGTTGAAGATAGAAGTATGAGTTTCGCAGAAGAACGGCGGTTATTCTATGTAGCATTGACAAGGACAAAAAACCGTATTTACATAGTAACGCCTGAAAGCAAGCCATCAAGGTTTGTACAGGAACTAATAAGAGATTGGGGTGTTGAATGTCCCCCTAAACTGAAAATGAATACATATAGTAAAGAGAATATAGACAAAGGGGCTACAAATAAAGAAAATACAAGAACAATAAATAATGTCAGAAATAGAAACTGCAACAGATGCCCTATATGTGGGTTCCCATTAATGCACAAATATAATAAAAACATAGGGTTGGAATTATGGATTTGTACCAATGAGCCTGAAATATGTGACTTTATGACCAATGATAATATTACCTTGGGGAATATATTTAATTGTCCAGTTTGCATGGATGGGTACATGATTGTAAAGAAAAGTAGGAATAACAAAAATAGATTTTTAGGATGCACAAACCACAGACCTGATGGTACAGGATGCAATAATATACAATTTATTTCTTGAACGAGCCATACCATATGAAATAAATAAAGATTTATTAAAAGTTACTTGAAACTTTTTGAGAATAAAAGTATAAAACAGAATATTATTCCCATGCGGTGGCAAATATGTTAATATAGTTTTTGAGGGGGGATGATGTGTTATGACTCAATATGAACTTATCGGTAGTGTTGTAAAACTTAAAAAGTTTGCTCCTGTGGTTGATCTTCAATGGGCAGAGTCACTCAGGGAGGAAGGCAGCCTCAACCTTATAGACAGCTATATTGTCACTGACGAACTAGCTGGATATTTTGAAAAGATATTTGAAAGCTTTACACTGAAAAGGCATGAGCAGAAAGCTCTTAGAGAAGGTAGTATCTTGGATGCTTCAACAAATCCGAGAGCACACATACTGAGAGGTCAGTATGGTACTGGTAAATCCTATTTTCTGCTTATGATGAGTGCTCTTTTGGAATCCCTGGAGAATGATGCACTTTTCGATGAGTTGTATAACAAATTCCATATGTTTGATGCAATACGGTTCCATATGGGTAACTTGAAGCAGAGTGGAACAAAATATATGGTGGTTCGAATAGATGGTGTAAAGAATGCGGATATGCGTTTTCATGAACTTGTCCAGAAAAGAGTCATTTCCAGAATGCAAGAAGCACTTGGAGAAACTGATTTTTATGATAGCTATGGTATCGCTGTACGTAAACTGGAAGAATACAAGCAAGATCCTATATTTTCAAAATTGCTTGAAAATGCACTTGTAAGCAGATCAATGTCATACCATTCTCTTATTGAAGATTTGAAAGCATCAAAGAGGCAGAGCATTAAGAAATACCGAGAAATAATTGAGTCTATCACAAAACATAAAATAGACGAAGGATTTGATTCGCTGGAAGAACTTTTACAGTCAGCTTCTTCACATATAAAAAGCAGGGGATATAATGGAATAGTAATTCTTTTTGATGAATTTTCTGCATATATAAATGCTTCTATTGAGGACCAAAGGATAACGACCGATCTTGCTGCAATACAATCCCTGGCACAACTTACAGTTCCAAGAGAAGGGCAGGATTTATATTTTATCTGTTCCATGCACATAGATATCGGCCGGATGTTGGGTAATGTAATGGCTACTGCTGAAGAAATTCAAAAAGTCAGGGGACGGTTCTCAGAAATGACCTTAAGTTTTACCAATAGCGCAAACCTTGTAGAAAACATTCTTGTAGTAGATAAGAACGGATTTGCCAACATTCAGGGGAAATACCGTGAATATTTTGGAGCACTTCCCAGCCGTTATCCTGATATGGCGAAAGTATACCCTATCCATCCTCATACTGTAAGCAGCATTATTAGTGTTTCAAGCAAGTTTGCCCAGAATGAAAGGACAATTTTTTCATTTTTTGCAGAGAGCGTGAACAAAAAGCTTAAGGAGCCAGTAATCAAAGATCAGCGGCTTAATTTAATAACAACAAGTGATATTTATAACTATTTTATAGATACTATTTCTGAACGCAATGAAATTCTTAAGGATAGTGCTTTACGCTGCATGTCATTCTGTAGAACCGAGTTGGGAAAAGACGTTATTAAAGCTCTGGTGATAGCCCATGTATCCGCTGGAGAGAATTTCGATGCAAGGCTCTCATCGAAAGACATAGCTTTCATATTAGGTGTGGATGACATAAGACAAATAGATACATTGCTTAAGGAATTAAGCGAAAATCCAGTATCAAATGTTGTCTTTTATGAAAAGGAATACCGCTTTGAATTTATTGCTACAGGTAATACAGTAGCAGATCTTTCTGCGAGTTTGGATAAAGATGCATTGCAAATTGAACCATATGAAGCTTTTCTGAGTTTGCTGGAGGAATATGCTCCTGTTGCATGTATTCGAAAAACTTATAATATTAATCCCTCAAGAGAATTACTACCAGTAAGAAAAGATCTCACTGGGATTATATACAGACCTGCGGATCTTTTAAAATCAATAGAACATGAAATATCGAATATCGACAAAGATGGTAAAGTTATATTTGTTGTACCTGATTTTAATGATGAAATTGGGAAAGATTTTATAGAATCGGTGAAGGAAATGCTAGTAAAGGCCTCTGCAAATATTTGTGTGGCCATACCTAAAAGTTTCCCATATCATTTTGAGAAGGATCTCAGATTTTTTACTGCCACAAAGAACATGCAGAAGTCAGGCAATATAGATGAAAATGGCAAGAAGACTTTGAAGAAAATACTTCAATCCATAGAGAAAATTGTGGATTATGAAATAAAGAAATTTGGTAGTATGTCCAATTTCACTTTTATTTTCAATGGCAACATTAATAGTAATATTAGTGGCAATACTGATCGCAATATTAATAGCAATATTAGTGACAATACTAATAGCAATATTGTTGAGGAAAACTTCTCAAATCTTGAGGAACTGTATAAATTCCTGCTGAAAAGACATTTCAGCAAGTTCCCGAAAGTTGATATCGAAGCTATTCGAGGAAAGAATTCCATTCACATGTTGGTAGAGAATTTCTTTATGTTTGGTGAAAAAACAAATATACCTGTAAACTATTCCTCAGAATTGGACAAGCTTGTAATGGAGGTTCTGAGACCTCTTGATATGGTTAAGATTGAACGTAGTGGCTCAGGATTTTCTGCAAGGCTCAAGATACCTGAGAAAGAGAATAATCATGTGTCCTATGAAATATGGAGTATTATAAATGATACCTCAAAACCAGTGAAGGATGTTTTCACATTACTTGAGAAAGCTCCATATGGGTTGCCTGATTATATGACCGAACTTTATGTTGCTGCGGCAGTAGCAGCCAATCAATTAGCTATAACATATAGAGGACAGGTCATGCAGCTTAATAAAATGAGCATAGCCCTGATAAATACAGTTGGGTATGTTCTTGAAAAAGTAAGGACTGCACCATTGAAATTAAAAATTGAAGTAAAAAAAGTATGGACTGTTTTTTGTAAAATCAATGGAAGATGTGGTGCAAAGAATTTTGAGCCTGGGATACCTCAAAGTGATGAAGCCATACATTCATTAATTGCTGCAGATATGGCTGATGTCAGAGTCATATTAGAAGGTCTGGGAGCACGTTTAGAAAACGCTGATATAAAGAATAATTCATTTATTGAGTTGATGAAAGCACTCTTTGACCTTAGAACTGTGAAGAATACAGTAGACTACATGGATGCATTTACACAACTGCCACGGAAGATGTTCGGTTTAGACAATGAATTTGCGGCATTTCAGTGTTTTGAAGAATTCTTTGTATTCCTGGCCGAGCTCAGCACCTGCCTTGATTCTATAAGGCGAATAGGTACAGATCTGAGTAACATGAGAAATCTAGAAAGTATTGAAGAGGAGTATCAAGAGTTAAAAACAGCTTACTTTGAGTGTGCAAGCGACCTCGATACACTAAAAAAAGAAATTACTAAGAATACTTTTCCATCGGAGATTATTAAAGAACTTGAAGGCAAGATTCATAGACTCATCATTGGCTATAATGAAGCATTTACAGGGCTGCACCAGGAAGTTATTGAAAAAGCAAGAAAACTACATACTTTGCTTGACAATTCTGCAGCAAAATTGCTTGAAGCTTTTGAAGGCATTAGCTTCAAGAATATTAAAAGAATATCAGACATACGCAATGAACTGCGGAGGATAAAAGCTTGTGAACACCATCTGGAGCCAAAAGATAATGAACTATTAAATTGTTCCTGCATAGGTTTCCTTGCAGGATTGACGGGTTTGATGGAGCAGACGCAGTTAGTGCAGCGTATGGAGGAATCAATCTGGAAGCAGATAAGTAATATAGGTGGAAACCATATTTCTCGATTGCTTAATCTTGATGAGAAAGTCGATGAACGTAATATGACTTTAAGTGATTACCTGAAGGCTACTAAGGGAGCTGGTATGGATGATGTACATGATAGAGATGATGTACATGATGTAGATGATGTAGATGATGTAGGTGCAGCTAAAAACTACTTGAGCCTGCAAGAATGGGAAAATCTTAAAAAATACCTGAAGCTGGGATTTGATGTTATAATGGATGATGGTAGTGAGGTAGTAATCAACCTTTTAACCAGTCTGTCGCAATACATCAATGAATATTTACTAAAAAGTGTTGCAGTAAAAAAACAACCGAAAGCTGAGGTGAAAGTAAAGAAAAAAATAGGATTTCGCACACTGTATACACAGATACATTCAGATATAGCGAATTCAGGGTACAAGTCGGTTACTGTGGATGAATTTGCAAATGCGTTACAGCGTATAGTAGATAAAATAAAAAGGGAATATGACGAAGTGGATATTGAAGAGTGAAGTTTACTAAAAAAATAGATACATATTCACATATGTTATGTATGATTCAACTTCAAAAACTCACATTATATTGCAAAGAACGAATTTCACTTGGAGACATGTTGTATAATTTGCCACTGAAATCATATGTATGATAAAAAGAATGGAGAAAAAACAGTATATGGATAGCTTTAATATGGGCATTGATATGGAACGATTTAAAAAGCAACTTGATTTCATAATTGAAATTGATAAATTGAAGCAGGTTTTAAGAAGGACTATTCTTATGGACTCTTCGAGAAGGGAAAACGATGCTGAGCATATGTGGCATATGGCAATTAGTGCAATGCTATTTGCAGAGTACTCAAATAATAGTAAAGAACTTGATATGTTGAAAGTATTAAAGATGGTTTTATTGCATGATGTTGTAGAAATTTATGCAGGGGATACTTTTGCTTATGATGACCAAGGACATGTTGATAAGGAAGAGAGAGAAAAAAATTCAGCAGATAAAATTTTCGCTTTGCTACCTCAGGAACAAGGACTTGAATTCAGGCATTTATGGGATGAATTTGAAGCTTCAATGACTACAGAAGCTAAATATGCCAAATCTATTGATAGGTTTATGCCTATACTTCACAATTATATTACAGAAGGAGCTCAATGGCATAGGTTTGGTGTTACAAGTGATAAAGTACTTGCAAAAAACAAAATTATTGAGGAAGGCTCAGCATTTCTGTGGAAATATGTTGAGCATATAGTAGAAGACAGCATTCAAAAAGGGTATTTACCAGGCTAGTATAGTTTTTCAAGGTCAACATTCTGTTGACCATAGATAGCCTAACTTAGTAAGAAATACTGCAGGTATATAGGGAAAGGTATAGTATTCGTTTTAATTTGCTATACCTTAAAGAACCTTCCTGACATTATATACCGAGCTTAGTACAAGCCAATTCTGAGGAAAATATCTCCCAATGGTCCAATAACTTAATCCTCCTAACCGATATTGATTAGCTAAAGTCAATTTTGCCAAGATACTTCTTGCATCTTCAAACCAGACTACATGCTGTCGGCCATTATCGTCATAATAATAAAAGAAAGGTGCTTGTGATGCCTGATCATATTGGATTGCCGCTCCTTCTCTTGCCGCTAGATCAACGGCTCCTGTGTTTGATATAGTCCTAGCAGCTGTTCCTGGTGTATAAGGGAGAGTCCAGTCATAGCCGTAATTTGGAATACCCATAAAGATTTTCTGCCTGGG
>ENA-UOOK01007086-UOOK01007086.1-fermentation-metagenome-genome-assembly--contig:-NODE-7086-length-10382-cov-4.011039_pt1 | contig 10382 bp, 12 predicted proteins | sample MGYA00245777_ERZ724023 | MGnify/ENA primary metagenome ERZ724023 (study PRJEB28704, sample SAMN03018312) | fermentation metagenome | biome: anthropogenic terrestrial biome; feature: soil; material... | reverse complement strand
GCAATTGAGCTGTGCCTAGGCCGGACATGGGGCGCTTCACCTACGGTGGCCGTATTAGCGTTCGCTGGAATGAGTTCCATTGCGTTGTTCTTATTGGCATGTTGCTATTCACTAGAATGCGGAACCGTTGGACGGTTTTTAAAATTCGGCGTAAAGGGATTTGATAACCGACACGCAGCCGTGACAATAGCGTATCGCACAGACACATTCGGGAATCAAATTATCTTTAAAGGGAACATACGCGAAATACCAACGCCAATATTGAAAATGGAAGTTTATTCATATTGCATTTACGAGGGCAGCGAAGTGATAATCAAGGTTTTGAGAAATAAACGGCTGCTAAAGAAATTAGATAAATGGGGAGGTAGCCTATGACAGTACAAGAAGCGCGAAAAGAATTGAAATCCTACCGCAAGCTGCTGGACATGCGGAAGAAGCGGAACGCAAGGGTTGAGGAATTACGGGATGCATTGACGCGTTGCACTATTAGCAGATACGGCACCGTAAAAGGACGAAATCCGTACATAAAGGAAGAGCTTATCGATAAAATCGAAAAAGCGGAAAGGGCATACGTTGAGGCGTTTACCGAAACGATGGAGGAAATGAAGGTAATCGAGTGGAAAATCGAACAGCTGGAAGAAAGGCATTACAAGGTTCTGTGGGACAAGTACATAGAGGGTAAGACGTACGAATTGATAGCAGTGCAGCAACACTATGTTTACGAGTATGTCAGGCAACTTGAAAATCAAGCTGTTAAATACTATTCTGAATTATAAAGTTCTTACAAAATCTTACAAAATATGGATTATAATGGTATTGTCAGAATTGACAAGCGCGGGAAACTGCGACGCTTTCTTCCTTTGAGGGCGGGCCGAGTGCTCGCCCTTTTGCATGGAAAGAAAAAACCCGCCGTAGCGGGTTCGTAGTTTGAAAATTGAATAAGTATTGATTAATATTTTTTAGGGCGTCCGCTTCTGCGGGACATTACCTCGTCCAGTGTGGGCAATCTATCCAACCCTAAATCATCTTTGATTTTGTATATGGCCGAACGGGTCTTGCCGGATAGTTTCGTCAGCTCCTGAATACTGTACTCGTCCTCGGACAGGGAAAAAGCTTTACCGTCAACTTTTACAGTTTCGCCCTTTTCTAGGGTTTCAAAGATTTTTCCTAGCGGAACAAGGTTGTCCGCATACTCGGCAACTAGGGCGAATTGCAGTTCGGTGTAGAATTTCATTTCCTGGCAGTCTTCGCCGTTAATGAAGTATTTCATAATTATACACTCCTCTCGATTCGCTTACCCTCGTAGCCTGTGAAAACCTCGGTTTTGGCACTGTTCCATCGCGTGAAGAGGACCTCACCGTAATAGTTGACAAATTCAAATTTAGCCATTCCCCCGGGCGTTACCACTGCGACGCGAATATAATCGGTGTCCTCTACAAAAATCTTAGCATATTCGGCGTTTTCGATTTCGCCGTAGTGAATTTTTTGCTCGATGGGAATTTTAGCGTTGGGCCACCTATCCTTTTTGTGGGAGCTGTTAATTCTTAAGATAATGTCAAAGGTTTCTGCTGCTGTGCGATGTATGTTATTCATTTGCTTCCTCCTATTCTTGCCGCGTCTTCGCGTCGCTTACGGCATCAGCGTAATCTTCGCAGGTGCAATAGTCGAACAAGCTTCCGTCGCGCATAGCGTTTTTGAACAGGTAATCAACGAAATCTTTTTCGCTGTCGAAGTCGTTCAAGTCGATTTGTTTATCGTCTATCATGCCCTGGACCATGTTGGTGAAGTGATAAATCACTTCGGCTGTGGTTTGTTTGATAACTTCGCCGCTACCGTCGCCACTAACCCAAAATTTAGACGGGGATTGCATGGATGTGATTTTGTCGGTGATGGCTGCTTTCGCAGAATTAGTAAATGTTTTCATAATAAACTCCTTCGGGCGTTGCCCTTGTTTTTTTGTTTGCCGGGGGTTGTGACCGGCTCCCCCGCATTACACCGCCCAGTTGGGCGGTCACTCTGCCCAGTTAGAACCCGTAATGGCGTGATTGCCGTCTGAGTTCAGGTATCCGTGTTGCCCGTCGCTTGCGCGAAACCACGACACGTAAATTTGCTTTTCGCCGTCCGCTATCATTTCGGCGACCGTGCTCTTGACATTTTTCTTGGAAACGCCGACCGCGATTTGTGTTTCAAATCCCATATCAGATATAGCTGTTACTGTGTATTTCATTTATTTGCTCCCTCCCTGCCCGCCTTGCGGTCGGGGCTTATGGGCTTTCCCTGATTTCTGATTATATTGTAACACAGTGTGGAAAGTTTGTCAATACTTTTTCAAAAATTTGTAGAAAATATTTTTAAAATTAATTATAAAAAACCCGCAGGGGGAAAGAGGTGATAGATATGGCCGAAAACAAGAAATCAAAAATTGATGTTACGAACAATGATACGGAAAATCAAGAGAGCAAGTCAAAGAGTACAGGCGGCAATGCGTTTTTGAGGTTGCCGTACGGCATAGCAAAAGACAGAGGATTGTCGACGGAGGGCCTGACTCCGCGTGAGGTTTGGGAACTACTAAAGGGCAAAGGCGTCAAGAAGGAAGAGGAAGAAAAAAAGTTTCTCGACCGACAAAAAACTGAAATGAAGCGGGCCCCGCAAGATGAGCCGGAGCAGTTCTTTGACGAGCCGAAAAAGGAAGACGAATATAGTTACACTCCCCCGGCCAGGGAATATAAATTCAAAGATGTTATAGAAAAGTACGGTATTTACACAACATACAATCCAAATACAAAAAATAACGACGCTTTAAAAGCGAACAGGCCGTTGAAAGACATCCCTGCCGCCGATATTGCTTTTTTGAAAGAAAACCGCGTTGCAATAGCAAAAGAAGTAAATCAAATGGAAGCAGATAAGAAGTACGATAAATTCTTCTCTAAAAAACAACAGTTGACAAAAAGCTATCAGGGTGGTGTTTACGGCGGTGACTATTTGCGGGACAACTACGACATGGATGTATTGAATAGGACATTTGAAAAATACAAATACAAAAATCCGAACTATGACCCGTGGGATGACGGATACACATACCCGGATGCCTTTCCCGAAATGGAGCCCGGCAAACTGATTAAGGCATTAGATGAATCCAAGGCAGAAATACAACTGGAGAGAGCCGCCGCTGAAAAAAAGAAACAGGAAAAAATCCAAGCAAAATACGACGAGGCGCGCAGAACCGGGAAGCCAGTCGTAATTAAAACGGAAGGCGGGTTGAATTCGAGAAACTTTGACCGAGGCGAAGCATGGGTAACTACAACGTACGCCATGCCGGATGGAACCACCAAAACGGAACGCACAAAAAATATATGGGACTAAGGAGCAGACCATTGAAATTGACTGACAAAGAAAAAAAGAAAATAATAGCGGACTATGCGCTGTGTCAAAATTATAGTGCGGTTGCGCGGAAATATAGGCGGTCTGACGTTACGATTAAAAGGGTTGTTATGGGCAATCCCGAGGCTGTGAAAAAAGTTGAACAAAAAAAGCAAGAGAATACCCAAGACATACTTGCTTACATGGATAGTCAAAAAGACAAAGTTTGCAAATTGCTTGGAAATTATCTCGATGACCTCGGCAATCCTGATAAAAGAAAAGCGGCGACAGTTGCCCAGCAGGCTACCGTAATGGGCATATTGATAGACAAATACACACAGGCAGGAATTAAAGTAGAGGTTAACGCCCCGCAACCCGTAGTTTTCAATTTTAAGGACGCCGACGATGGAAATTAACGCATTACAAGACTTCGCCCCGCTGTTTAAGCAAAATCATACCCCCGAGAGAGCCACGCAGATAAGGGCACAGAGGGCAGAGCTGATATCGAAAGTCCTTAGCGGGCAAGAAGTTTCGTTGGCGGAGATGGGCATTAAAGAGTTTGTACTGGAGAGCGGGCGCGTAAGCGGGAAGACACAACACGACGAGTTCGCCGCAGTTGCCGACATTATTCAAGGCAAAGGGGATATGTGGTACTGCCGAAGCGAGGACGGGGATATAAGGTCTAGCATATTCACATCAATGCAGCAGTCAATTGCGGCTATGGGATATTCGCTGTCCAACAAGCGCGGGGCAGATTTTCGCGTATCCTATTCGCCGTTTGAGATAACACATAATTACACGGGCAACAAGATACAGTTTTTCGCGATAAATAAGGACATTAACCGCACTAAGGGCAAATACCCGCCGAGCGGAAGATTAAAGCGCGTTATGATTGAGGAAGCTAACGAAGTCGACGAGGGAAAGTACATAGACGGTCTGATTACAACTGCGGTACGTTTCCTAGACGAAAGCAGTAAGGTTGTTTTCCGTCTCAATCCGCCGCAGACAAGGCAAGACTGGAGTGTGGAGTATTTCGCCAAGCGCGTACGGCAAGGGGCGCAGCACATATACACGACGTGGGAGCAGCTCGCCAAATTGGGTATGTTAAACCCCGCCACAATCGCGGAAATCATTAAAATGCGGGATAACGACTTTGATTTTTACCGTTACTGGTACTTAGGCGAAATCGTTAACTTGACGGGATTGGTATTCCCGCACTTTGACCGCGCAAAGCATATCGTAACGATTGACCAAATGCGGATAGTCAATCAAATAACGCAGTTTATAATCGCGGGGGACGCGGCGAACAAGAACGACCCGACCTGCTTCGGGCTTTTGGGGCTATTGCGGGATGGGCGTCTGGTGCTCTTGGACGCGATGTATTACGACCCGCGCCGAAAGGGTGCGCAGGACGACATACAGCTTGCGCGGATGGTATGCGATTGGTATGACGGTGTTGTGTTGAAATATCCTGACCTGCAGCACCGGCAGAGTTCATTTGTCGGGACTGTGGACAACGCGAACTGGAACCTGCTTCAAATGTTGCAACAATCGCGAGCGCTTGGCTGGCTGAAATGGTATCCGGCGACAAACAAACACATTTTAAAAGACACAAACCGAGTAAGGGGGCTGTTGAGAGACGACCTCCTTTTGTTTTACGACGCGCCGCACAACCAAGTGGGCGAGGTTATAAGGGAAATCGAGGGATATGTGTTTGACGAGAAAACAAATGAAATTAAGAAAGGGCAGGACGACCACGGCATTGACATGCTGAAATACGGCACGTTTTTGTATGCCGACACAACGCTAAGATTTTAAAGGTGAAATATGGATTTTTTCGATAATGCAAATATTCAATATCAGGAATTGAACGGCGAGTGTTTACTCCCGAGTGATAGCGGTTCGCAGGTCTTCGGGGCATATACAAACAACTTATTCCTCAATCAGCAGAAGGTCATAAATCTGACGAATTTCTTTACTTTCGCGCCGACATCGATGTTGACCTACTACTGGTCAGTCGTGCGACGCAATTTGGAATGGTACAACGGTTATGTGTGGGGAATACACAACAAGGGTATTTTGTCCTCGCAGACCGCCTCACGCCTATGCAAAATGGCGACCGACCTCACAATCTCGGGCGGGTTCTACTTTGAGGGTACACCAACTGCGGAGAAATTTCTAACCGCGTTTTGTCGGGCAAAAGATGTTGAAGTAAAATTAAACCAAAAGGTTCCGCTGCTGAACGGCATAGGATTTATGCTTGCTAAACTGGACGTGCACCCTAATGGGCACCTTGACTTAAACTTTGTCCAAGGTAACCGTTACTTTGCCAAGACTGACGACGGAAAAAACGTCTTGGCGTATTATGCGCTGATTAAGGTTTTGTCCGACAACGTTAAGGGCGAGGATGAAAACGAAATGGGCTATTATCTGGTTGAAAAGCGGTATTTGCGGAACGGAAAGACGCGCCAAAGATACTGCATTTTTAAAGGCCCGATTATAGCCACTGCGCCGACCTTTGGAGGCGAGACTGACAGAAGCAAGGGAATACCGTTTGAACAGTTGCCGAATAACGTTCAGCGATACATAACAAACCGTTTCGGCGAGGGCGTATTGGATAAAGAATACACGTTGCCGCCCGTTTTCGACGGGGATATCGGGGCAAAAATAGTTTTCAACTCTTACGCCGCAACGGGAATGGACGAATATACCTGTTTCTCCGACAGCACCCTGCACAATGTCCATGCACAGCTTTATATGTTGGACTGGACGGAAACACTGAAACAAGAGCACAAATACATTGCGCAGGACTTCGTGGCAATGCCCGACACGCTGATAGGCCCCGAAATCGTGGCGGGATATCACAGCGACGAGGTCAGGAACATAGCAAGGCAACTAAAAAATGTAGAGGGGTATAACAAACGGTTAGTTAAAGCCGCTCGAACGCGCGACCCCGAAAAATCGGTTCCGTTCGTGTATCAACCTCAACTGCGAATAAAAGATTACAACGAGGATATCAATCAAATTCTTTCGGAAATTGCGGCAAATGCGCAGTTCAGCCCGGTTACATTGGCGGGGCACCTGCGGCACGGCGCCGAGAAAACAGCAACCGAAGTCACTTCGGACGAAAACGCAACGAGATTGACAATCGAGAATAAAAGAAAGCTGATAAGCGGTGCGCTAAATCCGCTGTTCCAAATGATTTTACGGCATTACGGCATAAATGATAGTTGCACTATGATTTTCAAGCCGGGCAGTCTGTCGAACCCCAAAATCGAATTGGAAATTATCGAGCGGAAAGCAAGAAACGGCTGGCTAGACAAAGAGGCGGCAGTAATGCAGGCCAACCCGCAATTTACCCCGCGCGAAGCAAGGGAAACTATGAGTAAGGTCGCCAAAGAGGGCGGGGGAATGTATAACGGCGGCGGAGAGGGGCTTGACGATATCCTATGAAATTCGGGATTGAGAAAAACTATGCATTTGTGGTCGATACAACTGCGGTCCAGTTAGCGCTTAAGCACCTTGTAAAAAATGTGTTATTTGAGAGCAAGGCAAAGACATTTGAAAAGGCCAAACGGATTATTCGCAAATTTAGCACCAAGATAAACAATCTTGAGGTTCGCGCCGAGTTTGAAGTAATCTTAGCGAAATCTTTCCGCAGATGGTATGAAACCTTTGCGGGGCGTTTATTGGCTCTTGGCGGGGCGTTGGCAATCGTTAATGGGATTTTAGGCAAGCGGGGGCAATCGGACAACCTAGACCGATTACAACTGACCAAAAACATAGTTTATCATGGGGTACCCGCGAATATCGCGCCCGAAACCTATGCGAAACAGGTACGCGCGGAATTAAGGCAGGTAATAACCGAGCTTTCAAATGCGGAAGTCAAGACCCCGAAAGGGTCGTTACGGAACAGAGCGGAAATCCATACCAGATACGAAACACAGCAAAACGAACTTAAAGCGCTTATCGCTGACGGTGTGGAATATGTTTGGGCGAGTTCCCACGCGGACGCAAGCGAACGCTGCACCCCGTGGCAGGGGAGATTATATTCCTTGAACGGTACAAGCGGAACGCTGGACGGAATTGCGTTCGTGCCGTTGGAAGAAGCTATGCAGGGAACGAAAGGCGACGGAAACGGCCTTCTAGGGTATAACTGCCGCCACAGGCTAATCCCTTATACGCGGAATAGCCAACCGCCGACAGATTACACATCAGAAGAATTACGGCGGGAACGCACAATAGACAAAGAACAGCGGAATCGGGAGCGGAATATAAGGAAAACAAAAGAAAAAGCGTTCCTTTTGCAAGGTATAGACAGTAAAAAATCAAAGGAGTTATTCGCCAAGGCGCGGGAGAAGACGAGAGAATATGAGAACTTTAGTAAAGAAAATTCGCGGGCTTTTTATCCGTATCGTACGCAAGTTATGCGAAGTGAAATCAAACTTATTGAAAGCCGTTAAACGGCTTTTTTTAAACAATAAAAAAAGGAGATACAATATGAAAATTTTAGAAGCAATCAAGGGAATGTCAAATGCGGCTGATTTGCTGGCGGTCGTCGCGGCCGTGAGGGGCAGGGTAAAGGAACTGCCCGACGAGGAGCAAACCAAGTATTACGAAACCGACAAAGCGGAGGATAAACAGCTTGGGGAGGAAATTAAAGAGGATGATTCAACCGAAGGAAAGCCCGGCGAAGAATCCGCGCCAAATGCGGAGGAAGAAAAAGAAATCCCCAATGACGAGGCCCCCGCTAAGGGAAATCCCGAAAATCCTCCCACGGACGAGGCGCCGCCCGCCGAGCGGCCTAATGATACACCGCCCCAAAAAGAGGATGCAATGTCCATACTTTTAGAAATGCGGGACATGTTGAAACAAAATCTTAGCCTTGAAAAGCAGGAGCAGGAAGAAATCCCAAAGAGCGATGAAGAACTGGAAAAACCCACACCAACCGATGAAGAAGAATCCTACGAAGACGAGGACTTTTTTAAATAAAAAATAAGGAGATAAAATTATGCCTAATTTTCAACCACAAACCACAACTCAAGCTATTGTAGGGAAGTTGCTTGGCGGAACAAGTGACGCCGCGAAAAAGGTAAGCCGCGGATATACGTACATTGACGGTTCGCTTATCCCGAATGCGCTTTCGCCTATTATAGCAAAAGCAATCCGCGCAGGGAGGATAGTCCGCCCCGGCGTGGGAATCAACGAACAATTCGTTGCGTCCATCGACCCCAAATCGGTCAACAAAGTAACTGTTCAATTGCAAACCAACATGGGGGTGAGGGCGAGAACCATAAGAGCCGACTTTGCGGCGGGCACCCCGGGCAACGACGGAATGATAAACAAAAACGATAAGCTTATTCCGTCCACGTCGCCTTTGGACGTTCCCGTATTGCAATTGGAAGACCAGCCGCTGTTTTTCCCACAAATGCAGATGCAAACCATGTTGTTCGACGAGGTGGCCGTAACCGTGGCTAACTACATGGACAACGTAACCAACGGCATTGACAGCTATCACATGGCAAAGGCTCTCTCGTACGCAATGTACCGCGGCGCGAACGAGGCGACAGACCCCACGAGTATAACTGATTATGCGAATATCATAACCATTGACGAAACACATGCGTATGACGACCTTTACATGGTCAGAAAGATAAACGATATCAACGCTAAACTTGCCAATGGGGATTCGTTGCTTCAGCTTATGTCATTCAGCGGCCCGCGTGAAATCGCCGCCCGTCCCGAACTGCTTGGCTGGCTTAAAACGCCTAAAACAGGTTTCATACTTAACAGCGATATTTCTACGAAGCTGTTTTATGAGCCGAACTACGACACTACGGAAGCCGAAAGAGTTGGGACACAGCACAGAGGTTCAATTCAAGGCTACGACCTACAGGAAGCCCCTCAAGGTGTCTGGTCGCTTGTCGAGAAATGGCTGGGACTGGCCGAGGGCGATTTGTCCGGAGTTTACGGAATTATCTTTACCCCTCAGGCCTATGCGGGCGCGGGAGTAGGCAAAAAAGAAATGACAATGCTACAGTCAAGCCAGTATGACGGTGTTGTTGCTTTCCCTTACATAAAATACGGCGGCACCGCTTATAGGAAGATGATAATCATTGCAAGCGAAAGTTGGACGATACCTGCTAAATTGCAGAATGTCAACTATCCGTCGCCCGTACTTGCGCCTACGCAATGGTATGAAGACGGTTTGGAGCCTATCCAGAAAGTAATCTACGACGCGAGCGGGCAACCCGTAGGAGTTGAAACGATTGCGAATATTGTAAAGGCTAACAATTTACTGTGCGAGGTAACCTTTGCGATTAAAAACGCCACTGGAACGAATATTACCGCCGCTAGCTTGGTAATTACAAACGGCTCAAAAGTTACACCTTTTGTAAACAACGGTGACGGAACTTATACTTTTACGTGCAAACAGGGCGACACTCCGAGCGTTGTAGTTTCGGCAACAGGATACACATCGCAGACTATTACACTTACAAAGGCAAATACCAAATATAGCGCGTATAAGAAAGATATTACATTAGTTGCGACCGTTACTTATACTTTGGCTTATAACTCTAACACTGGCACCGGCACTATGACGGACACTCAAAGTCCTTATAATACGGGCGATATAGCCACTGTTTTGGCAAATGCTTTTGAAGCCCCGTCGGGTTATAAATTTAGCAAATTTAATACAGCCGCAGATGGAAACGGAACTGACTATAATCCAGGCGAAACGATTACTATGTCAGCTAATGTTACTTTGTATGCAATTTGGGTATTAAGCGAGTAATAATTTAAGCGACAGATACAAAAGGGGGAGCAATCCCCCTTCTTACTTGAAAGAGAATTAAGACGTGCAACTCGTCAATCAAGGAGATATTTATGTTATTAGTAACCAAGGAAGATGTCTACAACTATCTGAATATCAACCTCGCGGAGGATTTGGGAGTAGAAGGGCAGCCTAATTCGACCACGGTTATCACGGAGTTTTTGAAAGAAGCGCAAGAAGATGTAGC
>ENA-UOOK01007085-UOOK01007085.1-fermentation-metagenome-genome-assembly--contig:-NODE-7085-length-10384-cov-3.331978_pt1 | contig 10384 bp, 5 predicted proteins | sample MGYA00245777_ERZ724023 | MGnify/ENA primary metagenome ERZ724023 (study PRJEB28704, sample SAMN03018312) | fermentation metagenome | biome: anthropogenic terrestrial biome; feature: soil; material... | reverse complement strand
CCTTGCCCCTTCAACTCCCCGAATCGTCAGTCCAGTAAAATGAGCTATATCCTTCGTGCTGAGATTCAGCCGAAGCAAGGCACAAAATTTCAGATCAGTAGTAGTTAGAGCAGGGTACCGTTCCCTCAGGTTTCGAAAGAACATCTTATGGATGAGGTCAAAATTCTCACGATAAATATTCCAGTATTCATCAGAATCAATATGATCTGTAACATGACGAAGCATCCGTTCGATCTCATGTCTGGAAGACAATCCCAACGGCACGTGATCCTTCAATTCCTGTTGGATATCAGAGACCTGTTGCTTATGCATCACAGCGTCCATAGCCATGCTGGCTATCTTCCTTCCCTTATCCTGAAGCTGCTGCTCTAAGAGTTGTTGTTTCTGGCTCTCAATAATCTGTTCCTGTTCAGCCATTTTTAAGTCCTGGCGCATCTTCTCAGCTTCCATTTTCCGTGCTCTGCGATAGACCATCCGGTCAGTTCTCCACCGGACAAACCAAACAAGTAAAGAGCAAAAGAGAAAGAAATAAAAGACAAAAGCAGGGATTGAAAGAAGTAAGGGCCGCGGATAATTAAAGGTGTAAGCCACTCTTCCTAACAGATGACCATCGACATCAACAACCTCCGCCCGGAAATGATATCGTCCATAATGTAAACTGCTATAAGTCACATTCGGATTTGAGGAAACAGAATGTAGTTTTCGTCCTCCACCACGAAGAGAATAAATAAATTTTAATTGTGTATTATTATAATTCGGATAAGTAAGTTGAATTGAGACATCTCCACTTATCGAAGGATTACTCCCGTCTATCGGCAGCAGGCGGATTTTCCGGTCAGAAGTTACATCTTCAACCCTACGAAGAAGCAATTTTTCCGGAAAATTGCTTTTAATCAACGGAGCCCGCAAGTCCATACAGCCTACTCCACCATTCAGGCAAAAATAAGCCAGTCCCCCCATGACCCTCACATTATTCATATAGTCACCACACTCAAGTCCAAAGAATGCAGCAGGCACATAGGCGATACGATGGTAATTATTATTTTTATACTGAATCAAGGTATAACCTTTGTCCGACACCAGCCAGAAGCGATTATTATCTACCGGTGCAGAAGACACAATATTTTCACAGGCGAAATCAGAAAGAGCCTTACAGGGTACAATTCCTGATTTCCACGCCATATATAATCGTTTTCCGTCAGATAATATGATTTCTCCACGAATTTTCATCACATAAATCCGACAAGGTCTCTTGCAGCCGTCAAGAGATGGATAATACTTAATCGATGACACTTTTCTCAGATCACCGGAAAGTTCAATGCGATAGAGTCCAATATCCATGTTTGCTGCCCAGATGACGGACTAACCATCGATTTCGAACTGGCGGACGGGTGCATTAAATCCATTAATCCGATTCCGAAAATGCCATTCATGATTTTTCTCCCCATATACCTGAAAGGCAGAATAACTCGATTCTATCAGATAATCACTATCCACCGTAGAATATCTACGAATGGACGTACCACCGGCATCCGTACTGCCGGGTACAAGACTCGCTGACCTATCATGAATATATTTTGTGCCATGATTATTCCCCACAATCAGTTGGTTGCCAATACCCGTAATAAACCAGTTCTGGCCTTCTGTTCCATGGATGGAATATAAAGGACCTTCACGATAGAGATACGTACACTGATTCGTAGCGATGTACATCCGGTCAGGCAAACGGTAAATATCATAGACCATACCCAAGGAAGAGGCTGGGTCAGTAAACAAGGAATATGGCGCTCCACTATGGATCAAGGCCACTCCCACATCAAGTGCAGCCCACACATTATGATCACGATCACAAAAAAGACGTAATACACTATTGTCCCGCAAGAGATTATGTGTATCATAATGCCATTTCAAGCCACCTTTTCTGTCCAACCCATAAATCCCCCCGAGAATTGTTCCTATAACAAGAGTAGAATCATGAGGTATCATAATAGCCCGATTGACCTGCGCAGTTTTCAGTTGTCTGTCTACTTCAGTTTTAAGAGGAGAAATCCGGTGGCCATCGTAGATATATAAGCCATTAAATTCAGTACAAAGGAGCATCAGTCCCCGATGAAATGGCAATGCAGCCACGACATTATCCCCATGGAAAACGGTCCTAGGAAGTACAGGGAGGTAGTGTCCGTTCACCACCTGGCAAAAAGGCCCATTGATCAGTTGGGAATAAATTTTTCCGAAGATGCTGAAAAAATACAGAGGCAACCGGTGAGACGAATAATGAACTCTGACCGTGTGTCCATTATATTCAAACCATGAAGCAAAAGACTGAAAAAGGATTTTACCATCTCTGGTCTTAATAATATTCCATATCTCATCATGATGTGGAGTATAACGTCTGACCAGATTCCATAAAGAAGTAAAATGTAACCTTCCAAAAATATCACGGGTAAAATATCCAAAATTCTCATAACTACCGACATACAATCGGTTCCCGTCCACAAGCAGAGAACGGGCAATAGCATTTCCCGGCAGGGGTGTAAGACTCCAGTTATAACCGTCAAAACAAAGTACACCTCTGTTATTGCCAATATAGATCTCTCCGTTCTCCCCTTGGTCAATTGCCCAATTCTGTAATCCCCCGTCATAGTCCAAAGAGGAATAATTGGTAACGACAGGTACGAATCCATCCGCAAAGGACAGGGTAGAGAAAGTCAAAACCAGCAAGAAAACAGACACTATGCGTTTCATATATACTTATCAGGTTGGTGCAAAAATAGATAAAAATTCCGAGCAAGCAAAGGAAAAAATCAGAAAAGCTTTCAATATATTTAAAAAGTTTACAGATCCCTTCCTCTATTACTTCCAAGAGTTTCCTTGTTGCTAACAAAAAAGAGATTTTAACTTAACATTTAGCATGTTGATAATCAATGTTTTATAATTTTTATCGTGGTAAAATCGTAGTCTTTCATGTAGCTGTCGTATTGTTATCGTAGGCAAATATTTGACATTTTCATTTCTTCAACATAAATTTGCAATTGACAATTAATTTAAATCTGAATACCAAAATGAAGAAAATCGTATTATCAATTCTATTGACCCTGTGCATCCAATTATCCTTTGCACAGTCACAGACTATCAAAGGTCATATTGCAGATGCAGCAGACCAGCCCGTTATCGGAGCCACCGTCCAGGTAGACGGATCCAAATTAGGGGCTGTTACCGATTTGGATGGCAATTTTACTATTCTGAATGTTCCTGCGGGTTCCAGTCTTACCATCTCTTATATAGGGATGAAGACGCAGAAAGTAAAAGCCTCACCCTTAATGAGCATCCAGATGAAAGATGACTCCAAGATGCTTGATGAAGTAGTCACGATAGGTTATGGCACGCAAAAAGCCAAAGACCTTACGTCCCCCATTGCAGTCATCAAAGGGGATGAACTGACAAGTACCCCCTCACCTGCCCCAATGACGGCACTACAAGGTAAAGTAGCCGGTGTCAACATTGTCAGCAGCGGTGCCCCAGGTTCGGGTCCTACCGTGAGGATCAGAGGAACAGGATCCTTTAGTAATTCCAATCCACTTTATGTCGTTGATGGCATGTTTTATGACAACATCAACTTTCTTAACTCCGATGATATCCAGGATATGAGCATTCTGAAGGATGCTTCTGCAGCAGCCATCTATGGAGTACGTGCGGCTAATGGAGTAGTGCTGATTACAACAAAAAAAGGACTCCGAAACCAGAATGCGAAAATCACCTATAATGGTTATGTAGGTATACAAAAAGCTACAAATGTGATGAAGATGTGTAACTCGAGTGAATATGCCCAAATGCTCCTCGAGGCCAATTATGATGCTTATCTGTCTTATTTTAAGGCAAGTATTGACCGTTACGGTGGAAGTTATGCAGACACGGATTTCCACAAGTGGACCTTTGGAAGCAATACCGACTGGTATAAGGAGTTGCTGCGTTCTGCACTCATCACCAACCATAGTATTGGCATAAGCGGTGGAGGGGAGAGAGCTACTTACTCTATGGGCATGGATTATACCTATCAAAATGGGATCATGGATGTGGATAATAATTATAAGCGCTTGAATTTCCGCGCAGCATTGGACTATGATGCAACAAATTGGCTGAAAGTCGGATTCAATGGAATATTTGTAAATTCTACTCAGCAGCTGGCCAATAACGCTGCATGGCAACAAGCCTTCAACGCTCCAGGTATTTATCCTGTTTATGACGAACTGAACACATCCGCTTTTCCTCAAAAATGGGCCTCACCTTCTTCTATCGGCTACACTGCCAACTTCTACAATCCAATAGCCACAGCTGAAGAATATAATGCCAGGAACGATACGAAGCAGGTACTGAGTAACTTCTATGCCAAATTTACCTTTATCCCTGACAAACTCAGTTTCCAAACTAGTATCAGTTATGACCATTCTGCCATCCAAGGCAGGATTTTTATCCCTTCATACTATGTCAGCAGTTGGCAACAAGCCACGCAAAGCAATTTAACAAAGTCAACGACCAATAATGACAATTATGTATGGGATAACACGCTGACCTACAATGACCAATTAGGAAAACATTCCTTTGGAGCCATGGCCGGCTATTCCATGCGCCAGGAAAGTTACCGGTATCTCTGGGGGAACGCAGTAAATATCCCGGAGGATAAGGAAGAATACTGGTATTTAGACAGAGGCAATGCTGATGGTATCACCCTTGGTGATGACGGCACGACCTATCGAGGACAAAGTTACTTCGCACGTCTCAACTACAATTATGCCATGAAATATTACCTGATGTTTACTTTCCGTGCTGATGGTTCTTCCAAATATCAACAACATTGGGGATACTTCCCTTCATTAGGTGCCTCATGGGTGGTAACGGAAGAGCCGTTCATGAAGAACCAACATATCTTTGATTACCTGAAACTCCGTGCCACATGGGGGCAGTTGGGCAATGACCATGTAGCCGCAAGTGATGGTTTTGCTTCCATCAATACAGGTAACAACTATTCCGGTGTATTCGGGAGCAGCACTATTGCCGGGTATCAAAACACCTCCTATTTCAGTTGGCTAAAATGGGAACTGGTAGATGAATTCAATCTTGGATTCAGTATGTCATCCTTGAATAGCCGTCTGAATATTGATTTTGATTATTTTCACCGCATGACCAAACATGCTGTCATCAGTATGAATTTGCCGTTCAGTACCAATACTTTGGCTGGGAATTACGGTAAGATCCTCAATAGCGGTTTCGACATCACTGCAACATGGAACGACCGGATTGGATCTGACTTTAAATACCATTTAGACACAAACCTTTCATTACTAAGGAACAGGGTAAAAAGCCTAGGAGGACCAAAGATGATTAAGGGTGGTGAAACCGTAAATATAGTCGGCAAAAAGATGAATTCTTTCTATGGTTACAAAGTAATCGGCATATACCAAACAGCAGAAGAATGTGCAAAAGATCCAGTTGCTGTAGCTAATGGGCTTGAACCGGGTGATTTTAAATATGAAGATGTGAACAAAGATGGCAAGATTGACGGAGATGACGAACAAGCTTTGGGTTCCTATATACCTGATTTCACCTATGGAATAAGTCTAGGATTCAACTGGAAAAGCATTGACTTCGAATTAACCACTTACGGACAGACCGGTGCACAAATGTTCAATCGCAAACGTGCTTTACGATATGCACAAAGTAATTATAACTTTGACGAAAATCAATTTAAACACAGATGGACCGGAGCAGGTTCAACCAATAAATATCCTTCCGCAAAAGCTCTTACAAAAGCCTGGAATATAAGCGATCAACGTACCAACTCCTATATGGTTGAAAATGCTGACTTTTTCCGCATCCAAAACGTCACATTAGGCTATTCTTTCAAGAATATCAAGTTGGGTTCCTACACAATGCCAAGCATCCGACTAAGTCTGACTGCCGATCGACCGCTCACCAGTTTCTCGGCAAATACTTTTACTCCTGAGATTAGTGATCCTCAAGGATGGGATACCAATGTATACCCGCTTACTGCGACTTATACATTCGGAGTACAAATTCAATTCTAACCACTTCATATATATAACCATGAGAATTTTTAGAACTATTTCTGTTTTTACAATAGCTGCTTTAACCCTTTTAGCCACTTCATGCGACTATCTGGACAAGGATCCGGAGAACAGCATTCCGGAAAAGAAAGTTGATTTTACCAATATCAGCAATATGTACATGCCGGTATCAGGTGTTTATGCCAAACTCCGTACGGATGGTATGCATTGGATTATCCAGGGACTCAGTGTCATCAGAGGTGGTGATTTATGGTCTGGACGTGTTGATGATCAACAATCATTAGTAGACTATGGAAATTACAAATATGATAACACCTTTTGGGGGCTTAACACAATGTGGAATAATTATTATGATATGATAAGGACTGCCAATTCCGCATTAATATCCCTTGACAGCTATGCCGCAAACATCAAGGATAGCACTGAAATGCAGACTTACCGGTCTTACTGCGGGGAAGTCCGTTTCTTACGTGCCTTTGCTTACTTCCGGCTGGTCCAAGGATTCGGTCCAGTAACCATCGTACGGGATAATCAACAAGTCGATTTAACTCGTTCCACTGTAAGGGCCGTAAATGCTTATATCCTGCAAGATTTACAATATGCTATTGATCACTGTCCGCGCTTACGTCCAAACGAGATGGAACATAAAGGTGCTGTTACGGCATTCTCCGCCGAACAGTTAGCAGCTAAAGTCTATTTAGACGAAGGCGATTACCAGAAAGTGAAGGAACTGACTGATGATATCATTAATAGTGGAAAATTCAAGCTTTATGATAATTATTATGAGCTGTTCAAGATCCCGGGGAAACTTTGCGATGAGTCACTCTTTGAATGTCAGTGTACTGACTTTGGCACAGGCTCCGGTGATATGGTAGATGCCGATCAGTGGTTCGTATTTCAAGGACCAGCAAACGATGGAAACATCTCTGGCTGGGGATTTATCGGTTATTATCCAGCCTTCAGGGACTGGGCAAAGGCCCGAGGAGAAACCGTCCGTTATACAACCTCTTTCTTGGAAAAGGGAGAAACGACTCCAAGTGGCGACTACATTAAAGGCTCCGATAACCCCACACAAACTGACTGTTGGAATGGTAAGGTCTATTCGCCATCCAATGAGCTGACTCCAGGACGTACTAAATATGGTTCAAACAACAATATCAGGATTCTCCGTTACGCCGATGTCTTACTGATGAACGCTGAAGCTAAAGTACGATTGGGAGAAAATGGAGATGCTCCTTTCAATCTGGTCAGGGATAGAGCAAAGATGCCTGAGCTCCACAATGTAACCATAGATCAGATCTTGGACGAACGCCGTATGGAATTCTGCGGGGAATGGGGAGAAAGGTATCAGGATCTCATTCGTACAGGATTAGCTAATACCGTTCTTAAGTCAAAAGGATGGACTACTGACAAGACTTACTTTCCTCTGCCATTCGATCAACTTAATAATGTTCCAGATTTAAAAAACACGCCAAAGGATGAATAAATCAGTTCTTTCTTTTGATTTACCTATCTTATTGGACTATAATTTTCCCGGCAAAAGCCGGGAATACTTTATGTTTAAACAATACTTGCCAAGTAATCAACAGCGAAACAGGACTCCAGTACCTATTATTTCAAGGATTTACAGGGGTTCCTGACATCCATCATAAAATTCCGCAATTATTCTTAAAAGCGCATTACTCTTTTTAATAATACATTAGTAAATGAAAACAATATTAAGACTTATCATATTTCTTTGCCTCTTCAACGTTCTGAATTCTTGTGCGGCAAATAAGAATGACCAGAATTTTAACAGAAATCCACCTGCCGCTATTCGGCCAGACTCATTCCCCAACGACAGCACATTACTTGACTATATCCAAAAAGTCAGCCTCAACTACATGTGGGACGGTGCAGAACCTACTTCCGGAATGGCGCGGGAGCGGATTCACTTAGACGGAATCTATCCGGACAATGACCAGGATGTCGTTACTATAGGAGGCAGCGGATTTGGTATTGCCGGTTTACTCACAGGGATTAACCGTGGTTTCATCGATAGGGAGCAAGGACTGGAGCGCCTTGAAAAAATTGTCAACTATCTGTCCCATGCAAACCGCTTTCACGGGATGTGGCCACATTGGTTATATGGTCCGACAGGAAAAGTAAAACCTTTCGGAGAAAAGGATGATGGTGGAGACCTTGTGGAAAGCAGTTTCCTGATGGCCAGTCTGCTTTGTGTCCGGCAATACTTCAAAGATGGGAACCAGCAAGAAAAAGGATTAGCAGAAAAGATCGATTCACTATGGAGAGGCATGGAATTCGACTGGTATCGCAATGGAGACCAGAACGTACTCTACTGGCACTGGTCACCCGACTACGGATGGGCTATGAACTTTCCTATCCAAGGATATAATGAATGTCTGATTGCCTATATTCTTGCTGCCTCATCTCCCACTCACAGCATTCCTGCTATATGCTATCACGCCGGATGGGCACGAAGCGGAGCCATCCGAAGCAATGCTGCACCATACGGGTATCCTCTAGAATTAAAGCATAATGGGGCAGAACAGACCGGAGGACCTCTGTTCTGGGCTCAATATTCATATATAGGGCTGGATCCAAGGCATCTTTCAGATACCTACGCCAACTACTGGAATGTGGTGCGTAATCATGCATTGAGTGATTACGCTTATTGCGTAGCCAATCCAAAACATTATAAAGGATACGGGGAAGATTGCTGGGGTCTGACTGCCAGTTACTCCATCAATGGTTATGCCGCTCACTCTCCAAACAATGATCTCGGTGTCATTACTCCTGCAGCAGCCCTCTCTTCCTTCCCCTATACACCAAAGAAATCCATGGCTGCCCTGAAAGGATTTTACCGACGAGGAACATGGATATGGGGAAAATACGGCTTCTATGATGCTTTCTCCGAGCAGTCACATTGGACGGTACCCCGCTATCTGGCTATTGATCAGTGTACGATTGCTCCGATGATCGAAAACTACCGGTCAGGACTGCTTTGGAATTTATTCATGAGTTGTCCGGAAATCCAGAAAGGTCTGTATAAACTTGGATTCACTGTCAATGCTAACAGGTGAAAAACAAACACAGGTACGTCATGAAAGTAAAAAAGAAAATTATCCGTCTGCTCCTGATCATTTTAATGTTCCCCTTTTCAGCAGGAGCACAAGAGAGCACAAATGACATGCACCAGTTTATTGACAGACTCATGAGCAGAATGACTCTGAGGGAGAAAATCGGCCAACTCAACCTTCCTGTAACCGGCGACATCATTACTGGGCAAGCAAAAAGCAGTGATATTTCAGGAAAGATCCGAAGAGGGGAAGTCGGAGGACTGTTCAACCTCAAAGGTGTAAAAAAGATCCATGAAGTACAAAAAATCGCCGTCACTCAAAGTCGACTGAAAATCCCCTTACTTTTTGGCATGGACGTCATCCATGGTTACCAGACCATCTTCCCTATACCTCTCGCCCTCTCATGCAGTTGGGACATCAAATCCATTGAAAAGGCTGCCCGCATTGCAGCTGATGAAGCCAGTGCAGACGGCATTTGCTGGATCTACAGTCCGATGCTGGACATTTGCCGTGATGGCAGATGGGGAAGGATGGCTGAAGGGAACGGTGAAGACCCTTATTTGAGTTCACAGATTGCCCGTGCCATGATAAGAGGCTATCAAGGTCAAGACCTGAAAGCCCGAAATACCGTTATGGCCTGCGTCAAGCATTTTGCCTTATATGGTGGTGTTGAAGCCGGTCGTGAATATAATACTGTAGACATGAGCCGGATCAGTATGTTCAATTATTATTTTCCTCCCTACAAAGCTGCAATTGATGCCGGTGCCGGAAGCATCATGACCTCCTTTAACACGGTAGACGGTATCCCGGCGACCGGCAACAAATGGCTCCTCACCAATGTGTTACGCCATCGATGGGGATTTAAAGGTTTTGTTGTAACAGACTATACGGCAATCATGGAAATGGAAAATCATGGACTAGGTAATCTGCAACAAGTATCCGCTCTTGCCCTCAATGCCGGGACGGATATGGATATGGTATCCGACGGTTATATCAGTACCCTGGAGAAGTCAGTGACAGAAGGCAAAGTGAGCGAACAGGCCATTGACCAGGCCTGCCGGCGCATTCTGGAAGCGAAATACAAACTCGGACTTTTCGATGATCCTTACCGTTACCTGAATCGGAAAAGGGCAAAAACTGAGATTTACACATCCGAACACCGTGCGGCTGCACGTAATCTGGCAGCCGAAACTTTCGTCCTGTTAAAAAACAAAAATCACC
>ENA-UOOK01007084-UOOK01007084.1-fermentation-metagenome-genome-assembly--contig:-NODE-7084-length-10384-cov-4.044825_pt1 | contig 10384 bp, 7 predicted proteins | sample MGYA00245777_ERZ724023 | MGnify/ENA primary metagenome ERZ724023 (study PRJEB28704, sample SAMN03018312) | fermentation metagenome | biome: anthropogenic terrestrial biome; feature: soil; material... | reverse complement strand
GGAATCACTGTCCGGATGCCTTCGGAATTGCCGTCCGGATAAGTCGGAATACGCAAGAGTTCGAGAGGTTTTATAGAAGCCCCAAAACCTCCATTGAATACATAATTGATAATAGTGAAAACATATTGACTGAACTTGCTGTTGAAAGGCTTTTAATTACTTGTAGTGATCAAGGAATGATATACCTTCGTCGCGGTGAAAATCCTTTTTATCAACCGTCATATTGCCGTCAAGTCACAGATGTAACAGGTGCAGGAGACATTGTAACAGCGATGTTGGCTGTTGGTTTTATCTGTGATTTATCTGACGAAGAAAGTATTATGTTAGCAAATAAATGTGCGGGAGTGTCTGTAGAAAAAAGAGGAACCTCTGTAATGGATGTAGATGATCTAAAAAAAGTTCTCCCCATTACAAACAAATTAATAAAAAACACAGATATATTGCCTTTGTTGCGGGCACATTATCAAAACAAAAAAATTGTGTTCACGAATGGGTGCTTTGATTTATTGCATATTGGTCATCTTGATCTATTAAAACAAGCTCGTCAACTTGGTGATGTGTTAGTCATAGGGTTGAATAGTGACGTTTCGATACATGCACTTAAAGGTGAAAGCCGGCCAATTTGTAACGAAGAAGATAGGACAACCCTTTTAACATTGATTCCTGATGTCGATTGGATTATTCTTTTCGACGATGATGAAGAGCTTCTTTTGTTAATCAAAGCACTTTGTCCAGATATAATGGTAAAAGGAGAAGATTATCGGGGTAGACCAATAACCGGAAGAGAATTTGTTGAATCGGTGGGAGGAAAGTTAGTCTTGATTTCTCATCAATATAATACATCCACCACCAATATCATAAATCAAATAGAATTAAGGAGAGGTTCACATGAATAAACTTGTTGAACGTTTGAAAAACAGAGCGGTTGGTTACGAAAAAATCTTATCAGATCAAGCTTTCGTTGCCGCAGTAAATGACTTATATATTAAAATCCATTCCGCTCTTTGGCGCGGAGGTAAGTTATTACTTTGCGGTAACGGCGGAAGTGCAGCGGATTGTCAACATATTGCTGGCGAATTTGTAGGAAGATTAACGCAAGAAAGATCCGCTTGGCCTGCACTTACTCTTTGTTCTGATGTCGCCGTCATGACTTGTTTAGGGAATGACTATACATATGATAATATTTTCAAGCGGCAGATTGAAGCCTATGGGAGTGAAAAGGATTTATTATTAGCCTTAAGCACTAGTCACGCTATTTTGGTTTCTTAGGTATATTTCCTCATTCAGGGCCTGTTTTCTCGCTGAATCCATAATTGCTTAAAACCCTTATGAAATAAGGCTAAAACGCCACTTTTTCTTTTAAAAAAGTATTGATTTTTCATCCAACATGTGCTAAAATTTAGGTATTAATTAGGTATGTGAGGAACGCATATGGGAAGATATTCAGTGCCTGAGTCAATCCGCAGGCAGAAGCCTAAGGGTACGATGGTAAAAAACATATCCGGTTACTACTACGTTTACGAGTACAAAAGCGTCAAGGGAGATAACGGCGAACGCAGGACACAGATGGGAAAGCTCATCGGTTCCATCAAACCCGGCATCGGATTCGTTCCGAATAGCAGCTTCCTCTGTGATTCGGAGATAAGCACCCTGGAATTCGGTGAATATGCAGTAACTCTCGCGAATTCACAGAAAACACTTGCTCTGCTCAGGGGATGCTTCAATCCTGAAGATGCTCTTTCAATATATGTTGTCTCAATGATCCATTTCATACAGGGCTTTACCTATATGAAGGATATACAGAGCTATTACGACATGAGCTATCTTTCAATAAAGTATCCGTCACTGAAGCTCGGGTACGAGTCACTGTCCTCCCTGTATGACAGCCTTGGACGCCGGCAGGGCAGCGTCATAAAAATGGAGGAAAATCTTGTCGCTGCTTCTTCCGGACAGGTGGCCATTGACGGACATGTGATCGGATGCGTCTCCGACGAAAACGATCTGGCTGCAAAAGGTTACAAGTTCAGGAAGATCGGGGAGCCTCAGATAAACCTCCTCATGGCATATGACATAAACACGGGCACCCCTCTCCTTTCAAGGATCTACGAGGGGGCAAGTATCGACAAGGTCAGTGTAAAGGATCTGATGCACCAGGTTGAGTTCAGAAACATACTCTTCGTCGTAGATAGGGGTTTCTATAGCGTTGAAAACCTTAAACTGTTCAGCAGTAACGGGAACTCGTACATCATTCCTCTCGGAAAGAACATTACGGCCTGCAAGAAGGCTGTCAGCAGTCTTGAGATGACAGGACGCTTCATGTACCAGCAGGGTCGCAAGGCTTCCGTGGTCGAATACAAGGACGAGATAATCGATGGAAACCGTGTCATCACATACAAGGATTTGAATGAGTCCGCTGCTGAACAGGCGAACTATCTTCGCCATATGGAAATGGGTGATAAAGCCTATACTCAGGAAGGGTTCGACAAATTCAAGGACTTCATGGGAGTGACCATACTGCAGACAAGCATCAAGGACAAGACTCCTCAGGAGATCTATGAGATCTATTGTATTTGTCAATCGAAAACTGTACCATATTTTAATTGAAAACTGAACCACCCATATACTGCTGTACCACCTCCAATATTAAATTTATCTTACTGTACCACCCATCCAAAATTCATAATAACACCGGCTAAACAAACCACATTGTTTTGAAATGTCGAGTAGGTTTTTACACCTTGGTTTTTTTCATTTATTTAAATACAGTGCATTTTGATCAATGCCTTGTCTCGCATTTATATTTTATAAATCTAGAAGGGAATTTCCTCATCTGTCTCACCCGGTACCGTCAGATTATTCTTCCGGAGTATGCTCTCCAATTCAAGGATCTTCTTTTCCATTAAACATATCTCATGACACTTGTCCATATAAATACGCCGCAGATATTCGATCTCCTCCTCTTTTCTAGCAATTGGACTTTTGACCGTTATATCCAGTTCGCCACATTCATATGATTCAATATCCCTTCGGATGTTGATATGCAAATCTTGCTCGCTGTATACATAAGGAAAAGGCTCTTCGGCATACTTAACCAATAAATAGCGCTTTAGATTTTCACCGATAGGTGTCCTTAAATATTCTTCCACATTTTTTATGATTTGATCGTTTATTATCATACGATTGTTCTCCTTTCAGGTTTCATTTGCCAACGTTGTGAGCAATAAGTGACTATCGCGGGTTATTGCCCATTATCAAACTAATTAATCTCCTCTAACCATTCGCTGGTTTCCTTTATTCTGTAAGAATCTCCATTCATATTTATCACATAAGACTTGTGGGTTAATCTGTCGATTAAAGCAGCAGTCATTGTTGCATCATTGAATACCTCATTCCACCTGTCGAAGGAAAGATTAGTTGTAATGATAGTGGATTTCCTCTCCGCTCTTAGGGAGAGAAATGTAAACAATAATTCACTGCCTTCTTTGTCAAAAGAAATATATCCTAACTCATCTGCGATGATCAGATCATATTTTTCAAACCTTTTTTCATATGCATATAGCTTCCTTTCACTTCTTGTTTCTTTCAGCTCGTTTATTAAAGACGGTACAGTCGAAAAATATACTTTGTATCCCTTATTGCATGCTTCGATACCAAGACCGATGGAAAGATGCGTCTTTCCTGTGCCCGGATTTCCGGATAATATTATATTCCTTCCTTCGTCAATGAAATTTAGCGTTTTAAGCTCTTTTAACCTCTTTCTACAGTCTTCAGGAAGGTATTCGGGTCTAAGTTCATCCAAGTGCTTTCTATACGGGAATTTGGCGTTTCTGATCCTGTTCTTCCTACCATTCTCCTTCCTGGTATCATAAGCTTCCACTAAAATATCACGTAGAAATTCCTCATACGGTTTATCAAATTTATACGCCTCTTCAATATTCATTGTCAGTCCCTGGTTGATTCCTGGAATCTTCAGCTCCGATATGTATTTTTTTATTTCAGTGATCATTTCATTACTCAATTTTTATACCCCCCTGATGATTTTAAGTTAAACATTTCATTAAGTATCTCAATTTGTCTTATCGATGCATTTTGTATTGTAAGGTCTTCTGCCCCTAAAGGTTTGTACTGCTCTCTCGGAGCCTTGCAAACGATATTCTTGATATTCGCCGTTGTTACCAATTCGTTTTTAATCTTTTTCAATTCGTTTATCGCATTAACCACATCGGTTAAGTCCTTTTCTTTGATTAATTCCAAAAGCTCTATGAAATCTCTTGCTTTACCTGTATAATATTCATGATAAATTGTTTGGAGCTCCGGGCTAAGCTGGCGCCTACCGGCACTGGAATGCAAGGCTCCGGGCTTCTTTTTTAATGTATCCAGATAATGATTTATGTCAATAATCCACTCATGCTTTTGATATGATCTTTTGTGCTCGGCCACCTTAATTTTTTTATAATAGACTTCTATCCTCTCCGGATAGATCTTTGTATCCACAAATTTGCCTACAAGATAGTCAGGTACTGAATATTTGTTTAGATCTAAGTTAATTACGCTATATTTATTAACTCTTGCTTCCGTCCTTCTGGATGTGTCGTAAGATGGCTTTAATGGTATGAGACAGGGCATCTCTTGCTTTAACACATCGATTGGGCTTTGATTGTTTTTTAACCAGTTTCTCTTCTTTGAATTAAGTTTATGAACCTCATTTTTTAGATATTCATTTGCTTGCTCCAATGTATCAAAATCATTTCTGCTGGAAAATACTTTTCTCCTGACAAACTCAACACCCCGCTCTACGTGACCCTTCTCGTTCCCGCTTGCTACATTGCAAAACCTATATTTAAAGCCGTAATACAAAGAAAGCTTGATCAAGTCTTCTGTTGCTTCTTTTTCGTTTATTCCGACAAATTTCCTTACGGCTTGCTTTAAGTTATCATACACAACTTCTTTATGGACGCCCCCTATGTCATTAAATGCCTGAACATGAATGTCCAAAAAGTTCTCCATTTTTTGATTGTGGTAAAGCTTCGCATAATGATACGGACTGCAGGCTGTAGTCATCAAGCCCATCTGCACTGTAACATGTTTACCGGCTATCGTCAGTTTTACATCACCCCAGTCAAACTCCACCGTTTCACCCATGTCGTATTCTTGCCTGATGAAAGCTTCTTTAGTCTCGTAATTTTCTCTGATGTAATTGCATATCGTAGAGTAACTGATGTCATAGCCCATATCAACAAGCTTTTCGTGCATGTCAATTTTCTTCATCAACTGCTTTGATCTGCCTAGAAACTTGTTTTCTTCATTTTGCTTCAAAAGATCTTCTATTTTTTCAATGATCTCGGTTGTTAACTTTATTTTCTTTCTGGTGCTGGTGTCATAACCGGGCGAAGATGACATTTCATTTATCAGTGCTGACATTTCACTTTTATCACCATCCACATCCTCTTGCAACTCAAATATCTTTTCACATTTTGATTCATACTCTTTGATGTATTTTCTCACCGTGGTTCTTGAAATTTTCATTTCACGACTGATTGCTCTTTGAGATTTATTCTCTCTGAAATATTTGATTAAGATTTCTGCTTTCTGATCCAATTTCATCACTCCTTGTGTCCCCCTTTAAAAACTTGTTCTAAAGGGTAATCTTATTTCAAACCGGTACAGTTTTCAATTATTGTAGTGGTACAGTTTTAGATTAACACAAGCATCTATAAAAAGCGTTGGACCATCGAAACCTATTACAATTACTTCAAGAACAAGGCGGACTACGGCTCTCTCTACCAACAGGACTATTACAAGACGCAGGGGCTTGCATTCATAATGCTCGTCAGTTCACTTATCCGGAAGGAGTTTGAGGATGCCGTAAAGGCCGTAAAGGGCAAAAGTGCTCAGGATTGCCTTCTTGATGCACGCATGGTCAAGGCAGATAAGAGGCGCGGTGTATGGGCGGTATGTAACTGCCGAAAGAAACAGGTTGAGCTGTTCAAATTACTTAATACGAGCTTGGCAGTGGAGATCGAACAACATACCTAAAAAACCGAAAAGGTGTGACTAATATAGAAATAAATTGTGAATATGGGGAGGAATATGGTGGAAATATTAATGAATTTACTGCTTATGTTAGGTGGAGTCGCTGTATTTATGTTTGGCATGAAGCAGATGAGCTCTGGTTTGGAACAAAGTACAGGATCAGGAATACGAAATCTTTTCAAAAAGATGGACAAAAACAGAGTATTTAATTACGGGATCGGAATTGGGGCTACCGCACTTGTCCAATCTTCTTCAGCCACCTCAATCATGACAGTCGGACTTGCACATGCGAATATTGTAACTGTCAAGCAAGGTTCAGGCTTTGTATTAGGCGCAAAAGTAGGGACTACTCTTACAGCGTTTATATTTGCTCTATCAGGCATAAGCAAAGGCGGCTTTAGCATTTCCTCTGTTTTTGCAGCGGTTGCGTTTGTCGGTGTCATCATTGTTTTTACCACAAACAATGAATTCCTTAATGAAATTGCAATATTTTTAATAGGATTTGGAATGTTGTTTATCGGGCTTGAAGTGATGGAATTTGCAATCGGTGGACCGGATTCAACGCTTAGCATTCAACTCTCTAAAGTTTTCAAATATGAAATCATGCAAAATCCCATATTGCTTGTGATATTAGGTATCTTTTTTACAGCCATCATACAATCATCTACAGCTGCAACCGGTGTTTTTATCGCTTTCCTGGCTACGGGAGTAATTAATAATTTAGATCAATCATTCTTCTTAGTGATGGGAGCAAATATCGGAACATGCAGTGACGGGATTATGGCCTCCCTGACTACGAATGCCAACGGGAAACGTATCGCATTATTTCATCTACTTACTAGTGTAATTGGCGCTACAGCATTTACGATTATCCTGATTATTTTTAGAACACCCATTACAGGCATGTTTAAAAGTCTATTCCCCGGAAAACCCCAGTTTAGCCTTGCAACTTTTAACCTGGTTTATAATATTGTTTACACCTTAGTGTTGCTCGTATTTATGGATCCTTTAATAAATTTAGTGGCAAATTTGGTGCAAGATAAGGAAAAGAATCTGGAAGAGGTGTCATATATTGATGAGCGTTTCCTGCAAACTCCGGCGATTGCAATTGAACAAGCATTAAAGGAATTGAACGATATGCTGATTCTCGCAAAGGAGAACATTGACCGTTCTTTTACTTCACTGGTCAATGAAGATATGAGTGAAAGCAAAAAAATCGCCGATGTTGAAGATCGTATCGATTTCTTAACAAATAAGCTCACAAGCTTTTTCATTAAAATTTCGTCAGTTACTAAATCGGCTGATGATGAAAAACTGATCGGAGGATTGCATCATGTAACAAACGATATTGAGCGGCTGGGAGATTATGCGGTACTTATAGTAAAAGAAACCAACTACATGAAAGAAAATGATGTTAAGTTTTTGGATCAGACCAAAGCTGAGTTTGACCAAATCTACAGAAATATATCAGAGCTGTTCGATTTAGGGTTTGATGCGTTTACAAAGCGTACAACCAAAAACTTGGGGAAAATTTCTATTCAACAAGAGGAAGTTGATACATTAATATCTTCCATTCGTGACGAGCATGTGGTACGTCTAAGCTCCGGGATGTATCCTGTAGAGGTGTCAAATAGCATTTATTCTGTTCTGTTTTCATTCCAAAGAATATCGGATCATATTGTGAACATTGCTTTCTCGATTCGATCCACTACTGGAAGTAAAGCAGAAGCATTCCAAGTTATTGAAAAAGAAAAGAAAAAAATGGAAAGTGCAGATCGTAAGACTTCTATAAAATCCAATACGAAAAAGTGAAAAACCTCCGATTTAATTCTAGATTGACATAGGTCCAAGGTGAAAACTTTAAACTAATCGAATAAGGTGAAGATGTCACCATCGATAACTTCGAAAAAGTTAAATGTCGGTTGATATGTTTCCTAGTACGCTAACATCAATATGGCATCTCGAGCCACGTGGAGACGGTAGTGTTGATGTCAAGGGCCGAAAAGTGATCATCATTTATCGTAGTTTACCTTTGTAAGCTTTATATCGAGATATTGATCGGCTGCACTGAGGAAGAAAAGTCAGTTATCTGAGAGAAAGCGAGGTAAAAATATGATTACTTACAGAAAAGCAACAGCAGACGATATTCGGCCTGCTCTTGACCTTGCTCTAAAAGTGTTTATGGAATTTGACGCACCGGATTATGGACCAGAGCATACGAATCGTATGCGTTTAGCAATTGACGATAGAATAACAAATTCTGATATTTATCTTTCAGGTAAGCGTTTAATGTTTGTGGCTTTGGATGATAAAAAAGTCATTGGTATCATCGAAACATACGGTAACAATCGAATTGCATTGATGTTTGTTGACGGCAAATATCATCGACAAGGTATTGCAACTGAGTTGATGAGCAGAATTATCTGTGAGTTAAAGATGAAGGGTTTTGATAAAGTTATATTAAACTCGTCACCGCACGGTTTACCATTTTGCAAACATTTTGGATTTATACCCATTGAAATCGAAAAAGACATCAATACTCCTTGGAAAACCCCGATGGAATACACACCAAACGAAATATGGGATGTTTTAGATGAAAACGGCAACAAAACCGGGCGGTTTCATGAGCGGGGCAGAAAAATGGTAGAGGGAGATTACCATCTGGTTGTTCATGTATGGAAACACAACAGCAAGGGTGAATGGCTGATTGATAAACGTACGTCGAAAAGAGGCACGAGTATTGACGGCAAATGGGAAACATCAGGTGGTGCTGCTCTCGCGGGCGATGACAGTTTGACTGCCGCTCTGCGCGAAACAAAAAAAGAGCTTGGTATTGACCTCGACCCACAAAAGGGCGTTTTGTTTCACACCACTATCCGTCATGGGAACGACGGGCGTCGTTGGCTGCAAGATGCTTGGGTGTTTGAACATAACTGTCCTGTTGAAGATGTCCGTTTTCAGGAAGGCGAAACTTGTGATGCGATGTGGGTAAGTCCTGATATAATCCGTGAAATGATGACTTCTGGTGAGTTTCTTAGTGAATGGTTCTACCTGTACTTTAATGAGATGGTTGAAAAATGGAGGATAAAACTGTGATACTGAAGGAAGCCATTCAAATAATGACTGACGAAATTGTAACTATACTTGCAGATAATAAACCGACCATTTATCTGTTCGGCTCTGTTGTGCTTGACGATTTTCAGCTCGGCTGGAGCGATATTGACATCCTTGTTCTTACTAATCGCGAGATCACAGAACAACAGGCGGAAACGCTGGTTGGTCTTCGGCAGGCTTTGCTGGAACACTATCCCGGCAACCCATATTTTCGGCTGTTTGAGGGCGGGATGCTCTCAACGGATGCATTTCTACATAACAATAACGAGCGGACGGTTTACTGGGGAACTAGCGGCCAGCGCATCACCGACGGCTATAAAATGGACAGCTTCGGCATGACGGAACTGCTTGACTGCGGTATCCTGCTGTATGGTGATGATATTCGCAGCGAAATGATTTATCCTACATATGCCCAAATGTGTAATGACATTACTCATCATGTTCGGGCGGCGCGTACGTACGGTATCGTGGTCGGCTGGCTCCTGGACATTGCGCGTGGAATTTACACCCTACGAACGGGTAAAATTATTGCCAAAACCGCTGCTGGTGAGTGGGCATTAGAGAACGGGCTTTGCCCCGATGCGGGCATATTACAAAAAACCGTGCAAATCCGTAAAGAGCCGCAGCGTTTCACCAAAGATGATAAAAGCGTCGATAATACTGTGATTCAGCGTTTTGCGGATGTATTGGATGTGGAATTGAAAGCAGAGCCAATGGCGCTAATACTCTCATTTCCTGCTGAAATTACTGCTCGCCTCTCCGGCTATACCTGCACTAAAGATCGCATTGGTTGCTCGTCGGCGGGCGTATTTCGCTATGAACACAATGGCGATGTACTGTACTTGAAGATCACCGAGGTCTCTGATGAAATCCGACGAGAGAGAGATTTGTTGGCTTGGCTTAAGGGTAAGGTGCCGGTGCCGAATGTGGTGTATTACAGAGAGCAGGATGGATGTGCTTTTTTGCTAATAACAAAGGCGGATGGCTTCATGGCTTGCGATTGCCCGAGGGATGCCTTTGGAGAACAAGATAAGGTACATGAACCCATAGCACAGACGGTTAAGCTACTGGCCAATGCTTTGCTTATGCTGCAAGCGGTTGATATTTATAAATGCCCATTTGAGAACACGCTTGATTATAAGCTGAAAGCGGCGCTGTATAACATTGAGCATGATTTAGTGGATATGGACGACTTCGAGGAAGGTAACGATTTTGATTCGCCGAAGGAACTGTATCA
>ENA-UOOK01007083-UOOK01007083.1-fermentation-metagenome-genome-assembly--contig:-NODE-7083-length-10387-cov-5.437185_pt1 | contig 10387 bp, 14 predicted proteins | sample MGYA00245777_ERZ724023 | MGnify/ENA primary metagenome ERZ724023 (study PRJEB28704, sample SAMN03018312) | fermentation metagenome | biome: anthropogenic terrestrial biome; feature: soil; material... | reverse complement strand
ATCCCGGACGTGAAGTAACGCCCGGCGTCCCCCGGAAAGTGCTTCATGACCGGGAGGCGGGAGAGGTCGGGCTTGACGCCGTCCTTGAGCCGGCCCGCATCCACCACACGGCCGCTGTAGGTCGCGGCCGCAAGGTGTTTGACCAGGTCCTGCTCGTTTACGCCGAGCGCCGCGGCTAGGGACCGCCGATCGGAGAGAAGGTTCATCACCGCACGGTGGCCGTCGAGGTCGTGGAAGAAGAGGATCTTGTCGGTCCGGCTCGAGAGCCGTGGTGCCTCGTAGATGGTCGAGCAGGGGCGCTCGATATCCTCGACCCTGCCCTGTTCCCGCATCATCGCTATGAAATCACGCATCGTATCCGCTCCATCGGGCTCCAAGGCTGTGTTTGACGCCCATGTGGTCGAGCACCCGGGCCACCACCATATCGACCAGGTCGTCGATGGTCTCCGGGTGCTGGTAGAAGGGGGGGCTTGCGACCATCACGGTCGCGCCGGCCTCGTCGGCGGCAAGCATATTCTTTAAATGGACCCGGGAGAGCGGCATCTCCCGGAGGAGGAGGAGGAGGGGCCGCCGCTCCTTGAGGCAGACGTCCGCGGCCCGGCCGATCAGGTTGTCGGCGAGGCCGTTGCTGACGGCGGCAAGTGTCTTCATGCTGCAGGGCACGATCGCCATCCCGTCGTAGCGAAACGAGCCGCTCGCGATATCGGCCGCGAGGTTGCTGTTCTCGGCGTATATGGCATCGAACCCGGTAAGGTCCACGCCTTCGATCCCGGCGATCTGCCGGGCGGTGTCGGATATGACGATATGCACCGTTGCCTGATCGCAGAGCACCTCGAGCAGGCGACGGGCGTAGATGACCCCGCTTGCCCCGGTGACCCCGACGACGAATTCCTTCTTCATCTGCTCTCCATCTCTTATGTCACTACGAGTTTATCCTGCTTTGTCGCCCGCTTCACCCGGAGGACTTCCGTCGCCGCCTGTTCCACTGCACTCCGGTGTTCTTCGACGGTGTAGACGCCGAGCCGCCACTGCTGACGCCGGGTGTCGTTCAAGGTGCTGATAAGGGGGGAGACCTCCTCGATATCGACCATCGCGTGGCTGTTCCTGACCCGGACCTCCATCGAGAGGGCCCGCGGGAGCGGGGGGATATCCACAAGGACCTCCTCTGCCGGGACCCCCGCGGTCTCGGCGATGGCGAGGGCAAGGTCCCGCTCCCGGACCCGCCCGGAGTCCTGCCGGAGGGCCGCGGCGTTCACCCGGTCTTCGCCGGCGTAGAGCGCCCGTTTGTAGAGGTTCCGGGCGTAGACCCGGCAGGCGAGGTCGCGGGTGATCGTGCAGGATGAGTGCTTCAGCCGCTCCATACAGGCGGCGTCGTCCATCCTGATGAGTTCGCGGGCGTCCGTGCCCGGGACACTGAGCACCTCCTCCCTGAGGGCGTGGACGAACATGCTCGTCGCGATCCGGCTCACGTGGTGGAAGTAGACCGCCGGGCGCATCAGGGTCCGGGCGATGAGAAGCGACTCGGCGGCGTTGATACCGCTTTCGGAGAGCGCGATGCCCGAACCGGCGAGGACCGAGCACCGGATCAGCCGGTGGGCGTCGACTGTCCCGTAGGGCACGCCGGTGTAGTGGGCGTCCCGCATCAGGTAGTCCATCCGGTCGACGTCGAGGCTCCCGTGGATGATGCTCGCGAGGCGGTGCCTGCCTTCGACGACGGCGCAGACCTCGACAGGGTCGATCCCTTCGGCTTCGAGCGTCTCGGCGATCGGTCCCTCCCTGACGAGGCAGCCGATCTGGTGGTGGCCTCTCCCGACGAACTCCTCCATCACCGGCTCGGTGACGTGGGAGAAGGGCCCGTGCCCGATATCGTGGAGGAGGGCGGCCGTCGTGACGAGTTTTGTCTCGCCGTCGTCAAGCCCGAGCTCCCGGCACATCAGGCCGGCAAGGTGCATCGCCCCGAGCGAGTGCTCGAACCGGGTGTGGTTTGCGCCCGGGTAGACGAGGTTCGCAAAGCCGAGTTGGGAGACATGGCGGAGCCGCTGGACGTCCGGCGAGTCGAGCAGCCGGAGGGCCGTCGCGTCTGCCTCGACGTAGCCGTGCACCGGATCTTTGATGATCTTCATCAGTTCAATTAAGAATCTTTGGAGAGAAGTGATAAAGGTATTTGAGAGAGCGCGGGGTTTGAAATTGTGGCGCTCGGGCGGGTTCCTGGTTCTTCTCTGGGGGCTGTGGCGCTCGTGCGGCGCTCCGGGACGTTCCGGCAGCGGAAGACCAGGCAGATCGATTTTCGGGTGGGTGAATCTACGCGGACAGTTCGGGGAGAGATCAAAAACGCCTGTGGGTTCGTTGACGATGTCGAATATCCATATCAGAATCCATAAATTTCAGCGAGGCTGCGCTCGCAGAAACGCCTTGCCGGTTTGTATATCTGCTCGATATTTTTGAAGAACTCTATGTCCTACTCGTGCTCGTTTTGTGCAATCCGCCCCTTGAAGACGCCCCCTGCAATCTTCTCCAGGCCATCTTCAATATAAATGGCAGCAGGCTGATCCTCCTTTATGCCATGTTGGATTAACGTGCTTAGGCGCTGGAATTCCATCGAGATCGACTGGATCAGATAATGTTCATCCTGGTGTTCTTTAACAAAAACAAAGATATGAATGGAACTTTCATCCATCAACAGGTCGCTGAGGTTGACATCCTTTATGGGCCTGTCTTCGGCCCCGGGATCCAGTCTATCACAATAATCTTCAGAGATCCTGGCGTTCAGGTAGCCATATGCCCGCAGGTAACCTCTCAGTGCAAGAAGGTCCCCCTTTCGTGACTGCTGGAATGAGCCATATATTGCGATATTAGTGTTTTTCTTAAAATGCCTGTATAGTTGAACCCGGTCTGCGATTTCGTCGGGTATCAGAATACTATGGCTCATTTGACAGTTTCTCGTCTGCGGGATACATAACGATGGGAGTTGCAGCAATGTAACTGATTATCCGGGAAGGATTGATATAAGTTACAATAATAGAACTATTCATGGTGGAGGTGTCGGCATGGACCGGACAGTTGTGGAAGCTCACTTAAACCGGGTGCCTGTTGAAGTTCGTGAGTCCGTGATGGAACTCTCGACGGATGCTAAATGGGCTGTATACATAGCGCTGACCCTTGAGAAGGAGATGTATTTCAACGAACTCAAGGATACCTTCGGCGCGAATCCGAGCGAGATGGACCGTATTCTGAAGTCTCTGGTTGACGGGGGGCTGATCGCGAAGAAGGTGAGAAGACTGGAGGGCGTCGGCGATCGGAGGAAGGTGTATTACAAATCGACAGATTATGGAAAGAAGATGTTAAACGCCCTGTGCGACGTGGTGCTTCCTCCTGAGAGCCTGGTCAGGCAGTATAAACCCACTTTGAGCGATAGCGGAAATTCCTGCACCATGCATACGGGAACTGTGAATGGAAGCGGTGAGACCGATCCCGAGAACTGGAGATTCGACCAGACACCCGCCGGAAGGGACGGCTTCAATACGAAACCAACAATCACCAGCGCAAAGCAGGCAGAGACCAGGGTGTGAATTCAACATGGCTGTAGAATTCCCGGAGCAAGGGTTGAAACTTGAGATAGTAACAGATCCCGAGTTCAGGACGGTTCACATTGACGGTGCTATTGTAACGTTAAATCCAAACTTCGGCCAGTTGGCACTGACATACGATCAGCCTGAATTTAAAATCAGTCAGAACGGCGATATTTACACGGATAAAATTCAAAAGAGAGTGATACTTGATGCACGACTGTCGCCCGAGGCATTCAGAGCACTCGCCTGCACCATGATGGATCATGTGCAGCAATACGACGAGTGGGTCAAGCAGCAGAAGTGAACTACCCCGCCCTAAAAGAGCGGGGCTTCCTGCTTCATCCTCCCTCTACTGAGGCAAGTCCACAGGCTCTACGGCGCTGATCCGTCGCCTGCTAATACGCTGACAGGGTTCCGCTCTTGTACAGCAAACAGGTTAGATTACTTTAGCAATCATTTGAATGAAATTATAGTAATTTCCGTTTTCAGCTTCCCTCATCTTTATATCTTCCTCGATACCTTCCCAATACGCGGTATGCCACTCATCCCAAGCCTGTTCGCAGCAGAGCATTTCGCGAATGTCAATTATTTCAATGCCCTTTTCCCTGCTCCATAACTCCTTCCACCATTCAAGAGAGTGTATGGTCCTTGCCACCTCATCATTCCAGAATGGCTTCATTTCATCAGGGATATTCTCCCCGAATTCATACTTTATGCCAGGAATCGCCACGGCAATATAGCCGCCCTTTTTCACGAAAGGAATGAGCGACGGAAGCATCTCCTCCGTATCGCCAAAATGATGGTAAGCGTCCACGGTGAACAGCAGATCAAAGTATCCGTTTGCGAAAGGCAGCCCCTTAGTCGCGTCTACGGAGATCGGAACGGCCTTGTCATCAATCCCGAGAGATTGAAAACGCTCATAGTTTTCAGTGGGCGAAATCCAGAGGTCGGCGGCGAAGACGGACACGCCATATTTTTTCACCAGAAACAGCGTGGATAGACCCTGCCCGCAGCCGAGGTCAAGGATTCGCATATTCTTATTGATGTTCAGGTGCGACGACAGTTCCTCTGATAACCGCATGGCGTTTGGCCCCATCATTGTGGCTTTCAGGAACTCAACATTTTCAGCGTTGGACATAAACTGGTCTGTAAATGGATACATGATATTCTTCCTTTCAAATTTTCGCCTTATATCTTAATCATATTTTAATCCCTCACTTATTCCGGCTCCCGGTGCACCCGGACCCCGTAGATGGGCGCCCCCATGGCCGGCACCGCGATGCGGACTGCCTGGAACCATGTCGGTCCGGGGAGGCAGCACTGCCCGATGGCGATTGCGATCCGATGGCGATTGCGATCGTCGGGAGGCTGAGTGCCGGGACGGGGACGAAGAGCCGGATTTCCGTAGATAATTGGGACCCCTAAGATCGCAAGCATCAACAACCCACATCCGGCCCGGTCTCACATACCCCCACAGCGGCAGAATGAAACTGTTAACCCCCCGGACACCCCACATAAAAGGCATTCAGCCATGATCACCTTCCTCTCCGGCGGAACCGGAACGCCCGCGCTCATCCGGGGCGCCCGGCAGATCCTCTACGACAGCGAGATCACCGTGGTCGCGAATACTGCCGAGGATCTCCGGGTCTCCGGGAGCCACGCTGCGCCGGACATCGACACCGCCGTCTTCCTCTTTGCCGGTATCCTCGATACCGGCCGGTGGTGGGGGATCAAGGGCGACACCTACAACACTCACAACTACCTCCCGAAGGTGGCGGGCAGCGAACCCTTCCCGGTCGGCGACCGTGCCCGGGCCGTCCAGATCGCCCGGGCGGCCCTCCTCGAAAAGGGCTTCACCCTGACGGAGGCAGTGCAGGCGCAGTGCCGGGCGCTCAACATCGGGGCGACCGTCCTCCCGGCAACCGACGACGATGCCGCCCTCTTCGTTGATACCGGCACCGAACGCCTGCCGCTCTATGAATACTGGATGGCCGCCGAGGCCGCGACGGAAGTGCGGGAACTCATCCGCACGGCCTCCGGGCCGCCCGCGATCACGGACGAGGTGCGGGCGGCGGTCGAGGCGAGCGACGCCGTGGTGATCGGCCCGGCGAACCCCGCCCGGAGCATCCTCCCCATCCTCGACTGCATCGGGATGCGCCGCCTTCTCCGCGATACGTTCGTCGTCGCGGTCTCTCCTTTCCGGGGGGGCAGTGCGCCGGACCCAAAGGACACCGCCCTCATGTACGCCGTCGGTGAACCCCCTACCTCTCCGGCGGTCGCCCGGCTCTACGGGGATATCGTCGACGTCTTTGTCCAGGACATACACGACCCGGACATTGTCCCGGGTTCGCTCCGCCTGGAGACCCGCCTCCTGCACGAGCGGCAGGCGGAATCGCTTGCCTGGGACATCATGGCGGTCATACGCCACGCGGTTTCGTGAAGAGGGAATCCACGTTTTCCGGTCCGATTGACAAAATTCATATATGACTGCACGTGATACGCTGATCATCCAATGATCACTTTCCTCTCGGGCGGGACCGGGACCCCGAAGCTCCTCCGCGGCATGCAGGATCTGCTGGACGAGCGCGAGATCGCGGTCATCGTCAACACGGCCGAGGACACGTGGCTCTCCGGCAACCACCTCTCGCCCGATATCGATACGGTTATGTACCTCTTTGCGGACATCCTCGACACCGGCCGGTGGTGGGGAATCCGCGACGACACCTACATAACCCACGACCTTCTCGCGAGACTCGGCATCGAGGAGTTCATTGCCATCGGGGACCGGGACCGGGCGGTCCACGTCGCCCGGGGAGAGATGCTCCGGGGCGGTATGCGGCTCACCGAGGCGACGGCGACCCTCTGCGGGAAGCTGGATATCCAGGCGACCGTTCTCCCGATGACCGATTCTGCGGTGACGACCTACGTCAAGACGCGCCGGGGCGATATGCACTTCCAGGAGTACTGGGTGAAGCACCGGGGCGACGTGGCGATCGAGGGCGTGGTCCGGCGGTTCCGGGAGCCGCCGGTTGCGACCGATGAGGTTCTCTGCGCGATCGAGGCGAGCGATGCTGTTATAATCGGACCGAGCAACCCGGTCACGAGCATATCGCCGATCCTCGAGTGCGCCGGGGTTCGGGAGGCGCTCCGCCGGCAGTACGTCATCGCGATCAGCCCCTTCATCGGTGATGCGCCGGTCAGCGGCCCGGCGGCCGCGCTGATGCGGGCCTTCGGCAAAGAGCCCTCATCTGCCGGAACCTACAGTCTCTACGAGGATTTCGTGGATATCTTCATCCAGGATACCAGGGACCCGGTCGAGATTCTGGGGGCTCTCCGCCAGGATACTCTTATGGTCTACCGGGGGAAGAGCCTGGATCTCGCTAAGAGCATTATGACGCTGGTCTACGGGTGCTGAGGGTTAACCCGTCGCTTCCTTCTTCTGCTTCTCCCGGAAGTCCTGTATCGCCGCGTGGAGCGCATCCGCCGCGAGGTTCGAGCAGTGCATCTTCCGGGGCGGCAGCCCCTCGAGCTCGGTCGCCACGTCGTCGCGGGTGATCTTCATCGCCTCCTCAAGCGTCTTTCCTTTGGCGAGGTCGGTCACCATGCTGCTCGTCGCGATCGCCGAACCGCACCCGAACGTCCGGAACCGGATATCTTCGATGACGTCGTCCCTGACCCTGATGAAGATCTCCATGAGATCCCCGCAGACGGGGTTGCCGACCTTGCCGTAGCCGTCCGGGTTCTCGATCACCCCGACGTTGTGCGGGTTCATGAAGTGCTCCATCACCTTCTGGCTGTATCCGATCTGGTCTGCCATGCTCTCACCTACAGCGGTGTAATAGCCCGGAGACGTTTAACTGTTTCTCTCGTGGCGCTGACGACCCGGGAAACCTCATCGAGGCTGTTCCGGCGCCCGAGCGTTGCGACCATCGACCCGTGCGCCTCGTCGTGGGCGAGCCCGATGGCAAGGAGGACGTGGGAGGCCTCAAGCGTCCGCGAAGTGCATGCCGACCCGGTGGCGACCGCGATACCGAGCATGTTCATGGCGAGTTGGATGCTCTCGCCCTCGATCCGGGCGAACCGGAAACTGGCGTGGTGCGGGAGCCGTTCCGCCGGGTGGCCGGTCAGGTAGGCCTCCTCGATCCCGGTGATGCCGGCAATAAGCCGGTCCCGGATCGCGCGGAGTCTTTCGCTCTCCTCCGGCATCTCCTCCTTTGCGAGCCGGGCCGCCTCCCCCATGCAGGCGATGCCAAAGACGTTCTCGGTCCCGGGCCGGAGCCCGCGCTCCTGTCCGCCTCCGACGATGACCGGCTGGACCCGGACCCCCGGGCGGATATAGAGCGCCCCGACGCCGTCCGGGCCTCCGAGTTGATTTGAAGAGAGGGTCGCGAGGTCGATGCCGTCGCGCTCCACGTCGATCGGTATCCTCCCTGCGGCATCGGTGGCGTCCACGTGAAGGAGTCCTCCCCGGTCGTGGACGATCTCTGCAACCTCTCTGATCGGCTCGATCGTCCCGATCTCGTTGTTCGCGTAATGGACCGACGTGATGACCGTCTCGGGGGTGACCGCTGCGCCGAGGGCGTCAAGATCGATCATGCCGTAGCGGTCGACCGGGACGAGCGTGAGATCAAACCCGCTCTTCTGGAGATCTTTTACGGGATTCAGGACCGATATGTGCTCGATAGCGCTCGCGACGACCCGCTTCCCGATCTTCCGGTTCCGGAGAGCGGTCCCCCGGATCGCGATGTTGTTTGACTCGGTCGCCCCGCCGGTGAAGATGATCGAATCCGGGGCGCTCGCCCCGATGAGCGCCGCTACCTTCTCCCGTGCCCGGGCGATGGCCTCCTGTGCCGCGAGCCCCTCCTGGTAGATCGTCGAGGGGTTGCCGGCGAAGCCGGTTGGAAACTGCCTCGCGAACCGGGCGACACCGGGGTGGACCGGCATCGCCGCCGCGTGGTCGAGATAGATCCGCTCCTTCATACCCGGTCCGCCCCTAGAACGTCATGATCGCATCGGCATCGACGGCGAGGTCGTTTAAGGTCAGGGCGCCGACGACCTGCCCCTCCTCGATGAAGTCTCCCCGCGCCATGCCGAGGAGCTGGGTGCTCTGCTCGCAGATGTAGATCTTTGCCCCCGCGGCGATCGCCTGGTCCCTCATCTCCGAGAGTTTCGGGAAGTTCCCGACCTGGATCGTCTCCGCTGCGCCTTTCTTGACGACCGTCACCCCTTTGATCATGAAGTAGATGTCGGCGTCCATGTCCATCGAACGCGCCGTCATCGCAAGAACGAACGGCGCGTACAGCCTTTCAGGGGTATCAGTGCCGCTCGTCTGGATGTAGAGTATTCGTGCCATGCACTTTAGCCTCCTTTCCGGATCGAGAAGGTGGTCTTCTCCTCCACCTTCTCCTCGCCCACGATCGTGTGGCCCATCCTCCTTGCCCAGGCCCGGATGTCCTCTACGGTCGGCGCGTTGTCCACGTCGACCTTCAGGATCCCGCCGCCTGCGAGCCGGTCCATCCCCTCCCTGAGCATGATGAAGGGCGTCTGGCAGTAGGCTCCCCGGGCATCCACGTAGCCTTCGGTATCCATCCGATCACTTCGCTTCTACCGGTGCCACCTTTCCCTTGCGCATGATGATGGTCGTCACGCCCGAGGTGACATGCTCCTCCTCGATGGTATGCCCGCTCTCACCGGCCCAGGACCTGACCGTCTCGACAAGGTCGGGTTTGTCGGTCGTCACCTGCAGGACCTGCCCCTCGTTGAGCGTCTCCATCTCCGTCTCGATCGAGAGCATAGGCGACTGGCAGATGCCAACGCAGCTCACCGTTTTATCAGCGTACATCAATTTGATCACCTACTTCATCTTCCGGATGTAGAACCGCATGACCCCGTCATCCTTCTCGAACTTCACGATCTCGTGCCCCACCCGGTTTGCCCAGCGCCGGATGTCCTCCTCTGCGGCAGGGTCGTCCGCCTCGACCATGAGCACCTCTCCGATCTCAAGTCTCTCGATCGCCTCTTTCGTCATCGCGATCGGCATGGGGCAGTAGAGCCCGATACAGTCCACGACTGCCATGGGATTCGTCTCCAGTTCCATCTCTCCCACCTTCCGTTGCGGGTGTATGGAAGCCCGGGTGCCATGACGTGTCAACGCTGCACTCCCGGTTGCACCGGATCGTGCACCTTCCCTTATAAGCGTTCCCCAGGGAGGGGCGTCGATGGGGGGCGGGGCCGAAGGGATAGCAGGAGTCATGCCCGGGTAGCAGGGCTCGTGAAATCGCCCGGGAACGGTCCGGGCGTTCTGTGAGCCGGGGGCGGTGCTCGGAGATACCCGGCGGGAGGCGTTCTGGACCTCGTCCTCGAAGATGCGCCCGGGCTGCCGGCCGGGTGCGCTCTCCCTCTCTCCCTGCAAACCCGCGGGTGATCCCTGATATGGATGGTTTCGGTGACGATCCCGGTTCAGGCTGTTCTGCAGGAGACTCCCGGCCGGCTCAGGCCCAATCTCCATCACTGCAATGCACCAGAATTATCTCCATATTTTCTCGTATTTTGTGATTTCTCCTCATTTTACCTGCCTAATGCCAAAAACGGTTGAGATTTCGTTCATTTTTCGATTTGTGCTTGTTATCACCGAAAATTTTAAAAAAGTCAAACGATAAGAAGATCCTTAATGTTCGTTCCGACCAAGTGTTTCTTTACGAAGGGTGTGGGTATCCACAAAGACAAACTGGCATCGTTTGAGCTGGCTCTCAGGGAGGCGGGTATCGAGAAGTACAATCTGGTCTACGTCTCGAGTATCTTCCCCCCGAACTGCCAGC
>ENA-UOOK01007081-UOOK01007081.1-fermentation-metagenome-genome-assembly--contig:-NODE-7081-length-10388-cov-6.141005_pt1 | contig 10388 bp, 8 predicted proteins | sample MGYA00245777_ERZ724023 | MGnify/ENA primary metagenome ERZ724023 (study PRJEB28704, sample SAMN03018312) | fermentation metagenome | biome: anthropogenic terrestrial biome; feature: soil; material... | reverse complement strand
ATCCAAGAAATCCTGGCGAAACAATAGATATTCCGGCATCAAAAGCACCGGTGTTCAAAGCAGGAAAATCATTAAAAGAAGCAGTTAATAAATAGACAGAAAAATCAAGGGGATATCAAATAATGATATCCCCTTATGCATGCCCGGAATTTACCGTCCCGTCCTATAATCCCGACCTTTCGACACAGGGACAAAACAAATTATTGAAGAAAATTGTAATGTATTGACAAATAAATGGGTGCACATATATAATCAAACTATATATTCAGCTGGAGGAAATTATGTGGGAACAATTAGAAGATGCCCTTATGGACTCATTAAAAATGCTGCCCTTTTTATTTGCAGCATATATTATAATTGAATATATTGAACATAAGTCATCAGACAAGCTTGTAAGCGGTTTAAGAAGATTTGGAGTTGCGGGAGGAGCTGTGCTTGGAAGTGTTCCTCAATGCGGATTTTCCGTAGCCGCATCAAATTTATACGCAGGAAGAATTATAACTGCAGGAACTTTGATAGCTGTATTCATATCCACATCTGATGAAGCAATACCCATATTATTGTCAAGCAACGGTGATGTAAAATTAATTTTATCCCTTACAGCTGTAAAAATAGTAATTGCCGTCACAGCCGGAGCTATGGCAGATTCCATATTCAAGGGTTTTTTTAACAAAACCGGCAATGAAGGAATTGCAAGTTCTATTCACCGTCATGTTTGTACCGACTGCGGATGCCATGACGAGCACAGTATATTAAAACCTGCATTAAAGCATACAATTAATATATTTATATTCTTGTTTATTACAAATCTATTTATAAACTATCTCATAGAATATGCAGGTGAAGATAATTTATCTGAGATTTTATTGAATGACAGTATTTTTCAGCCTGCATTGGCTGGTATAATAGGATTTATCCCAAATTGTGCCGCTTCAGTTATACTCACTCAGCTGTTTATCGGGGGAAGCATAAGCTTTGGCTCTGTAATTGCCGGACTTTCCACCGGGGCAGGAGTAGGGTTGTTGGTCTTATTCAAAATGAATCGAAATATTAAGGAAAATCTTAAAATCATGTTGTATATATATATCTTTTCGGTATTCGCAGGGTTTTTAATACAAATAATAATGTCATCCTGAGCGCAAGCGAAGGATCTCAGGTTTTGAGATTCTTCACCGCGTTCAGAATGACGCCCCGTGGGTTATGCATAGCAATGGCACTACGTTAAAGTTATTCACAACAGTGACAATTTGAAACCAGTATTTACTTTATTTCTTCGAAGTTCCTAAATAAGCTTCTATAATTTTTTCGTTTTTCAGAAGCTCAATTCCTTTTCCTTCCATGGCCATGTTGCCTGTTTCCAAAACATAACCGTAATCTGCAACCTTAAGTGCTTTGTTGGCATTTTGCTCGATTAACAAAATCGTAGTTCCTTGAATGTTTATTTCCTTTATAATTTCAAATATATTATTCACTATTAAAGGAGCTAATCCTAAGGAAGGCTCATCCATCATTATCAACTTAGGTTTGGCCATGAGGGCTCTTCCTACTGCCAACATCTGCTGCTCGCCTCCTGATAAGGTACCCGCCAATTGCCATGCTCTATCCTTGAGTATTGGAAACAATTCATAAACTTTTTTTATATCGTCTTCTATTCCTTCACTTCTGAGGTAGGCGCCGACTTTTAGGTTTTCAAGCACCGAAAGATTCACGAAAACCCTTCTTCCTTCGGGAACCATAGTAATTCCTCTTGCTACAATATCTATTGTATCTTTTCCAAGTATATTTTCGCCTTGAAATATAATTTCGCCCTTACTTGCTTTAACAAGTCCTGCTATGGCTTTAAGAGTGGTGCTTTTACCTGCACCGTTTGCTCCTATTAAGGTTACGATTGAGCTTTCCGGAACATGGATGCTTATACCCTTAACTGCGGATATTCCGCCGTAATTTACGTGCAAATTATTAATTTTAAGCATCTTCTTCCACCCCCAAGTAAGCTTCTATAACTCTTTGGTCATTTTTAACCTCATTTGCGGTTCCCTGAGCAATAAGCTGTCCGAAGTCTAAAACGTAGATTTTTTCTGATATTTCCATAACCAGGTCCATATGGTGCTCGATCATAAAAATCGTAAGCTTAAATTCATCTCTTATATTATGAATAAATGATGACAACTCCATTGTTTCCGAGGGGTTCATACCTGCAGCCGGCTCATCCAAAAGCAGAAGATTGGCATCAGTTGCCAGTGCCCGGGCTATTTCCAATTTTCGCTGCTCACCATAGGGAAGGGAATGGGCTATTTCATTTTTCAACCTTAACAAATCCAATTTATCAAGAAGCATCTCAGATTTTTCACGCATTTGTTTTTCTTCTTTGTTAGACCAAGGCATTCTAAGTGTACTGGACAAAAAATTCGAGTTTATTCTTAAATGATTTGCAATCAGTATATTGTCAAACACGGTTAAGTTTTTAAATAATCTTATATTTTGAAAAGTACGGGCGATACCTTTTTTGGTTATCTTGTCAGGTGTAAGTCCGGTTATATTTTCATCTTTATAATATACATTTCCTTTAGTAGGAGAGTATACGCCTGTAATAACATTGAAGGCGGTTGTTTTTCCTGCACCGTTTGGGCCTATTAAGGCTTCGATTTTTCCTTCTTGAATTTCAATATCAAGGTTATTGACAGCAGTAACTCCTCCAAACTGCATTGTTACATTGTTTATTTTTAATACACTCATTATGCAGCACCTCCTTCACCGGTCTTTTTTCTTGGTTTTTTTCCGGAAAGCCAGTCAAAAATCAACTTCCAGGACAATTCCTTCTGCCCTAAAAGACCGTTTCTGAAGAAAAGCACCAACACCATCAATAGGATTGAGAATATTACCATTCTTAATCCTGGACGGAATAATGGAATATTTACTCCAAACAATTTAAGAGGCTCATCAAAGAATCTTAGTATCTCAAGACCTGACGTAACCACGAAGGATGCTATGATAGTGCCGGATATACTTCCCATTCCGCCTAATACAATTATTAAAAGAAAGTTGTAGGTAACCGGGAAGTAAAATTGATTAGGGTCTACAGTAGCAAACAAGGTTGCTAAAAGTCCCCCTCCAATTCCGGCAAAAAATGCTCCTACACCAAAGGACATAACCTTATGCTTAAATAAGTTAATGCCCATGGCTTCTGCCGCTACTTCATCCTCTCTTATTGCTTTAAAAGCTCTGCCGTAGCTGGAGTTTATTAACAGCCATATCAAGCCGATGGAAATAATAGCTACACCGAAAAAAACCCACATGGTAGGCATTGTGGGGATATTCTTAATTCCCAATGCACCGTTTGTAATTGATTTTATATTTGTAAAAACAATACGAATTATTTCCGAGAATCCTAAGGTTGCTATGGCTAAATAGTCACTTTTTAATCTGAGAACCGGCAACCCTATTAAAATTGCAACCAAGGCTGCCAAAAGTCCTCCCAATATAAGTGCAATGACAAATGGCAGTTCAATTTGTGCCAACACAGGATTTTGGGGTATAATATAAAATATTTTAGCCCTTACATCTAAGGGAACAGTAAATATTGCAACCGAGTAAGCTCCGATTGCCATAAAACCTGCCTGCCCCAAAGAGAATAATCCGGTAAAACCGTTGACCAAGTTCATTGAAACGCTCACTATTGCATATATAGCCGATAAATTCAAAATACGTCTTACATAAGCATCACCGATTGTTTTTGTATCTAAAAGTGTTATTATTGCTGCAAATACAGCTATAAGCATTATATTTAAAAATAATTTATTCTTTTTATTATTATTTTTATCCATCATACCTTATCTGTCACCTTCTCTCCAAGAAGTCCTGTGGGTTTAACCAGCAATACAACTATCAATATAACAAATGCCATTGCATCTCTGTAACCGGTAAGTGATGGAAGAAATGTGATGAGCATAATTTCAGCCATACCAAGTATAAATCCTCCTAAAACCGCGCCTGTTGTATTGCCGATACCGCCAAGTACCGCCGCTATAAAGCACTTAAGTCCCGGCATAACGCCCATGAGAGGCATTACGGAAGGATATCTTGAGCCCCACAGTATTGCTCCAATAGCCGCTAAAGCTGAACCTATTACAAAAGTTGTAGATATTACTTGATTTATATTTATTCCCATTAGTTTGGCTGTTTCAAAATCCTTTGAAACGGCTCTCATTGCCATACCGATTTTCGTTTTATTCGTTATGAACAGCACAACATATAAAAGAATAAGCGTAACAAAAGGTGTAATCAATGTGGCAACAGTTAATGAAAGACTTCCTAAATTCACTTTTGCAGTTAAGATTTTAATGTCAGGAAATCCTCGGGGAACACCGGTAAATAAATAAGTTGCTAAATTTTCCAAAAGAAAAGATGCTCCAATGGCAGAAATCATGATGGACATACGGGGAGCATTTCTTAATGGCTTATATGCAGTTTTTTCAAGTAAAACTCCAAGGGCTACCGTTGCTGTCAATACAATTATAATTGCAATATACCAGGGCAGCTTAAAAGTAATAATGCTGAATACCATAAAATAAGCTGCCATCATAAAAATGTCACCATGGGCAAAATTTATAAGTCTTAGAATTCCATAAACCATCGTATAACCTATTGCCAACAGGGCATACAAACTTCCTAATGAAATGCCGTTGGCAAGCTGCTGTATAAAAAGTTCACTAGTCATATTCTTTCCTCCAAACATCAGTTAAAACTGCAAAAGGGCGAACGAACAGTCCGCCCCTGATTGTTTATATAAGTTATTTTACTTCTACTGAATCGATAAATACAAATTGTCCATCTTTAACAGTCTTGATAACAGCCATATTTTTGTCGGCATCTCCATCTTCCGTGAAGTTAATAATCCCTGTTACGCCTTCAAAATCTTTTGTTGCATTTAATGCATCTCTTAGGGCAACGCCGTCGGTGGAGCCTGCTCTTTCAATTGCATCTCTAACCAATAGGTATGCATCATATCCCAATGCTGCAACTGCAGGAATTATAGGTTCCTTGTCACCCAATTCTTTTTTGTATCCATCTACAAATACTTTAGCCTCTTCTGTTGCAGGGTCGTTTTCGTCAAAGAATGTAGATAATACTATGCCCTCGGCATCCTTACCTGCCACGTTTATAACAGCCGGATTTTCCCAGGTGTCTCCACCCATTATCAAGCTTTTAATTCCAAGTTCTCTTGCTTGCTTTATAATCAGCGGGGCTGTTGTTGCCGAGCTTGGTGCAAATATAACATCAGGATTTTTAGCTTTAATATTAGTTAAAATTGCGTTAAAGTCAGAATCATTTACCTGGAACTCTGATATGTCCACTATACTGTTTTCATCTCCTGTCAATTCTTTAAAAGCGTTTATAAAGAAGTTGCCAAGCCCTACAGAGTAATCGTCACCGTTTTGCATTATAACGGCTGCTGTCTTAGCACCCTGCTGCAAAGCATAGTTAGCCATGACTCTTCCTTGGAAAGGATCCAGGAAACATGCGCGGAAGTAGTATTCATTTCCTTGTGTAACCATTGGATTGGTACATGAGGCACCCATTGTTGGTATTTTTGCATTTTTTATAATATCTCCTGCTGCAATTGAAACACCAGAACCGTAGGAACCTATTATTGCAACAACTTTTTCTTTTTCAATAAGCCTTGTTACGGCTGTTGTTGCTTCACCCTTATCACTTTTGTTGTCTACTACCACTAATTTAATTTTCTTTCCAAGCACTTCCGGATACATTTTATTGGCATATTCTATACCGTCCAGCTCCTGCAGTCCGCCGCCTCCGTTTTCACCGGTTAAAGGCTCAAATACACCAATTTTTATGGTATCACTGTCTGCTTCCGCATCAGTGCTTGTCCCTTGCTCCTTAGCACATGCTGTAAACATCGTTAAAACCATTAAAAAGCACAATAGTAATGATAATTTTCTTTTCATATTACTCTCCTCATTTACTGATTAAATTTCTATGATTATAACACCGGGAAAATACTTTTGCAAGAGAAAATTTCCGCGTTACAAAAACATCATTCTCTAAATTGCGTACATGTTATAATGTTTGTTCTTATATTTAAACTATAATAAAACAGGACTTTAATATAATATATTAAAGTCCTGTCCGATTTATGCCGGATTATCTAAATTTTGATGTTAATTCCAGCACCTTGTTTATTGCATGGTCCTTGCTTTCGGATTTGCTTAGGGTACCGTCAATAATTGATGCTAGTTCAATCATTTCAGCTTCTTTCATCCCCTTTGTTGTAACAGCAGGTGTTCCAATTCTTAAACCGCTTGTTACAAATGGGCTTTCGGGGTCAAAAGGAATCGTATTTTTATTAGTCGTAATATGAATTTCATCCAACATTTTTTCGGCTTCCTTACCGGTCAAACCTTTGTTTCTTACATCTACAAGCATCAAATGATTGTCGGTTCCTCCCGATACAATTCTAAAGCCTTTGGCTGACAATTCCTGAGATAATGTCTTTGCGTTGTTCAGTACCTGCTGCTGATAAGTTTTGAAGTCATCTCTCATTACTTCCTTAAAACATGCTGCTTTGGCAGCTATAACATGCATTAAAGGTCCGCCCTGGATTCCGGGGAATATAGCTTTGTCAATTTTCTGTGCAAACTCATTTTTGCAAAGAATCATGCCGCCCCTTGGGCCCCTCAAGGTTTTGTGTGTTGTAGTAGTTACGAAATCGGCATATTCAACTGGATTAGGATGGAGGCCTGCTGCAACAAGCCCTGCAATGTGAGCCATATCTACCATAAAATACGCTCCAACTTCATCGGCTATTTCCCTGAATGCCTTAAAGTCTATGAACCTTGAATATGAGCTTGCTCCTGCAACAATCAGCTTTGGCTGTTCTCGTTTTGCGATTTCTCTTACTTGGTTATAATCAATTGTTTCAGTTTCTTTATCTACTCCATAAAAAGCTACGTTGAAATAAGAGCCTGACATATTTACAGGGCTTCCGTGGGTTAGATGACCTCCTTGGGATAAGTCCATGCCAAGGATTTTATCTCCTGGCCTTAAAACTGCAAAGTATACACCAAAGTTTGCATTTGAACCTGAATGAGGCTGTACGTTAGCATGCTCTGCTCCAAAGATTTTTTTGGCTCTTTCTCTTGCAAGATTTTCAACCTTATCTACATATTCGCATCCGCCGTAATATCTTTTACCGGGATATCCTTCTGCATATTTGTTTGTCAGGTGACTTCCCATTGCTTCCAGGACTGTTTCAGAAACAAAGTTTTCGGAAGCTATTAGCTCTATGTTGATATTTTGTCTTTCTTTTTCTTCCATCATTGCACTGTATAGTTCATTGTCATTTTGTTTGATTAAATCAAAATTCATAATTTTCTCCTATATATATATTCTTGGTAATCTTTTACCCAAGTTTGTCAAAACTTCATAAGAAATGGTGCTTCTCATGTTAGCCACATCCTCTGCTGTCATGGCTCCATCAGTTCCGTCACCGTAAATAATTGCCTCATCTCCTATTTGTGGGTTTTCAACCTCTGATAAATCTACCATAAACTGATCCATGCACACTTTTCCTAATATAGGGCATTTTACACCCTTTACAACTATATATCCCTTATTAGATAGGAGTCTTGAGTATCCATCGGCATAGCCTAACGGAATGGTTCCCACAACAGTTGGGTTCTGAGCTTTGAACAAATGACCATAGCTGACTCCTTCTCCTGCCTGAATTGTCTTTACATTAGCAACCTTGGCTTTTAGGGTTACGCATATTTCAAATTTATACTCGTCCTTATTTACTTCATCAGAAGGATAAAATCCTGATAGTATTATTCCGGGTCTTACCATGTCAAAATAATACTCAGGCAACTCTATTATTGTTGCGCTGTTTGCAATATGTTTTATTGGAATCGTAACATTTCTGTTTTCTAGCATCTTCATAAAACTTATAAATTTACCAGCTTGTTTATGTGCAGTTGTTTTATCTTTTTCATCTGCCCTTGCCTGGTGTGAAAATGCACCTTCAATGGATATATTGCTCATTTTGGATATTGCTTTTACCTTATCCGCATTTTCTTCTGTTGGGGAAAATCCCAGCCGGTTCATTCCTGTTTCTACTTTTATGTGTATCTTTGCTTTTTTGTTCAAGGTCTTGGCTACTTCATTCAATTTCTCTGCCAGTTCGTAGTTGTAAATTGTCAGAGTCAGGTTATTGTTTATTGCATCCTCATAAAATTCTTCAGGAGTATAGCCTAGAATTAAAATATCCTTGTCCTTTATTTCCTGTCTAAGCTCTAAAGCCTCAGATATTACTGCTACAGCAAACATATCCACACCGTTTTCCAAATACATTTTGGAAAGTTCCAGAGCACCCATTCCATAGCTGTCAGCTTTTACAACAGCACAAATTTTTACATCTTTACCCACAGCTTTTCTTACTTCCAAAAAGTTATGGATTGCCTTTTTCCTGTTTATTTCGACCCAGGCCGGCCTTACCCTTTCGTTCATTAATTATATCCTCCAAAATTTGCTTATCGATTTATTATATCAAATTAATAAAATTAAATCAATAATATGTAAAAATAAAATACATATTTCAAGGGCAAAAACACAAAAAAGTGTGTATAATGGCTACAGAAAAAAGGAGATTTTTCGGGTACTTGAAGAATCTCCTTTTTTCTGTAAATTTTATCAATTAAACACAAGCACTACGTCGATTATACCGTCAAATCCGCCGTATAAATCGTACAACTGGACAATTGATCCTGATTTTATATCGCTTTTAGAGCCTGATTTAAAGCTGTCTACATTACCTGCGTTGTCTGTGGTGCATACAAACACTGTTAATTCCGGTGAATATTCCATGTATGTTATGTTGTCAATTAAGAATTGGCTGGCAAAAATCTGTGTTATTTTTACCTTATCGGTTTCTGCTGTTACTTTTTCAATGTTTGTTATTACACCGTTCGCTATGGTTGCCTTTACATAAGTATTTAGAACAGACGGAATTCTTTTACCTGCGTCAGAGCTGCTTGAAACTGAAAAAACGTTGCTGTTATTGAAAAATTGAACATGGTTAGTAGTAGTGTCAATTTTAGTAACACCTTTTATTATTCCGTAAATTGCACCACTGTAAGACTGAGGTGCTTTTGGAGCAACTATTGTTGGGCTTTCGGATTTAATTCCCTTGCTCAGGTATAAAGCATCTATATGATAATTTTCTCCTACAACTGCTTTCCCCTCCAGATAACTACCGAGCTGATTAGGCTTCAGAAGCTGGTATTTGCTGTTTGATTCATATACTATAAAGGTTTTAGAAGAAAGCCAGTATCCATTTGATAAAGTATACGTATTGGCATTATAGCTGTTTGCAATATACGTTGTTGATGAAATGTGGTTGATAATCTTCAATGCTCCGCTTTGGGGCGGGTCAAATTTAACAATATCGTTATTTTTAAGATATGTTTTTTTACTTAAATCTTTGCCATCGCCTGTTATGTTAACAACGCTGGAATTATCCGCCAAGGTGTAATCTTTAATTTTTCCGTATTCATCAAATATTTTTGCAGATACATTACTACCTGAGTTATCTGTATTCACCACGATTCCGTAGGTTGATGGAGTTTTACCATAGCTAAGGATGTTAATTTTTATTATGTTGTTGTCCCTGTCAAGTATTAAATTTACATTGTCATTTACAGAAACTTCTTCGGTAAACATAAAGCTGTCGGAGGTTTTGTAGCTGATGTTGTTAACTGTGTAATATGTGTGGTTATCTAATTTTTGAACATCTGTTACCATACCTTCGGTTTGTTTTCTTACTACATGCATGGTTATAGCGGAGGCTTTATTGGACTCCTTAGCTCCATAGAAATATATCAGGTCATTTTGTTGAATATCTTCCAATTTAGTGGCGTCACCGTATATATGCAGTTTATTGTAATTAACTTCACCGTTACTTTTGACAGGAAGGTTCTTACCGGCAAATTGTTTGCTTCCTGTTTTGTATAGTTGATTTCTTTCCACAACAATAGCATCTGTTTCCTTATAGGCAGTTATTCCAATAACCTCTCCGTTTAAGGAGTCATCCTCATAAACCACCCTTATACTGCTGTCCTTTAAGCTATTAAAGGTTCCCTTTTCTCCATTTATGACAATTGATATTTCAGGAAGTTTAAAGGCATTTACATTACCGTAATCATCTGTAACAAATATAACTCTGTTTGCCATCAGACTGGTTACTTTTCCTGTAAACTCAGTGTGTCTGGGATTAGCTGCATAGACGGCATTCCCTTTATTGTCGTAATATACATCCCATTTATTAAACAGATAGTTTGTGAAATCAAAGCTTTCGTTATTAAGGTCACTCATGG
>ENA-UOOK01007077-UOOK01007077.1-fermentation-metagenome-genome-assembly--contig:-NODE-7077-length-10394-cov-3.326627_pt1 | contig 10394 bp, 8 predicted proteins | sample MGYA00245777_ERZ724023 | MGnify/ENA primary metagenome ERZ724023 (study PRJEB28704, sample SAMN03018312) | fermentation metagenome | biome: anthropogenic terrestrial biome; feature: soil; material... | reverse complement strand
CTGCCCGTTTTTGCTTGAGACAATAATCCCAAAAACCTGCGCATCATCGAGCTCGAGGCCGCCCAACTGCCGCGCTCTCTGGAAGATACGGACCTGGCTGTGATCAATGGCAACTACGCCCTGGAGGCTGATCTGGTGCCGGCTACCGACGCCCTGGCGCTGGAATCGGTTGAGAACAACCCCTATGCCAACGTACTCGTGGTTAAATCCGGCCGCGAGAACGAACCGGTGATCCAGCTCTTTAAGCAGCTTCTGATGGTGTCGGGATTTGACCGTTATTTCCAAGTTGCGCCGTGTTTTCGTGACGAAGACGCAAGAGCCGACCGTTCGCCCGGTGAATTTTATCAGCTCGACTTTGAAATGGCGTTTGCTACACAGGAAGATGTTTTCTCTATTGCCGAAGAAGTTTTAAGCGAAACATTTGCTAAGTTTTCAGATAAAAAAGTTTCAAAAGCTCCTTTTGTACGTATTCCTTTTAAAGAGGCAATGCTTAAATACGGAACTGACAAGCCGGATTTACGAAATCCGCTTGAAATTATAGATATATCTGATATTTTTGCAGAATTGGATTTTAAACCTTTCAAGGGCAAAACTGTCCGTGGAATTACCGTTCCTGACTGTGTTTCACAGCCGAGAAGTTTCTTTGAAAACATGCTTAAATTCGCAACAAGCATTGGCATGAAGGGACTCGGATATATCAGCGTTACCGAAAATAATGAATATAAAGGACCTATTAATAAATTCCTTACCGACGAAAAACGTGAAGAACTTATTAAAAGAGCTGACTTGAAACCCGGAAGTGTAATCTTCTTTATTGCTGACGAAGACGATATTGCTCCAAAATTCGCCGGACAAATCCGTACTGAGCTCGGTGAAAAACTTGACTTAATAGATAAAGATTCTTATAAAATGTGCTTCATTGTTGATTTTCCAATGTACGAAATCGACGACGAAACCGGAAATTATATTTTCACACATAACCCATTTTCTATGCCTCAGGGTGGAATGGATGCTCTTCTTAACAAAAATCCGGAAGATATTTTAGCTTATCAGTATGATATCGTATGCAACGGTGTTGAACTTTCATCCGGTGCAGTAAGAAATCACGATATTGAAATCATGAAAAAAGCTTTTGAAATTGCCGGATACACAGAAGACGATATAAAGGAAAAATTCACTTCTCTTTACCACGCATTCCAATATGGTGCACCGCCGCACGCAGGCATGGCACCGGGTGTTGACCGTATGATTATGCTTTTGACGGATGAAGAAAATATCCGTGAAGTTATCGCTTTCCCAATGAACTCTAACGCACAGGATGTAATGATGGGTGCTCCAAATGAAGTATCCGAACAACAGCTGCGCGAAGTTCACGTTAAACTGAGATAGCATTAAAGGAGGGTTCTAAGTGGTAACCCATGAAGAAATATTAAAAATTGCAAAGCTGGCAAAGCTTTCCGTAAAAGAAGAAGAATTAGATGAGCTTACCAAAGATATGAACGAAATAATTGAGTTTGCAAACACCATAAGTAAGGTTGGCTCCGACAATTCAGATTTTGATAACATTAATAACCTTTCCAATGCATTTAGGGAAGACGTTGTTGTACCCTCTTATGACAGGGAGGAAATTCTTAAAAACGCCGAAAGCCGGGATGACGGTTACTTCCTGGTTAAAAAACGTGCGTAGGAGGTACGGATGGACAGTCAGATTAAAAAACTAAGCGAACTTATGGCTTCAAAGCAGATTAGCTGCGTTGAGCTTACACAAAAATATATAGATGCAATTGAAAACGAAAATAATAAAATAAATGCCTACGTAAATCAAACACCGGATGCGGCAATAGAAGCCGCAAAACGTGTTGATGAGAAAATTGCATCGGGAGAAACACTCCTTCCGCTCGAAGGTATCCCCATGACTTTAAAAGATAATATTTCTACAAAAGGTATTGAAACTACCTGCTGTTCAAATATTTTAAAGAACTATTATCCAATTTATAATGCAACTGTATGGGAAACTCTTAAAAGGCAAAATGCCGTGCTTCTCGGAAAAACAAACATGGACGAATTTGCAATGGGTTCTTCAAGCGAAACTTCATGTTTCGGCGGAGCATTAAACCCACATGATTTTTCTCGAGTTGCAGGCGGCAGTTCCGGCGGTGTTGCTTCGGCAGTCGGCGGCAACCTTGCGGTTTACGGCCTCGGTTCAGACACAGGCGGATCTATCCGTCAGCCGGCAAGTTTCTGCGGCTTAGTCGGTTTAAAGCCAACTTACGGTGCTGTATCTCGTTTTGGTTTAATTGCATATGCATCAAGTTTTGACCAAATCGGACCTATTACAACCAATGTAGAAGACACTGCGCTTGTATATGATGCAATTTCAGTTTATGACGATAAAGATTCAACTTGCCGCGGCAGAGTTAACGAACCTGTCTGTAAAAGTTTAAAAAACAGCATTAAAGGCATGAAAATCGGAATTGCAAAAGAATATTTTGACGGTATCCGTGATGATGTAAATAGTGCCGTTCAGAATGCAATAAAAATTTACGAATCACTTGGCGCCGAAATAGTATATTTTGATATGCCGTCTTTAAAATACAGTCTGCCGGTTTACTATATACTGGCTTGTGCCGAGGCATCCTCAAACTTGGGACGTTACGACGGTATCCGTTATGGATATAAAACTCCTCACTATTCAGACCGCGACGAAATGGTCTGCAAGACACGCAGCGAGGGCTTTGGCAAAGAAGTCAAACGCCGCATTTTGCTCGGTACTTATGTATTAAGTGCAGGATATTACGACGCTTATTATAAAAAGGCTCAAAACTTGCGCGGTACACTGGTAAACGCATTTGACGACGCATTTACCAAATGTGATACTATATTAGCTCCCACAGTACCAATGACAGCATTTCCGCTCAATTTTACTGCAAAAGACGCCGTTGAAACATACCTTACGGATATCTGTACCGTTCCGGTAAATATTGCAGGGCTTCCTGCTGTTTCAATTCCCTGTGGCTTTGATAATGCGGGGCTTCCAATTGGTATGCAGTTAATAGGAAACCGCTTCTGCGAAAGCACTATTTTAAATGCGGCTTACCAGTATGAAAATGCCGTTGGAGAAAAGGCTTTCAAATCTGCGAACATGGGGGTTAATCTATCATGAATTACGAATTGGTTTGCGGATTGGAAACGCATATAGAACTTGCAACAAAGACTAAAATATTCTGTTCATGCACTACAGAATTCGGCGGTGAACCCAACACTCACTGTTGCCCTATTTGTATCGGTCTTCCCGGCACACTTCCTAAGCTCAACAAAAATGTTGTTGAATATGCAATTATGGCAGGACTTGCAACATACTGTGAAATAAGCCCCATTTCAAAAATGGATCGTAAAAACTATGTTTATCCCGACCTGCCAAAAGCATACCAAATTTCTCAGTATGATATGCCTCTTTGCAAAAACGGATATATTGCACTGAGTAATGGAAGAAAAATCAGAATTACAAGAATTCATATTGAAGAAGATGCCGGAAAGCTTGTACATCAACGCGGCAACACTTATGTTGATTACAATCGAGGCGGTGTTCCTCTTATTGAAATAGTTTCTGAACCAGATATACGCAGTATTGACGAAGCAAAAGAATATCTTGAAAAATTGCAGATGATTATGCGCTATATCGGCGTATCAGACTGTAAAATGCAGGAGGGTTCTCTCCGCTGTGATGTAAATATTTCGGTTCGTCCTAAAGGAACAGAGAAATTGGGAACAAGAACCGAAATAAAGAATATGAACTCCTTCACACACATGACAAAGGCTATGGAATACGAAATTAATCGTCAAATAGACCTTTTGGAAAGCGGAGAAAAAGTAATACAGGAAACACGGCGCTATAATGAGTCAACAGGCTGTACTGAAAGTATGCGCGGAAAAGAAGATGCAAACGACTACCGCTATTTTAGAGAACCCGACTTAGTAACAATTCAAGTTTCGGATGAAGACATTCAGAAGATTAAAGAAAGACTTCCGGAGCCGCCTGAAGTAAAGCTTGAGCGTTACACAAAGGAATACGGTTTGTCGGACGCTGACGCAGACCTTATTATCAAATACAATAAAATTTCTAAGTATTTCGAAACGGCTTCAAAAGATGTTAAAAAGCCAAAAGTTGTGGCAAACTGCATCATAGGACAGATTTTCAGCCGTTTAGACGGCGATGGAGCCAAAGAAAATTTCGATATAAATGTTACTCCCGAAAACCTCAATGCTTTGGTAAAACTGCTTGATGAAGGTAAAATAAAAATGAACCTTTTGAAAGCTACACTTGAAAAGATGCTCGACACAGGAAAAGCCCCAAATGAACTTATAAGCGAAAAGGATATGGGGGGCGTTGACCCGGATAAGCTTAAAGCTGTCTGTGAAGAAGCCATAGCCGAAAATCCGCGCGCAGTATCCGATTACCTCGGCGGAAAAGAAAAGGCATTAAAAGCGATTTTAGGTGCTGTTATGAAAGCTACACGCGGCCGTGCAGATGCAGTCGAGGCAGAAAAATTATTAGCTCAGCTTATTAAAAAATAAATTTACAATATCTTTAATAAAATTTACCCCCAGGGTTATTTCAGTATTCCATACTGTTTAACCTTGGGGGTTTTGTCATTACTTATTTTCTTCAAAAATATAATTCGAAATTTCACTTTCGATGTTTTCCAATTCCTGAGCGTCTATCTTAGTAAGAAGTACTCTTTGCACTTCATCATAATATTTTTTTGCACGCCCAAGTTGTTTTGTTGCATTTGCAACTGCCGATTTATATTCAGTCATTACAGACGTAATTTCCGCGCGATATTTTTCATCAGTTTTTTCTTTTACTGCTGTCTTGTAGATATCTATAACTTTATCGTTTGGGCGGGACGGATAGTATTCATGCGGTGATGTGCTGTCAAATAGGCACATATCCATTTCGCGGACAATAACCATATCGATGCTACTTGGGTCAAAAGCGCAGTGATATACTTCCGTATTAAATCCCAAATTCAAGGCATGCTCTGCAACTTTTTTCAAAAAAGTGGATTTACCCGTGCCCGGACGTCCCTTAATCAAATATCTCGTTCCAATTTGGCTCGTAAGATTTTCAATATAGTCAAATGAACCATTAATGGTAGCTGCTCCGAAATATCGGTGATATACTGTTCCCCGCTCCTTTGATTCCTTTTGTTTAAAAATATCTTCTATTGTATCTTCAGCCAAACGGTTAGCGGCATCAAAATCCATATTTGATATATAAATTTTTTCCCACTTATCATGAATTTTTAAAGCCTCCGCAAAATGACTCCATGCCGTTTGAAGACAAGCTTTTGTTTGTTTTAACCCTGCATTTGTTAGTAAAGATTCGATATTATAAACTTGATTGCTGTATAACGGAAAGTTTATTATACCTACACCCACTTCACGCACTATAACGCCTTCGAGAGAATTGTCAAGGCAGTTATGTATGAGTTCCGTTTGGTAACCCATATCTCGAGCTTGGAAGCAGATATTAGATATAATGTCCAACATTACAACTGAAGGATACCCATTAAAGCGTACAACTTTGTCTAAATCCGCAAAATTTGAGTCCATCAAGCTTACATAACCCTTGGAGCTGTTAGAATTAACAAAATAATTTATCGAATTACACAATAAAATCATCCTCCTTTAATCATATCTTATTATATGAATAAATTTACTTCTAATGCACAAAACCGTTTGGAGCATGAAATAGTGCATTATTAAAAACAAATAAAAATCTTATATATTTATGTTATAGTAACAAAATGTTTTAATAATTCCTATATTGAATTTTTTATTGTACCATACTCTGATTTGAATATTTTTTAAGTCGTATTTAATTATTTTTTCTTTATATTAATCTATATTGTAAATGTCTGATAAAAATATCTAAAAAGCCTGTATGTTAAATTAATAACTGATATATTAGTGTCCAAAGCCTTCAAAACTGCTTTGGACATCCTTTTTTTACTTGTAAGCTAATAGCTTCATATATTTGTGTTAGCTAAATACTTTTTTCCTGCGAAAAATAAACGGATGATACATAGACAAAAAAATGAGAGAATTATAATCTTTTTAAGATTAATAAATCCTCTCAAATTTTTATATTATTATTTATTTTTATTTGCGATATCTCTTGCAACTACAACACCTGTTACGGAAGCCTGCATAAGACCTCTTGTAATACCTGCGCCGTCGCCAATGGTATAAAAGTTTTTAATTGATGTTTCAAAATTATTTTCAACCGAAACCTTTGATGAATAGAACTTAACCTCAACACCGTAAAGCAATGTATTTTTTGAATATAGTCCGGGTGCAAGTTTATCAAAAGCTTTAAGAGCCTCAACTATACTTGTCAGGTGGCGGTGCGGCAGTACAAATGATAAATCTCCGGGAACCGCATTTTTTAATGTTGGAACAGTAGTAGACCTTTTAAGCCTGTTTACATCCGTACGCCTTCCCAAAAGCAGGTCACCAAGTCGCTGAACCATGATACCGCCGCCCGTAAGCATATTTCCAAGCTGAGCAATATATCTTCCGTATTGAATAGGTTTATTAAAAGGCTGTGTAAATTGAGTTGAAACAAGTAAAGCAAAATTGGTGTTGTCGCTGTGCTTGTCTTCATCCGCATAAGAATGTCCGTTTACAACGGCAATCCCACCGTCTATATCACTTTCATAGTGTTCTTCGCTTACGATGCCGCCCGGGTTCATACAAAAAGTTCTTACTTTATTTTCAAAGGTATCCGAGTAGTAGACAAGTTTAGCTTCGTATAAATTCTTTGTAAGATGATCCATAACTGCATTCGGAACTTCTACGCGTACTCCGATATCGACTTCATTATTTGTTGTGGAAAGCTTGTACTCTTTAGAGATGCGGGCAAGCCAGTCCGCTCCCCCACGTCCGGGTGCGGCTACTACATAAGGTGCTTTGACAAGGGTGCGTTCATTATTTTTATCAATAAGCCAAACGCCTTGAACTTTTCCGTTTTCTTCATAGATAGTATCCGCTGTTGTATATTCACGAAATTCAAAATTAGTCCACTTTACAAGGTAATGGTACATGTTGCGCAAAACGTCATAAGAATACTCAGTCCCCATATGCCTTACAGGACATGGAATCAGCTGGATATTTTCTCTTTTTGCTTCATAAGATATTTTTTCAGCAAATTTGTCGCTCTTTCCGAACACCTTGTCCGGTGCGCCAAACTCCAAATAAGTTCCGTCAACATATTTTATTAATTCTCTTGCTTTTTCAACCGGCATATAGTCGGTTATGTTTCCGCCGACTTCCTCTGAAAGAGAGAGTTTTCCGTCAGAAAAAGCACCTGCTCCTGCCCAGCCGTTCATTATATTACATGTTTTGCAATGTGCGCACTGTCCTGAAGTCCTTGCCGGACAAGTTCTGCGGTCGATTGTACTCCCAGAATCAACAATAAGCACTTTTTTATCCGGAGAGAGTTTGTGCATTTCAAGCGCGGTAAAAATTCCCGCCGGTCCTGCACCGATAACGATTAAATCATAGTCATACATATTTTTTTCTTCCTCACGTTTTATATTAAGAAAATTAAGCAAAACATTCGTAATTATACCATAAGTTTTCCTATTGTCAAATACTTTTATCTATCATTGACATAAATGATTTTTCAAAAGATGTATCATTTGATTTTGTACGCTTTTTTACTTTTCCGTATCTTTTTCCGGACCTTCTTATTTGCTGCCCAAGCGCGCGTTCAAACAGAAGGCGGTCCATATTGGAATCATTATAGACCATGCCGTTTTGATTTAGTACCTTTGCGCCTTTTGCCAGTGCCATTGCAGCAACTCCGAAATCCTGTGTAACAACTATATCGCCATCTTCAATCATGTTAACTAAACGTATATCTGCACTGTCTCGTCCTTTATCTACCGTTATAACTTTACTGTATCCGTCATCCAATATATGACTTGTATCAATCAGCATAGTAACGGGTATATTATATTTTTTTGCAAAACGTACAATTATATCTTTAACCGGACAGGCATCTGCATCTACTAAAATCTGCATAAAAATTTGCCGCCTCCTTTCATGTCTTCTGTTATCATTATATCATATTTTCAGCCTGTAGTGACCAATCTTTCGGTATAACTTACAAATGTTTCCAAAATAGTATTAATAAGAACGTATTGATTATAGTAAGGAAAAAGCTGCCTATATATGCAGCTTTTTTAGTTATTTATTATATTTTTCTAAAATTTCAATAACATCTTTTAAGGACTTAACACAAGCGAAAAGTTTCTTTTTGAGTTCTTCGTCAGGTGAAACCAAATCGGGTACCATTATTGTTTTAATTCCTGCTCTGTATGCCGCTGTTATTCCATTTGGAGAATCTTCAAGTACAAAACATTCCTCGGTTTTCACATTAAGTTCATCAGCAGCTTTTAAGTAAATCTCCGGATTTGGCTTTGATTTTTCAATCATATCCCCGCAGATAACTTTATCGAAAAACTCAATTACCTTTATATGTGTCAAATAATCTTCCGCCCTTTTTCTCGGTGTGGAAGTTGCAACAGCTGTTTTGTAGCCATTATTTTTAAGAAACTTTAGCAGTTCGTATAATCCCGGCTTAACAGGAATTCCGCTTTCTTTAATATACTCTTCTACATACTGATTTTTGAGTTTAATAAAATCATCGTATTTAAAATCTTTTCCGAAATGTTTAAAATACAGTTCTTTTATAAAAACAGGCGTTAAGCCCATCTCCTTAAAAAAAAGTTTATCCGTATAATTGTATCCAAGTTCTTTTCCGGCTTTTTCACAGCAAAACCTTGCCATTTTTTCGGAATCAATCATCAACCCGTCCATATCAAAAATAACTGCTTTTATCATTTTATTACCTCATTCATTATTTAAGTTTTGGAAAAAGTTCATTTCCGTTTTGAATTTTCTTGTAATTTTCGAGCACGCCATCGTTTAAATCAATAGTTATATGCTTTTTAGCGGCTTTTTTTAATCTGTCTTCGTAAATATTAAGTTTTTCAAGTTTCTTTAAAATTTTCTCCTTCTGTTTTATCGGAATATCTTCATTGAGCATTTGCTCTTCAATCGTGGGCTTAACCTGTGCCGAATAATTCGATGCTTTGGAAAGTGTATCAGCATTATAAGAATGAATATAAAGAAATGCTTTGAATTCTCCCCCATCAAGCATCCAGTATATAGGCCTTTTTTTATAAGTTTTAACATGGTCACGATAAAACCTATTTAAAAAATAATTTTGAATTACTTCGCGTGCAGTTCCACTTCCGGTTAAAGCTTTTGCAATATAATTAAGATTCTCTTCTAAATAATCTTCGCCAAAAACAGCTTTTATAAATTTAATAAAATTTTCGGCTATATTGTTTTTTAAGCACGGTGTAACGGGTATTATGTCTTTTCTGTTTTCATAATTAAACCCGTTTACATTATAGCGGCCAAACATACATCCGACACTGAAACTTAAAAGACTCCTTATATCAGTAGAAACATTAGCTTTATGTACCATAATGTCCCTATCCTCAACATTTGGAGATATACCGTCTTTCAAGCCGTAAATATCAATAAAAGTTTTATTTATTTCCTCTTCATTCTTTTTTAAAGCATTAAACTGATGCTTAGTAAAATAATCCCAGCTTTCAAACGCTTCGGATATTTTACAATTATTGCTTGGCTTAAACCGAATAAGAGGGTGAATTTTAAAATTCCAGCTTGTTTCAAAAGAGTCCCAGTCATTTTGTGAAATAGAGATATTTTCTAAAACAAGTTTTTCAATTTTGTCCCTTTGTTTTTCTTCTATGCGAAGCGGCAGTTTAGCAATATTCCCCGCTTGATAATTAAGAGTCGGATTAATCAAATTGAGCATCTCAAAAGCAGAATTACTCGATAAAAATCCGAGAGTATAAAGCATATCTTTTTCATTCTTTACAAAAACCGACGAACCGGCTATATCAAACACAAAGCCTTTTGGATAATACCTTACACCGAATTTTGACGAACTTACAAATGACCATGAAATACTCGGCTTAAAATAATAATTTTGTCCCGGGAATGACGCCGACTGCCCGCTTTTAACCCTGTATTCGCTTATTTCATACCCAAAATCTTTAAAGTTTACCACATACTCGTGGTTGCCGTACCATTTTCTGAAATCTCCGCCTTTATTATACGGATACCATATCTTACTGCTTGCAAGGCATTCTGTTTTATCTGAACAATCAAAAAATATTTCATTCTTGGGGACTTCATACCAAAAACGCAGAAAACGTTTATTATCACATGTAAAAAGCCCGTTTGTTACTGTCGCCTTTTCGGACAGACTCGGAGACCCTTTAAAA
>ENA-UOOK01007076-UOOK01007076.1-fermentation-metagenome-genome-assembly--contig:-NODE-7076-length-10394-cov-6.323726_pt1 | contig 10394 bp, 6 predicted proteins | sample MGYA00245777_ERZ724023 | MGnify/ENA primary metagenome ERZ724023 (study PRJEB28704, sample SAMN03018312) | fermentation metagenome | biome: anthropogenic terrestrial biome; feature: soil; material... | reverse complement strand
CCTACGGCGAGTTCGAGCGGGAGGTCCGGCTCCTCTTCAAGGCGCTGATGGAGGTTATGCTCGAGGGGGACTACTGGGGCAAGCCCTTCTCCTTCCCGAAACCCGAGATCAGCATCGAGCCCGACTTCCTCACCGAGAACGAGGAGTTCAACGGCGAGCACCCGGATCTTCCCACCTACCACGACCTTTACCTGATGACCTTTGAGCTGGCATCCAAGTTCGGCACCCCTTACTACGACAACCAGATCCCTGGATACCGGGGCGCCGGGGAGGGGATATCGTGTTACCAGTGCCTTGCAGGCGACGAACTGGTCCCGGTTGCCGATAAGGACGGTAAGGTCGCCGTCAGGACTATCAAAAGCCTCTTTGATGCTGCAGCGAAGAACGGGCGGCGGATAGACTCGTTCGGCACAGAACTCGCCTACTATGACGGGAAAGCCCCGAGCGTCGACTTCACCACCCTGGAGGCGTCGCTTCGCCCGTTCCGCGGCGTGATGCGCCAGCGGTATACCGGGAACCTCCTCCGGATTACCCTGGAGTCGGGCCGGCAGATCACCGTCACACCCGATCACCCGGTCTATGTTCTCAATGGGGGCGGGTTCATCAAAGAGACGGCAGGAGACCTCGAGATCGACGATTACCTGCCGGTGCTCAAGGCGGGCGGGTTCTGCGAGGGCACGGTTGCGGAGATCGACGTTGCAGAGGTCCTCACGGAGGCAGGCCACGCCGATGCAATCCGCGCCACGGAAGAAGCGGTGAAGATTCCGGGCACCCGGCATCCCGGCCTGCCCCGCACCCTCCCGGTCAGCCGCGACCTCGCCAGGTTCCTCGGCTACTACCTGGCGGCAGGGTCGAGCGAGCGTTCCGGACGGCGCTATACGGTCCGGCTCTCGTTTTCGGGGCACGAGGCAGGCCTTGCGGCGGACGCCGCAGCCTGCATCCGCGCCGGCCTCGGGTACGAGCCCCGGGTCCGCGAGTCTGCAATGGGGGCCGACGTCATCGTCAACAGCAAACTCATCTACCTCCTGGTCGGCGCCCTCGGGTGCGGCTCCTCTGCCGGCGATAGAACGGTGCCCGACCTCCTCTTCAACCTCGACCACACCCTGGTGGGCGACTACCTCGGTGCGGCCTTCCGCTCAGCCGGGACGAGAGCCTCCGGGCGCCGCGCCCGGAGCATCAGGCTGAAGGCGGCCTCCCGGGATGCCGTCCGGAAACTGGTCTGGCTGGCGGGGCAGATCGGCGTCCAGATGGGCTACGCTGAGCGTGAGGCTGTGGTCCGGCAACCCGGGGATGAGGTCCCGCACAAGACCTACACCTGCAGGATCACGGCTCAGGACCAGATCGACCGGTTCCACGCGGAGACCGGGTGCTCTGGAGAGGTGCCCGCGGGAAGAGAGACCGGCGGGGCCTTCACCCACCTCCCGGAGAGCAGACACGCTCCCGGATACACCGCCGTCGCCTGCGCAGGCAGGTACAGTGCCGACGGGATCGAGGGGCTTCAGGTGTCGCTCTTCATCCCGCCCATCACCCGGCCGGCCGGGATAGGCCGGCTCGCCCGGGGCGACGTCCACCCGCTCCGCATCCGCTCGATCGAACCGGTGGAGTACGACGGCTACGTCTACGACCTCGTCGACGTCGCCGGCACCCATACCTTCTCGACCGCGCTCGGCATCGTGACCGGGAACTGCTGCGCCTACCAGTTCTCTTCCCTCGCCGACGAAGACGACGAGTTCGAGGACAAACTCTACTTCCGGGAGGGGAAGCACTTCTCGATGGGTTCCTGGCAGGTGATGTCCATCAACTGCCCGCGGGCGGCGTACAAGGCGGACGGCGACCAGGAACGACTCTTTGCCGAACTGAAGTCCCTCATGGACATCGCCGTCGACCTCTACCGGATCAAGCGGCGGTGGATGTCCCTGATCCGGACGAACGGGCGGATGCCGTTTGCGATGCAGCGCCCGAAGGACCCGAACACCGGCGAGCGCGGTGCGGTTGCCGTGGACCTCGAGGGGCTCGTCTACACCATCGGTGTCGTCGGTGTCAACGAGATGGTGCAGCACTTCACCGGCCACCAGCTCCACGAGTCAAAGGAGGCGTTCCGTCTCGCTGTCCGGGCCATGACCGAACTCGAGATGTATGCCCGCGAGCTCTCGAAGAAGCACAACATGACGATCGCCCTCGCCCGCACCCCGGCAGAGACGACCGGCCAGAGGTTTGCGGTCGCCGACCTCCTCGACGAGCGGTTCCGGGAGCACGCGCTCAAGGTCATCAAGGGCGACGCGGAGAAAGCAGTCGAGATGCTCGGCACGACGCTCGATCTCCCCATCTACTACACGAACGGCACCCACGTCACACCGGCAGCCCCGGTCCCGCTCACAAAAAGAATCGAGATCGAGCATATCTTCTTCCCCATCGTGGACGGTGGGAACATCTTCCACGTATGGCTCGGGGAAGCGCGCCCCGATCCCCGGGGGTTGATGGAGATGGCGATGAATCTCTGCCGGACGACCCAGATAGGCTACTTCGCCTTCACCCGGGACCTGACGGTCTCCCTCAAGGAGTACCGGGAGTTAAAACCAGTGCACCCGGACCCGGGGAAGACAGCAGGGGTCTCCCCGGCGGCAGACCGGGCGGATGCCTGACCACGATCACACCTTTTTTAGGTCCAGCGGGGAGACTCTGATAGGAACCGCCTGCCGTGAGGTTACAGCGGTGCGTGAGGCCATAATGATCGATCTGACGACTCCACTTCTCGCTATCGATGTCGGCAGGGGCACCCAGGACATCCTGATTTACGAGCCCGGCCGGCCGATCGAGAACAGCATAAAACTGGTCCTTCCCTCCCCGACCGTGGTGGTGGCGGAGAAGGTCCGGCAGGCCACCAGAGCCGGGCGCCCGGTATTCCTCGACGGATTCCTGATGGGCGGCGGTGCGAACACCGGCGCGATACGGGAGCACCTGGCGGCAGGCCTCCCCGTCTACGCCACCCCCGAGGCCGCCGGGACCCTCCACGACGACCTCGAGAGGGTGCGGGCGATGGGCATCGAGATCCGCGCCGCCCCTCCGGGAGACGCGGTGAGGGTCCGCACCACCGACTACATGGAGCCAGAGCTCCAAAAGGCGCTCTCCCTCTTCGGTGTTGGGTATCCGGAGGATGTCGCGGTCGCTGTCCAGGACCACGGCTACTCCCCGCACCGCAGCAACCGCATCCACCGGTTCGAACTCATGCGGGACCGGCTGGATGCCGGAGACTGGGACCTCCTCTCGCTCGCCGCGGACCCAGCCCTCCCCGATATGACAAGGATGCAGGCGGTCCGGAGGCAGGCGCCGGGCGCGCTCGTCACCGATACCGGACCGGTCGCGCTCATCGGGGCGCTCTGCGACCCCGTGGTGCGGCAGCGGGCGAAGGAGGGAGTCATCCTCGTCAACGCCGGGAACGGGCATACCCTCTGCTTTGCCCTGAAAGGACGGGAGATCTACGGGCTCTTCGAGCACCATACCGGCGCGCTCGATCCTGCAAAACTCCAGCACTACATCCGGCGGCTCGCCGACGGCACGCTGACGTCGGAAGAGGTCTTTGACGACGGCGGCCATGGGGCGGCGGTCAGAAAACCCCTCGTCACCGATACCGTGGTTGTCACGGGCCCGAACCGGCTCCGGCTACTTCCGGAGGCCTACCAGGCGGCACCCTTCGGGGATATGATGCTCTCGGGGTGCTTCGGGCTTATGTATCTCTGGAGGAGACTCCGGGAGAGGTAGGGCTGGAGGGCGCGGTTTTGCGATGCGTGGTGCCCGGGATCACGGAGAGGCGAGATGCAGAGTCTCACCGAACCACCCGAACAGCCCGCTGAAGAACCCCGCGATCAGGTCGAGGGGCGACGACGAGGAACCGGCCGGCTCCCCCGCCCCGCCCTTCCCCTCCCCGGCATAGATGGCCGCTACCTCCTCCTTCCCGAGGTTCCTGAGGGCATCAAGGTATCCGGCCGCCCCGGCAGTGATCGCATCGTAGTCGACGCCCCGTCTCCACGCATCGGTCATCGTCTCCGACGGACGGAGTGTCGAGTCCTGACCGCCGAGAAGCGCGTAGAGGGCGGGGAGGGATGACTCCTCCGCCACGCCCGTGCCCTCATCGGACCGGACGGCGATCACCGGGTCGGAGAGCGCTGTCGAGGGATGCTCCTGATTGCCGGCGAAGGCGTATGCCCGGAAGGCGAAGAGATCCGGGTTCGACGTCAGGTTGGTGACCAGCCGCTCCTCGGGAAGGGTGAGGTTTTCAAGCGTCAGCCTCCCGGTCCGGGTGACGACCGAGAACTCCCAGACGCCGCGCTCCCCGTCCCGGAGGCTCCGGGGTTCTTTGGTCCGCACGATCTCGTAGACCCCAATCTCACCCGGCGGTGGTACCAGGACGACACAGGCCGGGTCCTCCCCTGTGAGCGTCAGATTCCTGGCCTCGACCGTCACCGTGACAGTGAACGTCTCCCCCTCAAAGGCCGCCCGCGGATGCCGACCGCCGAGGCGCATGGCCGGATCGAGCAGCCAGTCAAGATTCGCTATCTCCACCCCACTCCGGGTGAGGGCGACGTCCTCCGGAGTCCGGTCGAGAAGGATCCCGACACCCTTGACGATCAGGCCGTCGCGCGGCACGACGACTTCAGGCGGTGTCCCGGTCTCGTTCTCAACAGGAGTGAACGGCGATGCAGGATTGACGAGCTGGTGATCACTCTGGACCAGCGGGCGGTCGTGGGACTGGTGGGCTTTCGCCATCGTCGCGCCCGGCCGCGGCGGGGCCTCCCGCTCCAGGGTCGGTATCGGCGCCACAGTCTCCTCCGGCTCCTCATCGTCATCAGAGCCGTCAGCGTATACAGTACCCGTCGCGGTAGGTTCCAGCGAGGCCGTTGCAGTCGGGGAGGTCGTCACTGTCGAGGTCGGTTCCGTTGTCTCAGTCGACGTTATCGCCAGGGCCGCAGGCTTCGTCTCTACGGCCTTTTCCGTCGGTTTCTGATGATCCGTGGTCGCTTTGGCCGTTGAATCCGGCGATCCCTGTGAGATGACATCTCCCCCGGAAACCGGGAGGGCGGCAGCGAGAGGGGCAATCATACCGATACAGAGCACCGCTATCACGGACACCATGAGAAGGCGCCTCAACGCCATCCCCTCCAGCACCCGGGAACACCATGCACCCGCCTCACCGGTTCTGCCGCAGGCTCCACCATCCGCCCGGATCCACCGTTCATGAGAGTCTCATGGAGCGCACACCGATATAAATAATTTCCGGATAGGAGCCCGCTGGAGACCCCCCGCGCGGATCAGCCCCGCCAGAACTTCGGAGGAACCAGGCAGATCGTCCCGGGCAAGGGAGCACAGACCCGGAAGATCCGGAGTCCAGGAAGGATTGAACCGCTCTATCCGGCAGGGCAGGAGCGCCACCGGGGATGATGGAACCCCAACAGGAAAATTGCAGGAGACCTGCGACAAAAAAAGGAGAAAATTCAGGCCAGATCGTTCTGCATCAGCTGGACATCGGCGATGTCGTGCTGCCGCTGTGCAAGAACCTTTGCCTTGAATATATTCTTCCCCGCTTTGCCGATGGCAAGACCCCGGTCCTCGTCCCGCACCTCGACAAGGGCGACCTGCTGGTCCTCCTCATCGGTGTCGAAGTCAATATCAGTGACCTGGGCAGGAAGGAAGCAGTTCCGGAGGAACTGACCCGGGTCTGCGGAGTATTCCACGACCTCGATCCTTTTGCCCATCACATCGGAAGCCTTCTTGATGCTCGATCCGCTCTTGCCGATGGCAAGTCCCATGTCGCCGGGATTGATCACGAAGATGATACGCTCATTGCGGTTATCAACGATACAATCGCGACTGCTTGCGCCGGTGAGGCTCTCAAATTGGGAGATGAGGCGCATGCACTCTTCAGTCAGCACGACCTGTGGCATTGTCTACACTCTCGCAGCATTCAGGATATCGGATTCACCCGGCTCGACCACAGCAAGCGTACTGACGACGTACGGCCTACCGCAGGCTTTCCCGAGCTGGACACTCGATCCATCGTAGACGAAGACAGGGATATCGGTCTCATTTACGAGAGTTTTGACGGATTCTGGGCTGTTTTTGGCCACCACGACAAGTTTAGCCTTGCCTTCCTCGATGCATTCCCGGGTCTTATTCTGGCCGAGGAACACTGTACCAGTCTTCACGGCTTTACGTAGTGAAGCATTAAAGTCCATAGATGATTCTCCTAGATTTTCAGGTTTACGGGTTTCGCGATGAGTTTCACATCACCGGTGCCGAGCTGGATAGGCTGGCCCACGATCACGTTCTCGGTGACGCCGTTCAATTCGTCCACTTCGTTGGCGATTGCCGCATCCAGCAGATGGTTGACCGTTACTTCGAATGCAGCCCGGGAGAGGACACTCTCCTTCTCACCAGCGATACCGTGCCGGCCGATCTGCTTGACCTCGCCATCCATGCACATCATGTCAGCGACGAGCATGATATGGCGGACATCAACGCCGATACCCTGTTCGTTCAGGGTACTTAAGGCTTCATGGATGATCGCGTTCCGGCCTGCCTCAATACCGAGCACATCGGCGATCTCGCTTATGTTGTTGCTCCGGGTGCGAGCGGTATCAACTCCCTCGACTTCGAAGACATCTTTTAGGTTGGAGCCTTCAGTATAAAGGATATACTCTCCGCCCTCCTTTCTGACGACCACCCGCTCGATATCATCGATACCCTGAACGATGACGTTCCTGACATGCTCTGCGAGCTGGAAGAGGTTCTGGTAACTCTCCCGGTTCTTCGGGATGAAAGTGATCGTCGCCTTCTTCGGGTCCCCTTCGACATCGAAGTCGCGGAAGTGCCGTTTTTCCCGGATCTTCCTTGGGGCCGCCTCGAAGATCTCATCCACCGTGATCTTCCGTCGGTCGCAGACCGACTTGTTCAGCAGGACAAGAACCTGCATGTTCTCCATGTCGATGGTGATATCCCCGAACTCGTGGAGCGGCGCGGCCTCGATCTGCCAGCTCACCTCACGGGCGCGGTCACGGTTGAACGCCCAGTCGTCCAGAAGGTAAACCGCCATCGTGGGGGTGCTCGGCTCGCGCCGGGCGTCCATGATCTCGATGAGACGGGGGAGACCGAGGGTAACGTTGATCTCGGCCACACCCGCGTAGTGGAAGGTCCGCATCGTCATCTGGGTGCCGGGCTCGCCGATCGACTGCGCCGCCACGATGCCGACCGCTTCGCAGGGCTCGATCCGGCTCTTCCCGTACTCGGAGAAGACCATCTTGAGGATCTCTTCGAACTGTTCCTCGGTGATGTCCCTTCCTGCGAGGCTTGCCTTCAGGTCTTCCCGGGTCCGGTGGGGCAGATCGAGACCGTCGATCCGCTGCTCCATATCGTTGTTCACTTGACCTCCTCCTTTAAGACACTCTCTACGATACCCTTCACATCCACCGGAGCGCCGTAACTGCTCCTGCCCGGGTCGGTCCCGTCCTCGCCGTAGCAGAACTGGATGATCCGACCGCCCGTCGTCCGGACGGTGCCGTCGTATTCCACCTTGAGGTCCTGCAGGGCGTTGATCATCCGCCGCTGCAGATACCCGCTCTGCGACGTCCGGACCGCCGTGTCCACAAGACCTTCACGCCCACCGATGGCGTGGAAGAAGAACTCAGTGGGGGTGAGGCCGCTCTTGTAACTGTTGGTGACGAACCCGTGCGCCTCTGCACCACGGTCGTTCCTCCGGAAGTGCGGCAGGGTCCGGTCCTCGTAGCCACGCACGATCCGCTCGCCACGGACAGACTGCTGCCCCAGGCACCCGGCCATCTGCGTCAGGTTCAGCATCGACCCACGGGCACCGGAGACCGCCATGACCACGGCGGTGTTGTCCATACCAAGGTGCCGCCCGGCGATCTCACCGGTGCGGTCACGAGCCTTGCCGAGGACCTGCATGATCTGCATCTCAAGCGTCTCCTCAAGCGTCCGGCCCGGCATCGGCTCGAGTTGCCCCTCGTTGTAGATCTTGATCCGGCGGCCGACGTCGGTAAGAGCGCCGTTAAGCACCTCGTCGATCTGGCCGTACTCGATCTTGGTCAGGTCTTCATCATCGATACCGAACGAGAACCCTTTGAGCATGATACCCCGGATCGAGAGTTTGGTCACATCGTCGATGAACCGGGCGGCTCGCTTCATGCCGTGCTGCCGTATGATCCGGTGCAGGATCTGGCCGTCGAACGCGCCGATCCCCTTCTTGTCGATGGTGCCGGTGATCAGGTTTCCGTCGATGACCTGGACGAACGCATCGTTCTCGCAGAGTTCACGCTTGCAGGTCTCGCAGTTCTGGCACGACGAGGCGTGGAAGACCGTGTTCAGGTCGTCGGGGAGGACGAGCGAGAAGACCTGCTTGTTGGTCCACAGGGGATTCCCGTTCTCATCCAGCCTATCCGGCTCGGGCAGATGATCGATGGGCAGGTGCTGGGTGAGGTAGAGCATCGTCTCCTTGTCGAAGTGACGGACCGTGTGCGTCAGGAGGAAGATACCCGAGATGTGGTCGTGAATACCCCCGATGATCGGGCCGCCGGTCCTCGGCGAGAGGATGTTTGCCTGCACCGAGACCAGGATCTCGGCCTCGGCCCGCGCCTCCTCGGTCTGCGGGATGTGCAGGTTCATCTCGTCGCCGTCGAAGTCGGCGTTATAGGGCGGGCAGACGGCCGGGTTCAGCCGGAAGGTCTTCCCGTCCATCACGACGACACGGTGGGCCATGATGCTCATCCGGTGCAGCGAGGGCTGCCGGTTGAAGAGGACGATATCGTTGTCCTTCAACTGCCGTTCCACGGTCCAGCCGGGCTCGATCATCTCTGCAACCGTCTCCAGGTTTGCATCGGAGAGCCGGACCCTCCGGTTGTCGGGCCGGATGGCGTAGTTCGCACCGCAGGGCGACCTGATGGTCGGGCGCTCGGGGCCGTTCAGGACATACTGCCGCATCTCCTCGAGGTTGAACTGAGTCACCCGGATGGGGAGCGTCATCTCGTTTGCGATGGCAAGCGGGATGCCGACCTCGCCGATGGAGAGGTTCGGGTCGGGAGAGATCACCGTACGGGCGGAGAAGTTCACACGCTTACCGGAGAGCGAGCCGCGGAACCGTCCTTCCTTCCCTTTGAGACGCTGCGAGAGGGTCTTCAAGGGCCGGCCGCTCCGGTGCCGGGCGGGCGGGCACCCCGCCACCTCGTTGTCGAGGTAGGTGGTGACGTGATACTGCAGGAGCTCCCAGAGGTCCTCGATGATCAGCTGGGGTGCGCCGGCGTCCTGGTTCTCCTTGAACCGCTGGTTGATCCTGATGATGTCCACGAGCTTGTGGGTCAGGTCGTCCTCGGACCGCTGCCCGTTCTCGAGAATGATCGAGGGACGCATCGTGACCGGCGGGACCGGGAGGACGGTGAGGATCGTCCACTCCGGCCGCGCAACGTCCGGGTTGACCCCCAATGCCCGCAGGTCGTCGTCCGGGATCTTCTCGAGGCGCGCCCGGATGTCTGCCGGGGTCAGTTTGTGCTCGATCTTCCGCCCCTCTTCCACGAAGACCTCAGAGAAGGTGGTGGGTTTCTCGAAGTTGATCTTGAGCTGTTGCTCACCGCAGTGGGGGCAGATCCGCTCTTTCTTGATATCCTTCTCGGAGACGATCTCGCCCGCGAGGTCGCTGTCCTCGGGCCCGATGATCTTCTCGACCTCTTCGGTGGTCATCAGCAGCCGGGAACAGGACCGGCAGGTCACCCGCAGGAGTTTCCGGATCAGCCGGGTATACCCGACGTGGATGACGGGCTTTGCGAGTTCGATATGCCCGAAATGGCCCGGGCAATCTGCTGCCTTCTGGTCGCAGGTCTTGCACCGGAGACCCGGATCGATGACACCCAGGTTCAGGTCCATCAGGCCCTGGGGATAGGGAAACCCATCGTCGTCATAGGTGTCCGCCCAGATGATCTTCCGGACGCTCATCTTGCGGATCTCCTTCGGGGAGAAGAGCCCGAACTCGATCCTTCCAACACGTTTTGGACTCGTCATAGTTTGATTGCGCCCCCTCTCTTATACCATATCGTCGAGTCTCAGGCGGGGAGCGATGCCCATGCTCTTCATCTCGTCGAGGAGGAGCTTGAATGCGTAGCTCATCTCGACGGGGTAGATATCCGTCTCGCTGCCGCAGGCAAGGCACCGCGTCACCTTCCGCTTCCGGTCCAGCATCGCCACCATACCGCACTTCGCGCAGACCCACTGGGTCACCTTATCCGATTCGTCGAGCAGCCGCTCTTTCAAGGCCATGGCCGCGCCGTGGCCGATCATCACGTCCCGCTCCATCTCACCGAACCGGAGACCGCCCTCACGGGCACGCCCTTCGGTCG
>ENA-UOOK01007075-UOOK01007075.1-fermentation-metagenome-genome-assembly--contig:-NODE-7075-length-10395-cov-2.626402_pt1 | contig 10395 bp, 11 predicted proteins | sample MGYA00245777_ERZ724023 | MGnify/ENA primary metagenome ERZ724023 (study PRJEB28704, sample SAMN03018312) | fermentation metagenome | biome: anthropogenic terrestrial biome; feature: soil; material... | reverse complement strand
AGATGGAGTGGCTGAAGAAGGAGAAACCGACCGCAACACCCATCGTTCTTCCGAAGTCAGAGCCTGGAAGTCCGGTTTCGTGTTCGATAAGGTCGTTGAAGTACAGTAAGGTTGAAGATACTGCCTGAGCGAAACGTCCGGCACCACAGTTGACCATGGTTGCTGCAAGAGTTCCTGCAGAGGTGTATGCATTCCAAAGCATTGGGTCTTTGGTTTCGTAGGGTTTGAAGTAGCCGCCTTTTGCTGCTGCACCCTGCTTGATGACTTTGTCTTCAACCGCACGCTCGACTAAGGACTGGACAACAGTACCAACAGTACCGGTCTGGCCGTTCTCTTTTACAAGGTCGTAGACGATGTTGTTTGCGTTCAGACCCTGGTATGCGAGAAGTAAGAGCTGGGCACGCTCGAATGGACCGATTGCGTTACCCATCTCAAACTGACCTGCATGCTCGAAGGTGGATGCGAGGGCTGCACCCTGCATTGCGTTTCTGTGGGTCATCATTACAGTCTGGTTTGCCGGAATGTTACGAAGTGCGTATCCGAGAGACTCGTTGTTCTGGGGGATGGACATGATCATAGAACATGCTCCGCCTGCGAGATCCATCGTGACCGGGTAGGTACCGAATGCTGCTGCTTTGACGGTGTTTGCGTTGAACATGTCAACGTTGAACTGCTCGACAACTGCATAGGTGGTTGCTGCTGCGACAGAGGTCAGAGCTGCATCGTAGGTTGCTGCTGCTGCAATACGTGCCGACGGGACTTTCACTAACAGAAGTTTTCCGCCGTTGTAGCGTTTAATCATCGTGTCGTCGCCTGCTTCAACAGAGACGTACTCTTTGATTTTTGCTTCGATAGCATCGATGTTGCCGACGATATCAAGGTTGAGTTCACGACCAAGGATCTGCTGGTGCTTGCCGATCTTACCGGTCTTTAATGCATCCTGCATGCCGCCAAGGTTGACCGCAACGGTCCTCTTGGTGTCGTCGATGATTTTCTTAATTGCCGGGTTAACCAGCGGGCTGATCTTTTCGAGTGCGACATTGCTCTTTAAGAGCTTGCCGTTGTCGTCGTAAAGGTCGATTACATCTTTGTATTTTGCCATAATTTTTCCTCGTTTGTAAGGTGATTTGATTGGCTGTTTTACCGTTACTTTTCCTGAAAATTGCTGATTGTCGCTAATAGAATCACTGATGGTTGGTGACGGTTACTTTTTCACGTCCACGGCCGGGTTTTGTAAAACCTTTGGCCAGGCAGATATGCATAGCTATCATATCTGCCCCCTCTCGGGACATTTTAACTGTATCTTTGTGTCGAGATATAAGGATTCTCCTTACAAAAGAGGGGGTGAGCCGCATCGAACATATCCAGTATTTCGGAGATTTTTGTCAATCCGAGTCTATTTGAGGGGTTTTCCATACGAAACAGTTTTTTTAGATGCGTCAACAATAAATTTTGTAATACTTTATTTGCAAATAGAGAGTTTGGAGTACTACTATAGTGTGCGCCCCCTCTAAGTAAATAATGAGAAGAGTTCATGAAAACCCAGATGAGCTTTTTATTCAGCGCCCCCAACCATACTACTACAATGTTAAGATTTGCCGTAATAGGACACAAAGCAGTCACAACACCCGACTTCTCCTTAAACGATATGCCGGGAGGAGCCGGGCGTATGGACGTTTTGTGCAGATGCATCAACGCCTCATTTTTTTTGAGTCACGACCTCCGGCGGGATACCGAATGCATCCTAATGCTGAAAGGAGGGGAACAGTCCGATCCTGCGAACACGGTCACGCTCCGGTTCTCAGGTGAAAAAATTAAATCCCTCAACCCCGACGAGAGAAGTGCGGGAGCCCTAATAAAAAAAGCACTCGTAACCATTCCTGAAGAAGAATATCAGCGGGCGGCCCCCGGCATATCCATCAGAAAAAGCGGCCTTTCCAAACTGCTCGAAGAACATCAGTTTGCGGTTCTCGACGAAAATGGAGAGGATATCAGAACAGCAGAGACTCTTCCTGAGAATTTCATATTGAGCGACCATCAGAATTTTACCGAGGAGGAAATGGAACTGATCAAAGAACTCCCGAAATACTCTGTCGGCCCCCGTGTTCTCCACGCCGATCACACAATTATAATAATCCTCAACGAGTTCGACCGGAGAGGAGAACAAACCTAAATGGTTTCCCGTCCAATAATAATGAATCAAATGCTTGAACTCGTCAACGCCATATTAGAGTACGGCGATATTTGCGATCACTGCCTTGGAAGATTGTTCGCAAAAAAATCATTCGGACTCACCAACGAAGAACGGGGCCGTTCGCTCAGAATAGCCCACGCTCTCGCATATAATATCCCCTACAAACCATACGAAAAAGGAACCTGCTGGGTCTGCAACGACTTATTCGATACCATCCCCTACTGGGCTGAAAAAGCAGCAGCGGCCGTACAAGGAATCGAACACGAAACATTCGTCATTGGAACAAGAGTTCCCCCGATGATGGCAGAATCGGAAGAGATGCTATGGTCGGATCTATCTCTTGACAATCCCGAACCCCTCAAATCCGAGATGAACCGTGAAGTCGGAAAGGCAGTTTCAGCCCTTACCGGCAAACACGGAAATCCAAAAAATCCCGAGGTCACCATCGTCCTGAACATCGCCGACGACTGTGTCGAGGTTCAGATCGCATCCCTCTACTTCTACGGCAGATATCTGAAATATGAACGCGGAATCCCGCAGACTCACTGGGACTGCCGCGCATGCAAAGGGAAAGGCTGCGAAATATGCAGCTTTACCGGCAAACAATACCCCACTTCCGTAGAGGAACTCATAGCAGAAGCACCAAAACGGATTTTTGCCAGTGACTGCGGGGTTCTTCACGGAGCGGGAAGAGAAGACATCGATGCGGTGATGATCGGGACCGGAAGACCCTTTGTTATGGAGATGCAGAACCCGAAAAAACGCACATTTGATTTAAAAGAGCTGGAAAATGCAATTAATGCATCCGCCAACCCGCGGGTAGGAGTCGTCCTGGAAAGCTGGTCCGACAAAAAAACGGTGGAAATGCTTAAATCAAACAAAGGGCATAAAACATACAGGATTCTAGTCTCAATAGATGACCGTATCTCTCTGGAAACCGTGCAAAATGCCGTATCCCAGCTCAAAGGAGCCTGGATTGATCAGCGCACGCCTGAACGGGTCTCCCATCGGCGTGCAGATCTCGTTCGAAAGAGACAGGTCATTGACATAGGAGTTCTTGGTGAAGAGAATGGACTTTACCGGCTTGAAGTGCTTGGTGAAGGCGGTCTCTACATCAAAGAACTCGTATCAGGAGACGGGGGCAGAACAACGCCCAGTCTTGCTGAAATCCTCGCCGTACCCGCCAAAGTCGTCGAATTAGACGTGGTGCAGGTAGACGGATTACCAAATATTGGAGATGAGTAAACATGGCAAAGCACAATGGAATTAAAAAACGGACAAGATATAAGTTACAGAAAACCCTGCGTACCCGCGGTATGCCCAACGTGACCAAGGTCATTCAGAACTTCGATGAAGGACAGAAAGTTCACCTTGTCTTAGACTCAAGCGTTCAGAAAGGTCAGCCCCACCCGAGATTCCACGGAAAAACCGGAACAATCGTCGGCAAGAGAGGCAGAGCCTGGCTCCTTGAGATCAAAGACGGCAATGCAACCAAAACTGTCATTGCAAGACCGCAGCACCTCACGGCGCAGAAATATAATTAAACCCCCACATACTTATTTTATATTTATCAGGAGTCTTGCATGAAAGTAAAGAAAATTATCAGTGAAGATATGATGACCCTCCCGGAACTTCGCGAAGAACTTATTGCTATCCGTGAAAACCGTTCCAAGGGAGAAGAGGGTGACGACACCGCCAGGAGCATATCATACGAACTGCGTAAAAGTATTGACCATGCAGACAGTCTCAGTAAATGCAGCGTTGAATCGGCAAAATCCCTCCTTGCTATCCTTGGATCCATGGAAAAAACGAAGCCGGAGATCGCCTGCAGGATAGTAAACATCATGCCAAAGAGCCGTGATGAGATCCGGGCAATTTACGCGAAAGAGCGGTTTACTCTTCTCCCCGAAGATCTAGATCAGATTCTTGACTCTCTGCATAAATTCGAGTGAGTGGTAGAAATGCCGCCAAAAACTGAGAGGACCGATAAGAAGGAAGTTGAAGCTATAGTCCTTGACTATCTCCAATGGGGGTATGCAAGCGACCGGCGTCCTTTGAATCAGCGCGAATCCATTATTCTCGCAGTAGGTACTGACCAGTTCAAACTCCTCGAACTCATCGCAAAGAAAGACGTTGCGATCAATCTGCACGACAAAGTCTACATCGGTGAAGATGAAAGAAAACATGTCGAACGGGTAAAACGCCGCTTATCTTACGATGAACTGACTCCGACTGCAAAAGGCGAGCTTGAACCGGTCGTCGAGAAAATCATCGCAGAGTCTGAAGGACGGTTCGTGGAGTTTTACAACACCGCGGTTCCCATCAGTCTCAAGATGCACATGTTAAACCTCCTTCCCGGGTTCGGTAAAAAAACACTGACCGACACCTTGGAAGAAAGACAGAAAAAACCGTTTGAAAGCTTCGAGGACATCCGTACACGGGTGAAGACCCTCCAGAAACCGGAGAAGTTCATCCGCGAACGGATCATGCTTGAACTCGAGAATCCGGAAGAGAAGTATCATCTCTTTACCTCTAAATAATCCTTTTTTATGAAAGCGCCAAAGGATCAGCATTTTCTGATTGATACAGAGGCCGTGGATTTTATCGCCGATTCAGTCCCGATTCAGGGGAGGACTGTGCTTGAGGTCGGACCGGGGGGCGGAGTTTTGACGGCAGCACTTCTCGAGCGGGGAGCAAACGTCAGAGCCGTCGAACTGGACGGAACACTTCTGCCGAACCTTGAACAGCGTTTCGAAGACGAACTGTCCACCGGTCAGCTGACCATCACCCGCGGTGATGCTTCGAAGGTGCCACTTCCTGCATTTGATCTGGTCATTGCAAACCTTCCCTACTCGATCTCCTCGAAGATCACGTTCCGGCTTCTTGAGATAGGATTCGAGACCGCTGTTTTGATGTATCAGTGGGAGTTTGCAAAAAGAATGGTTTCTCCGCCGGGCGACGGTGAATACGGCAGACTTTCCGTAATGGTGCAGACCTATGCCGACGTTGAACTCATCCTCAAACTCCCGCCCCGGGCATTCAGCCCCCCGCCGGAAGTTGATTCGGCGGTCGTAAAAATCATTCCGCATGAACCGTCGGTAAAAATTCTCAACCGCGAGGTCCATGCAGTTCTCGTTCGCGAACTCTTCTCCCACCGGAGAAAAACCATCCTGAACGGACTCAAAGGAATGAAAAGCATCTACGGTGAAGAGATCATGACAAAACTCATCGGCAGTCTCCCAAAAGATCTCACAGGCAAACGCCCCGAGATGCTTTCAGTCATAGATTTCATTGAGCTTGCCAACCGGCTAAGTGATCTGATATAATGGATATCGACAGGACCCAGATCTATTTTCCCTCTGACGATACGTATCTCCTGATAAAAGCTGCACGTTCCGAAGTAAAGCCGGCCGACCGCGTTCTCGAGATCGGGACCGGATCGGGAGCCGTGGCAAAATCCGTATCTGAAGTAACACCGGATGTCCTCGCCGTCGAAATAAATCCCCACGCGGCAAAATATGCACACGAAGTAAACGGTATCGAGGTCATCAGAGGGGATCTCTTTGATCCGATCTGCGGCGAGTTCGATCTGGTCTTATTCAATGCACCCTATCTTCCGACGGATCCGGAAGAGCGGATTGACGACTGGCTTGAATATGCTCTTGACGGAGGGCCGACCGGCCGGGAGGTCGTTGAGCGGTTTATCCATGAAGCACCCCCTCACCTTTCAACAGTCGGACGGATCCTCCTTCTCATCTCCTCCCTTACCGGGATCGATGACGTGCTGAAGATCTGTCAAACAGAAGCATTGATCGCTCTCGTCGTCGCAGAGGAAAAGCAGGAAGACGGGGAGATCCTGTATGTTCTTCGGATCTCGCGGGATCTGTGTTCCCTTTGCAAAACCTAATTAATCCATGAATCCCCAATGTAGGATATGTCTCGTATATTATCAGAACACGATATAGCCCTTCTTTTAAAACTCGCACCCGAGTGTGACACACTTGTCTGCGGAAAATCAGAAACAGCGTTTCGCTCGATCCTCCCGCCGGTAGCCAACCATTATGCAAAGGATGCGGATGATTTCGCAGCACGGCTGAACCGGCTCACGGAGGAGGAGTTTATTTCGCTCATCGAACTCATCCGGACGGGAAAAGAAGGAGTAGGATGCCTGCCGGTCGAGTGTGCCGAAGTTCTGATCGAACAGGCGATGCGGCGTGCCGGAGCAGATGCGGCAAATGAATTGTATGCACTCTACGAGCTTGGCAACCAGTGCCAATAATTTTTACCACATTGCAAGACTTTTTATCTCCTGAAATGAGTAACAAGATACTATGGATAAAAAACAGGATCTTACTCATGAAAACGGAGCTCCGGTAGCCGACAACCTGAACTCTCTGACTGCAGGACCCCGCGGACCATTGATGCTCCAGGATCTGTGGTTTTTGGAAAAACTTGCACATTTTGACCGGGAAGTCATCCCGGAAAGACGTATGCATGCAAAAGGTTCCGGAGCGTTCGGCACATTTACCGTGACCGCCGACGTGGAAAAATACACCAAAGCAAAAGTTTTCGAGAAAGGAAAAAAGACCGATGTCTTTGTTCGTTTTTCTACCGTGGCAGGAGAACGCGGGGCAGCCGATGCAGAGCGCGATATCCGGGGATTTGCGATCAAATTCTATACAGATGAAGGAAACTGGGATCTGGTAGGGAACAACACGCCGGTCTTTTTTATCCGAGATCCGCTCCAGTTTCCCGATCTGAACCATGCCGTAAAACGTGATCCGAAAACAAACATGCGTTCCGCGCAGAACAACTGGGACTTCTGGACCTCGCTTCCGGAAGCGCTCCATCAGGTAACGATCGTCATGTCTGATCGGGGGATCCCGGCAAGTTACCGGCATATGCACGGATTCGGCAGCCATACCTACAGTCTGATCAATGCCGAAGGGAAGCGGGTATGGGTCAAGTATCATCTCAAGACCCAGCAGGGGATCAAAAATATCACCGACCAGGAAGCGGAAATCCTCGTGGGTAAAGACCGGGAAAGTAATCAGAGGGATCTCTTCGAAGCGATCGAACGAAAAGAGTTCCCGAGATGGACGATGTACTTCCAGATCATGACAGAAGAGGAGGCGAGAGTCCGAAAAGAAAATCCGTTCGACATCTCCAAAGTCTGGAGCCACAAAGAGTATCCGATGATAGAAGTCGGCGTTCTTGAACTGAACAGAAATCCGGAGAACTACTTTGCCGATGTGGAGCAGGCGGCATTCAATCCGGCAAACATCGTGCCGGGGGTCGGCCTTTCGCCGGACAAACTCCTGCAGGGCAGACTGTTTTCCTACGGCGACGCGCAGCGCTACCGGTTAGGCGTGAATCATTCACAGATCCCGGTCAACCGTCCGAAAGTCGATGTCCACGCCTATCACCGGGACGGACTTATGCGGGTGGATGGAAACTACGGAGCTGCCAAAGGGTATGTGCCAAACAGTTATGATGAGTGGAAACAGCAGGAGGCATACCGTGACCCGTCGCTGAAACTTTCCGGGGATATGGACAGGTATGAACAGAAGGATGATGAGAATGACGACTGTTTCTACCAGCCGGGCGATCTGTACCGCCTGATGACGGAGGATAAAAAACAGGTCCTGATCGAAAACACCGCACGAAATATGGAGAGCGTAACTGAGAACATCAAATATCGTCACGCAGCTCACTGCTATCTGGCAGATCCGGATTACGGGACGAGGTTTGCAAAACTCTGCGGTCTTGATCTGGATAAAGTCATCACCCTCTCAAAAATGAGCCATGCAGAGAGGATGGAACATACAAAAAAGTAGAAGATTTTCTTATTCTTTTTTCTTTTTCACAACTGCCGGCTGTTTTCCGGATTCTGCGGCGTCCTTATCGATATCCACCGTGATCCCGATAAGAAATGCATTCATTCTGTCGATGGCTTCCCTATTCTGGGTATTAGCCGTTGCAGCTTTCTGATAACATAGATACGCCGTATCCCGTTCACCGCGAAGGTCGTACACCTTGCCCAGTTCGACCAGAGCACGGCTGTCTTTCGGATTATCGGCAACATAATTGCCGAGGATCTTTAATGCCTCGTCATACTTTCCGGCACGACGAAGATCGACGGCACCTTCGATGATATTGACCGGATCACCCGAAGGACCGGCTCTGGATCCCTTATTGGAAACACCGGTTCCTTCACGCGGTTTTCGCTTCGGAGGCGGGATAAACTGGGAAGCCTCGCGCTTTTTGCGCTCAACCCGGTCTTCCATCTCCTTGCTCGCACGGCGCGGAGGCTTCGCCGCCTCAACTTCGTCCTCTTCGCGGCGGAGTTTGCGGGTTCCGGCCTTTTTGCGCCGTTCATCATCGTGAGCATGCTTTTCCACCGCATGGATCTCTTTCTTTTTCGCGACCCAGGCCGGTTCGGCAGTTGGTTTTGCCGCGGCTTTTTTGTCGCCGATCCAGGCAGCTTCCTTTTTCTCGGTAGAGCGGCGGTCGGTCCGGCGTTTTTCTTTCTCCCGTTCCTCCTCCATGCAGAAAAGTTCGGCAATCATTTCCAGAGGATCGTCCATCACGCGGACGAGTTTATCGATCTCCAGGAGACGCTCCATGCCGATGAAATGCTCGGCCATAACTTTTCCAAGCGGGGAGAGTTCCAGAAAACCGCCGGATTTTCTGACAAGTTTATGTTTGAGTAGTTCCTGGATCGGATCATCTCCCACACCGACCATACTGTTTCCAACCGTGATAATGTCGGCCTCGCGGCCGCGGCAGGTTATGGCATTAGCTGCAAACTCTTCGGATGTTTCCTCGATGTCGTAGACTGGCGATACCTCTTCCATATCTCCTTTGAGAAGCTGGATGGCGACCTCCTCCTCGGTCAGCTTCGTTTCACGCGAATACGAGACCCCGGGCTCGGCGAGAACAACAACACGTCCAAGATCATGGAAATCCGGACGCCCGGCACGGCCCATCATCTGGTGGAACTCCTGAACGGAGAGCCAGTCAATTCCCATCGCGAGAGCGTCGAATATGACCTGACTGGCAGGAAAATCCACACCGGCAGCCAGTGCCGCGGTCGTTACAACACAGGCGAGTTTTCCTTCCTCGAACTGCCGTTCGACGGCCCGGCGTTCCTGGGAAGTAAGTCCGGCGTGATAGGGTGCAGCCATCCCTCCGATTGCCTCGGCGATCGTATGACACCTGCTCCGGGCATTCGTGAAAACGATCGTCTGACCTTTGAATCCTTTCGAAGAGGTTTTGTTGAACTCCTCGAACACCAGCTTTTTGATGAACGGGATCTTCCCGTCTTTTTCCGTAAAAATCAGATGGCGTTCCAGAGCCACCGGACGGTCGGCATACGAAACTAGAGCGGCGTTCAGTTTTTTTGCGAGAAGATTCGGTGAACCGATCGTTGCCGAAAGATAGAGGAACTGGGCTTTTGGGGCGACGTATTTCAGCCGTGCGATCAGCCCGTCAAGACGGTGTCCACGCTCAGGATCCTCGAGCATCTGGACCTCGTCGATCACAACCGTTCCGATATTGCTGACCGGCATACCCTTTCTGAGAAGATTGTCCATACCCTCGTAGGTTCCAACAACAATACCGCCGCCTGCCCCACGGTTTCCAACAGGACGCGTCTCCGGCAGATTCACCCGGGAAACACCGGTCATTATGGATGTCTGGGTTATGGTCTTGTATTTTTCAGAGAAACGGTCATACTTCTGGTTCGCAAGAGCGACAAGCGGGACCAGGAAAAGCATTCTCCCGCGTTTTTCGAGATAATTTTTCAGCCCCGCCATCTCTCCGATGAAGGTCTTGCCGCTCGCCGTCGCGGCGACAACGAGCAGATCTTTTCCATACAAAAGACCCGACTCGACAGCACGCTGCTGGGCGGGCATCAAGGTCTCGACACCGCAGAGATCAACAAATTCCCGTGGCAGCGGCAGATTTTCGATCCGTTCAGTCGGCGTCTGATCGTGGGCCTCGAGCCGGTCGAACATCGTTTTCTTGGTATCGAGAGACTCCGGCTGAAGGATCGCGAGCACCATATCCAGATCACGATACTCTTCCAGAAGATTTTCGATATGGAGCTGGGTCCGTTTCCCGAGATGTTTAATATGGCCAAGCTCGCGGCGGAGCTCGCCCCGGTGATCGATGCCGGCGTGGAGTACGACGTGGAGGTC
>ENA-UOOK01007074-UOOK01007074.1-fermentation-metagenome-genome-assembly--contig:-NODE-7074-length-10396-cov-3.202011_pt1 | contig 10396 bp, 5 predicted proteins | sample MGYA00245777_ERZ724023 | MGnify/ENA primary metagenome ERZ724023 (study PRJEB28704, sample SAMN03018312) | fermentation metagenome | biome: anthropogenic terrestrial biome; feature: soil; material... | reverse complement strand
AACTTTTGCCATTTCTTTAACTATTTCTTCATCAATTTCGATTCCTAACCCTGGTTTAGAGGGAGTTGAAATAAAACCATCCTTTATAGTAAAATCTGCTCTGTTAACTACATAGTCGAGCATGTCTGCTTCAACATTGTAATGAATTCCTTGACTAGTTTCCTGAATAATTGCATTGGGGCAGCAAGCATTGATCTGTAATGAAGCAGCAAATGCGATAGGACCAACAGAACAATGCGGAGCAACTGCAATATTCGAAGTTTCTGCCATTGCAGCAATTTTGCGGGTTTCCCAAATTCCTCCAGTATGACTTATATCAGGTTGGATGATATCAACTATCCCTTCTTCAATTAATAGCTTAAACTCTCTACGTCCCATCAAACGCTCTCCCAGTGCTAACGGAACCGTAGTGAATGTCGCTATGTTTTTTAATTGATCGGAGTATTCAGGAAGAACAGGTTCTTCATAAAACATAGGATAAAACTCTTCCAATTCCTTTACCAAACGTTTTATTGCTGTTTTATGCACTCTACCGTGAAAATCAATACCAATTCCAATTTTTTCACCAACAATTAATCTCAGTTCCTCTACTCGTTCCTTAACTTTTTTAATTTCTGAAAGAGAAACAATCCATTCTATTTTACCACAGGCATTCATTTTTAAGGCTTTATATCCTGCTTTAATACGAATTTCTGCTTGTCTAGCTAACTCTGCAGGCCTATCTCCACCTATCCAGCTGTAAACGTGTATCTTATCTCTTACAGCTCCTCCGATAAGGTTGTAGACAGGTGTATCCAGATATTTCCCTTTTATGTCCCATAATGCTTGTTCAATTCCGGAGATTGCACTCATCATAATTGCTCCCCCTCTATAAAATCCACCTTTTCCAAGTAAATTAAAAATATCTTCGATTCGTGATGCATCCTGCCCTATTAAATATTCCTTCATATCCATCACCGTTGCAGCTACAGAATCTGTTTTACCTTCTAAAACAGGTTCTCCCCAGCCTGTAATACCTGATTTAGTAATAATTTTCAGAAAAAGCCAACGAGGCGGGATCTTAAATAACTCTAGTTTTTCTATCTTCATAGACAATATTTAGATTTGTTAGTTTTGAAACTAAAGCACACTATTAGTTTTCTACATTTATTTATATTTCAAACTTTACGCATTTTCTTTCAAATTCATGATTTATGTGAAAAGATATTTTTTCAAATATCTTTTTCGCTTTCCAGAACAATTTTATCTACCTAATATAATTTTCTTCTTAGATTATGTACGTTTAATTCATTTTAATGCCAGTCCAATCACTTTCTTTTATTTCTTAAGCAAGTTATTTCACTTGTGTGTTTTAAGACTTACATTCTTCATTTTCACTTATTGATATTATTCAATTTATTAACTGGCTCTTTTCCAGTCAGAGCATCATAAACACTTAAAAACGCACTCTCCATACATTGTTTTCTAGCAGATTTTGTACCTCCAGCAATGTGTGGGGTTAAGAATACGTTTTCGAGTTTTTTGAGCCCGTTCGGCACTTGTGGCTCATCTTCGAAGACATCAAGAATTGCACCTTTTATTCGACCTGTTTGAAGAGCTTTAATTAAAACATCCTGCTCAACAATTGAACCTCTTGAGGTGTTAACTAAAACAGCATCTTTCTTTAGTTTATTTATAAAACCATGATTTACCATATGTTTAGTTGTTTTAGTAAGTGGAACGTTTATCGAAACAAAATCACATGTCGCCAATAGTTCATCAAGATTAGTAAAACCGGGTTGGGTCTGATTATTTATATCAAAGTATTTGACTTTCATTCCAAACCTTTCTGCTAGTTTCATCAATTCGTTTCCAACTGCTCCTAATCCAACTATTCCTATAGATATTTCTTTTAAACTTCTTCCATCCCATCGTCCTGGTTCAAAAGATGTCCACTTTCCCTGTCTTACATACCGATCTGCTTCTCCAAATCTTCTTGACAAAATTAATACTCCTGCAATAATATATTCAGCCACTGGATAGGTGAAAAATCCGGGTGAATTGCATGCCCAAATTTTTCTCCTAGTTAATTCTTCAATATCTAAATTATCATAACCAATTGATGCGTTGACGATTATTTTAAGCTTGGAAGCATAGTTCAGAAATTCTGTATCAACTTTTACATCAGCTGTATTCACAATAGCATCTATTTCAGGTAAAATAGAAATTAAATAATCACGAGGCATCAAAAACTCTTTTTTACCAGGCCAAATAATAATTTCTGAAATAGTTGAAAGTTTTCCTATCCATTCTACTGGAGTATTTACTGTAACAACAGTTTTAAATAGTTTTTCCCCCATTTGTAATACTTTCTAATGTGTTTATAATTTTACTTTGATAATGTTATATCTATTCTTCTCCTCTCATTCATTTTTTAGACTATATTTATCGAACGTTTATTATTCAACTTTAATAAATAACTTCAACTATTTGGTGTCCCATAAGTTCGGGTAGAGTGAAAGCAATACCATCTTCAGTTTGTTTAAAAGGAATACTTCTTCCTTGCGGAACAGTCGAAATCCTTCGTATTTTTTGCGAAATATTTAAAACTGATTTCAGATTGAAAGTGGGAACAATATCTTCTATCACATCGAAAGAATTGCCACGCCTTTCCGGAATATAGTAAAGGAAATGAATAACAAATCGTTTTTTTTGAGGTTGGTGGTTTACAGTAGTAATCAGTGAACTTAGTGCATTCTCAATCTTTAAAATCGGATTGGGCAAAAGTTTCTCAATTGCGTTTAAAAAGATTTTTTTACACCAAAAAGGAGCTGAGGTAGCATATTGGATAAAAATGGGGTGCATAAAATAAATCACATTTCCATATTGTGTGACTGCCGGATAACCCTTTTCCCCTGTCGATGGTGCGTGACGGTGTGAACTGAAATGTTCCCATGTGCGGTTAAAGTACGGTATATTGGTATCAACTAATGATTCGGCTCCTTCAAGTTCTACTTGCATCCCTTTCATATACATAACTAATTCGGTATTGGGAAGTCCTTTTCCGATTCCCTTTTCGTTTAATACTAGAAAATCAGGACTAAATGGTGCTTCTCCTTTTAAGCGAATTCCGAATAAGGATACAAACTTATCCCCTTCCGGAGTGAGCCCTGACTTGTATGAGGCTATAATCTTACCACCTTTTTCGATATATGTGTCCAGTTTCTTCTTTAGCGAGTCATCTACCGGAATTATATCAGGCATTATCAACATTTTATATTCAGATAATTCTGCTTGGCTATCAATTACATTGAACTGGTGTTGTCCCTCCTGGAGCATTCTGATAACACCCATCATTTGCGACGGAACTCTGGTATATCCTGGAGAATCTGGATCAAGAAACTCTTCTACACTAAAAACAGCAATATCGTTTACTGCTATTGCATCTTCACACCATGCTTCTTTATCAGCCACTTGTTTGTATACACTCCCAATGAGTTCATAAGTTGCACTGTCGAGTTTCCCACGTGGATGAAGCTGATCACCAATCGAACATTTAGCATTTAGAGCTAGCATACTAAAACATTCGAATTCTAGTGCAGCCTTATTTTTCAATGAATGAAAATCACCCCATGATGAATGAAATTTGCCTGTCATGCCAAGAACACCTTGTCCTAAGGTTCTAACATAACGGCTTGTAAGCGGAAAATGGAGATAACCCCAACCTCCAGATGGCAAAGATTCGAGTTCCATATGCGAGTATGAATTAATACTTTTCCGAATATCAGGTCCGATATGTCCTCCATTGTAAAAAATAGTACAATCCTTGCTGTATTTTCGTATAAATGATGTTAAATCTGCCTTAAACTCTATTATTACCTCTTCGTAAAATTTTCTTCTGACAGAGATGTCACTGGCATCTAATCCTTTTTTTTGCATTGCCTTAATACTGGATTCGTTTGCATTTGGAAGAGCGCCTACGATATCCAGAAAAAGTCCATCAACAGGAACTTTTTCAAATAATTCTGAAAGATATTTCTTCAAGAAATCTCGATAAGGTGTCAATACACAAAGTCTACGATAAAATCCCGGTTGAAAGGTGTTGTTACCAAATGGTTTTCCGTCAGCATCAAGCATAAGCCATTCGGGATGTTCTTTTGCAGTATATTCATCATACTGCATAGTAACATAGATAGGTACTCTAATATTTTGTTTATGGCAGGCTTCTATTTGTTCTTTCAGCAGCTTAGGACGCTTGGTTAAAGGATGTACTCTCTCGGGAAACAAATCTGTCTCATGGTAAATGTATCCATGATGACAACGCGCAAAACAGGTTATTGAGTTTACGCTTGCCCTTTTAAGTGTTAAGGCAAATTCTTCGGGATCAAAATCTACTCCTATATTAGGGATTTGTCTACTGGTATGAAAATCAAGATGAACTTGACGATATCTAAGAGGAAAACTTTGGTTAAGTGGCTCTTCAACAGGTAGGCTTTGAAAGGGTCCCGCATTATTATTATCCGCGATACTTCCAAGAAGATTAATTCCACCAGGAATCAACCCTATAACTCCAGTTGTGAGCAAACTCTTTTGGAGAAATGAACGACGTTTCATAAATTATCTTTCATTGTTGTTTTTTAATATCTTCGAACTCAACACCTTGTTATTTGTGGTAAGAAAATAAAAATATTTTTTACATAATTTTCACTGGCTTACTGCGGAATGGTTTATTGAACTATATTTTCAATTTTAAAAACCCAGGCATACTCACTAGGATTGTTTTTCGATAATAAAATAGGAGGATTAATTGTAATTGTATTTTCAGATTTTTTCACCTGGATATTTGCATTGAGACCTAGCATAGAAACTTTTCCTGTGTTTTTAATTCCTTTAATCATCACAGGTTTGTCAAGAAGCTCAGTACAAAGCACATACAAGTCGCTTCCCTTTTTAGTAAAAAAAACATTTTCATATACGTTATTTTTTGATCCTTCCCATTTTCGGGTTCCATATATTGACTCACCATTAATATCAAGCCAAGCCCCGATGTCGAGGAGACGTTGCTGCATTATGACAGGAATTCGTCCATCAGCAGTTGGCCCAACATCAAGCAATAAATTTCCACCCCCAGCAACTTTAGCAATGAGTAAATCAATTAAAGCATCTGAGATCATATAATGATCAAGAGTCTCAATTTGGTTGTATCCGAACGATGTGCCGATTCCACGGCATTCTTCCCATGGACGTTCTACTTCACCCACACTAGTCCGGTCATGCACTAAATCATATTCAGTAGTGAAATAGCCACCATGTTTTCCACGAGTTTCTTTTCCCCAACGATCGTTAACGCAAACTGTTGTTTTCACTGGAGATTCGTTGTACAACCAAGCTAAAAAATCAGTACTCTTCCATTTTTCGCTCGGATGATCCCATTCGCCATCTGTCCAAAGAATATCGGGTTTATAGCGGTTAACAAGGTCTTTCATTTGTGGTATCATATGTTCATCCACATATTTTTCAACGTTGTTCTGGTATAGTGGATTATACCATTCATACAAAGAATAATAAAATCCCATGTGCAATCCGGCATCTTTAACTGCTTGAGTTAGATCACCACAAATATCACGGTGAGGACCAATATCGACACTGTTCCAGTTCCAACTCTGTTCACTTGGCCAAAGCGTGAATCCTTCATGATGCTTAGATGTTAGCACAACGTACTTAGCTCCTGCTTTTTTAAACAAGTTAGCCCAATGGTTAGGTTCAAAATGTTGGGCTTTCCACATTGGGGCAAAATCTTGATACTTAAAGTCTTCTCCGTATATTTGATTGTGGTAATCAAGAAAAAGTTTACCGGCCTTGCTATCTTCGTTTTTTCTCCACCAGTACCATTCCGAATATTTAGCATAAATACCGATATCGGAATTTGCTGGAGCCCAAGCAGGAACTGAATATACACCCCAGTGAATAAAAATACCGAATTTCACATCTTCGAACCATTGTGGAATCGGACGACTATCAATGGACTCCCAACTTTGATTATAACTAACTTGTGCTGTTACACATGATAAAAAATATGTAACGTTTAATAAATAACCAATGAAAAATAGTTTTAGTTTCATAACTTATTGTCACTTTTAAAAAATTTGATAAAGTTTTAATCGCCTCCAAATGACCAACATAATATTCTAAACATTCATTAATTCTTCATGCAAAAAATAAAAATGTTAGCAGAGTAATAAATCTGAACTGTGGACGTTTGTTGGACAACTATTATTGGCGATAGATTAGTATAAAGAGCGCTATATAATAAAAAACTCATTCCAAAAACATAAGAAATTTTAACCTCAAGGATTTACAGAATTAATAAGATATTTTTTTGAATTTATTTTGTAAACAGCTTTTGCAGTCCTTGTCCCCACCTCTTTTTTTCGTATAGGATGAATATCGTGTAAATCACCCAAGTCTTTAATATCAATAAGTACGGTCCTCTTTAATTTTTTAACTACTGAAGCCTGTGTATTCTGAAGAATTTTCCAAGCTTCCTTGCCTTCATGGGTTCCTGGATTATAATCAGGGAGTTGAATTATGGCAAATAATAATTCTGAATTATTAAAATGCTTTCTATAAGAAGAAATCAGGTTTTCTAACCAAAAAAAATACTCACTTGCTTGACTTTTAGTTTCAGTGTTGCTTTCTCCCTGATACCAAATCACTCCAGCTAAAGGAAGCTGAGCATATGGGCGGATGAATTCATTGAAAAGAGATGCAGGAATAGCACGTCCTAATCCCCATTTTGCCAGCCTGTGCTGTCCATATGGTCTCATGTCTCTTTTATCTTTCATAGCTGCTTTTAGCACATCAGAATCATTAATCAGAGTTCTGAATCTGTTTCCAGTTTCATTATCAGGAAAATATTCTTCTGGTATCCAGGATTCGATACCTGTTCCTCCTTTAGCAGTTACGAATATTCCAATTGGTATCCCATCTCTTTTTTCCATTTCTACAGCAAAGAAGAATGCCACAGCAGAAATATTTTGAACATTATCTTGCGTAATCTTTATCCATTGTTTACCATTGAAATAACGAACATCAGAGGAAGATATGTCATTATTAGCTTCGTATGATTTATAGGACGAATTAACTTGCATTGCCATATTAGACTGCCCCGCACACAACCAAATATTTCCTGAAAGTACATTAGTAATGACTTTTATTTCATCATCACAAATAAATATCATTTTGCTGGAAATTCCAGACTCTATTGGCGGAAAATTAATTTCCCATATGCCCTCTTTGTCTGCTTTAGTTGACATTATTAATTCGCCAAAACTGACCGATACTTCCTTAAAAGAATCACAGCTGCCTTGAAGAATCCAACTATTTTCTGAAGGGAATATCATATTATCCGAAACCCAAAGAGGTAAACTAAGTTTCTTTGTTGTTTGTCCATTTGATTTATGGAGAGGTAATATTAGTAAACCAATAACAATAAAAATAACAAACAATCTGAAGAATTTCTTATTTAGCATATTGACAAACATTTTTTAAAACTTAATCTTTCATTTTATATTATCGGGAAAATCGATTGTCGTATTTTGTATATGAATACAATTTAATCATCGGCTTACAGGATTCAAGCTAATACTTTGAAAAGTGAATCCCAGATTCCCCTCCGAAAGTTTTAGAGGCTCCAACAGAAGGGTATACTCGCCAGCCTTATCAAAATGTATTGTGCCGCCATCAGTGTGTATTTTATCCCAATACTGAGTTCGTTGGTTATATTCGCTGAGATCATTTTTAACAACAAAATCAACCGACTGATTCGACGTTCTTATTCTTACCTCATGTCCTCCCTGCCACACGGGATCTCCATGTGATCCAGTTTCGGTGGTAATAAGATCAATCTTATACTGTCCGGGTTTTTCTACTTTGAACTTCCATGTCAGATTAACATTTTTGTCCCTCCAGTCTGCACCCCCACCTCGAGCCGTAAATTCTAAATTATAAGGTTGTCCATCTTTCATTGCTTTGCCCAAAACTCCATGAAGCAATATACTTCCATCTACATTTTGACAGATCTCGTGCTCAACTTCGGCTTCTCCCTTTATTTCGAGTACAACTACAGAGACAGCCTCGTTAGGAGCTTTTTGGGGAAGATCAATCTTCAACCTATGGTGTTTTAATTTCTTATTGTAAAATGATTTAAAAGGGAGTGGTTTTTTATTTGGATCGGATAATAAATAGGCTTTGTTGACTTTACTTTTTAAACTTTCCAAATAAAAGTCATCCGATGGCCAATCAAATATTCCCAAGTAAAGTTTTCCGGACTTTTGCGTTATGTTTCCCCATTTGAATTCAACATTAAATGGGTTGGGTTGGGTTGCGTAAATTGATTCGCTATAAGTTTTCATCCAATCACCTACTTTTCCAAGTATATCAACTGATTCCTTTGGGATTAATCCATCAGCGTCAGGCCCAACATTCAACAGATAATTACCACCTTTTGCCGTAATATCAAATAAAAGCCGGGTCAGGTCAACAGGAGATTTCCAATTATGATCATTTTTTTTGAAACCCCAGGTATTATTTAGGGTTGCCGGAACTTCCCAGTCTATTGGAACAACAGTTGCAGGAATTACATTGTCACCCGTTGACATATAATCGGTTTCTACTCCGCCACCGAGTCTTCCACTTATGATACACTCGGGTTGAAGTTTTCTCACTAAATCTTTGAGGCTTTGAGCCTGTTCTTTTGAAATATCCATCGGCGTATCGAACCATATCAATCCGATAGGACCATAATTGGTGAGCAATTCCGTTAACTGTGGTTTGACTTTTTCATCTAAATATTTTTGAAAATTCCTTTCTTTGGAAAAATCCCAATCGTTATCAAGTCCGTCCGGTTCGTTCCAGTCACGGGATTGTGAATAATAAAAACAAATCTTCAATCCCTGTTTGTGACACTCTTCTGCTAAAGCTTTTATCACGTCTTTCCCATAGGGTGTTGCATCAACAATATTGTATTTTGATGCTGCCGAATGGAACATTGCAAAACCGTCATGATGCTTTGATGTGATGGTTATATATTTCATTCCTGCATTCTTTGCTGCGGCGACATAATCACGGGCATTGAATTTTACAGGATTAAATCCTTTCGCCAATTCACGATACTCAAGGACAGGGATCTGAGCTCGTCTCATTATCCATTCGCCGATTCCATTGATCTCTTTTCCCTTCCATTCACCAGCGGGAATAGCATAGAGTCCCCAATGAATAAACATTCCAAAGCGGGCTTCACGCCACCATTGCATCCGTTCGTCCTGTGTTAAAGTCTGTGTTTTTACTGTATTGCTAATTCCGATAAGCAAAAACATTAATAAAATTAACTTTTTCATCATTTTGTTTATTTTCGATATAAGATACTTATTTAAGTACACCTAATTTCATAATTGAAGATTCATGTCAATCATTATTTATTTTATTCAACCATGTCTCACCACTTCATTCTTTCGACATTTTTTATCTCTTTCCATGATTTTTGATAATCTTCCATTACGTCGGAAAACCACTTATCCCACTTTTTAACAAGCTCATTTACAATTACAGGATTCTTAGCTGAAAGATCATACCTTTCAGAAGGATCATCCACCAAATTAAATAGTAGGGGAGACATGGGTATGTAATCATTCCATAGAGGAATTGTAGTGTCACAAGCCATTTCCCAATGAGGTTCAGTAGTTCCTTTCAAGACTGAAGGATTGTCTCTACTCTCTTTTTTCATGGTTTCTGATATTCCCGGCCAATATAATTTCCATTCTCCTTCAATAATAGCGGCATCGGAATAAGCAACCGGATGATATCTGTTTTTTTGAAAATATAGAGTTCTCTCTTTCAGATATTTATCCTTTTTTCTCAGTAGGACATTAGATATATCTTTGCCGTCTGCCGTTCCGATTATTTTAGATGAGCTGCCTGATAACTTTAACAATGTTGGTAGCCAGTCGCAACCATGCAAAGGACTAGTTACAGTCTTATTCTTTGGAATATGATTAGGCCATGAAATAATGGCAGGAACTCTTATCCCTCCTTCAAGTACAATTCCTTTTGTACCAGACAGTCCAGCTTGAAATCGGTAATCTTCTCCAGTATTCTGAGCACCATTATCACTTGTAAATACAATTATTGTGTTTTCTTTAAGTCCTAAACTATCAAGTTGGCTTATAACTTTTTCAATTCCACTATCCATTGACTCTATCATAGAGTAAATTGTGGCCACTTTTTTATTTAGTTTACCGTTTCCTTTTGCTATGTATTTCTCTATTAGACTGTCAGGGGCTTGATAAGGAGTATGTGGCGCATGATGAGATATAAATAAGAGAAAAGGATTATTCTTGTTCTCTTCTATAAATTTGAG
>ENA-UOOK01007073-UOOK01007073.1-fermentation-metagenome-genome-assembly--contig:-NODE-7073-length-10397-cov-2.602108_pt1 | contig 10397 bp, 8 predicted proteins | sample MGYA00245777_ERZ724023 | MGnify/ENA primary metagenome ERZ724023 (study PRJEB28704, sample SAMN03018312) | fermentation metagenome | biome: anthropogenic terrestrial biome; feature: soil; material... | reverse complement strand
CCTTGGATTAATTATCTTGGGACAAAAGATTTCTTTTCTTTGATATCTAACACTGCAGGCGGATACAGTTTTTATAAAGATGCACGCTTACGCCGTATAACAAGATACCGTTATAACAATGTTCCTATTGATGACGGCGGTAATTATATTTATATAAAAGACGGCGATAATATCTGGTCACCTGGTTGGAAACCCGTAAAAACGGAATTGAATAGCTACGAATGCCGTCACGGATTGGGCTATACCGCTATTACATCTTCCAAAAACAGACTTACCGCACAAGTGCTTTATTTTGTACCTCTTAATACAAGCGCTATGGTGCAGCGGCTTAGACTTACTAATAATGATAAAGAAGTAAAGAAGATTAAGCTTTGGACATTGGAAGAATTTTGTTTATGGAATGCTCATGATGATATGACTAATTTTCAAAGAAACTTTTCAACAGGAGAAGTTGAAGTTGAAGATAATGTTATATATCATATAACTGAATACCGTGAACGCCGTAACCATTATTCTTATTACGCATCAATAACCGATATTAATGGATTTGATACAGACAGAGACAGTTTTTTGGGGTTATATAACGGATTTGATAATCCTAAGGCAGTTGTTAACGGCTGTTCTTACAATTCTCTTGCACAAGGATGGTCTCCCATCGCTTCGCATCATCTAGAAGTTGATTTACAGCCTAATGAAACTAAGGATTTTATATTTATCTTGGGATATGCCGAATTACCTGAGGAACAAAAATGGATTGACGGTAAAATAAATAAAACTCCTGCCCAGACATTAATAAAGAGATTTGATAATTCAAAAAAAGTTGAAAATGCTTTGAACGAATTAAAAGATTTTTGGAATAACTTATTAGATAAATTTCGTCTTACAAGCGAAGATGACAAACTTAATCGCATGGTTAATATTTGGAATCAATATCAAGTAATGGTTACTTTTAATATGTCAAGAAGTGCGTCTTATTTTGAAAGCGGAATAGGCCGCGGTATGGGATTTAGAGACAGCTCACAAGATTTACTGGGCTTTGTGCATCAAATCCCTGACCTTGCCCGTGAGCGTATAATTGACCTTGCATCTACTCAGCTTGTTGACGGCGGAGCATATCATCAATATCAGCCGCTTACAAAAAAAGGCAATCATGACCTTGGAGGCAACTTTAATGATGATCCGCTGTGGCTTATATTGGCAGTGTGTGCTTATATAAGAGAAACTGCCGATTATAACATCTTAGAAGAACTTGTGCCTTATGATAATAATCCTGACCTTGCTACACCCTTACACGAACACTTAAAGCGTGCATTTAAAAAAGTAACAGAAAATTTAGGTCAGCACAATTTACCTTTAATTGGCAGAGCGGATTGGAATGATTGCCTTAATCTTAATTGTTTTTCAAGCAATCCTGATGAGAATTTTCAAACTACTCAAAATTATGAAAGCAACGTTGCCGAAAGCGTGCTTATCGCGTGTATGGCTGTTTATATAGGCAAAGATTATTTGAGACTATGTGAAAAATACAAACTTGAAGAAGATGCAATTTATATAAGAACACAACTAACCGAAATGGAACAGTCAGTAAAGAAATATGGATGGGATGGCGAATGGTTCTTGCGAGCTTATGACGCATTTTCCAATCCTGTCGGCTCAAACAAGTGTGAAGAAGGCAAAATATTTATAGAAACTCAAGGTTTTGGAGCAATGGCTCAAATTGGCACTGATGAAAACTTCCCCAAACGTGCTTTAGATAGTGCTTGGAAACACCTTGGTACAAAATATGGATTTGTTTTAGTTCAGCCTGCATATACAAAATATTATCTTAATTTAGGTGAAATTTCTTCTTATCCACCTGGATACAAAGAGAATGCGGCAATCTTTTGTCATAATAATCCTTGGATTATGATGGGCGAAGCCGCAATAGGCAGAGGTGACTTGGCATTTGAAAGTTATAAGCGTATTTGCCCTGCTTACCTAGAGGAAGTAAGCGATATTCACAAAACGGAGCCTTATGTTTACTCTCAGATGATTGCTGGCCGTGATGCCAAGAACTTTGGGCAAGCCAAAAACTCATGGCTTACAGGAACAGCTTCATGGAATTTTGTAGCCGTATCTCAAAGTATACTGGGTATCACACCTGATTATGACGGTCTAAAAATTGACCCTTGCATCCCCTCTTCTTTTAAGGGATTTAATATAATACGACACTATCAAAATGCGGTTTACGATATCACTGTAGATAATCCAAACAAAATATCTAAAGGCATAAAGTATTTGACTGTTGACGGTAAAAAAATAGAAGGTAACATTGTGCCAAGTTTTAATGACAAAAAAATTCATCATATAACAGCAGTATTGGAAGGATAGCAAGTTTTTAGATTTCTTTCCAAAACCCCTCATTCTCCACCCTAAGAAAAAAGTCCTAATACTATAGGGCTTTTTTCTATATAGATTGATATTATCTTTACAAAGATTTTTAATCTAGTTTTAATTGTGGTTTTATTTTCTTTTAATAAAGAAGTTGATATAATATTAATATAGATTATATAGAGGTTAAAATTATGAGTAATATTAACATTGTTTATGCAACCATGACAAAGCATTCCAAAAAACTAGCAGAAGCGATTGGTACAGAACTTAACGTCAAGGCACAGAATGTAAAAGAAAATGTTATTCTTGACGATACAGATATGCTTTTTATTGTAGGCGGCCTATATTCAGGAGATAGTTTGCCTATACTTTTGGAATTTTCAAAAAATCTTGATAGTCAAAGAGTAAAAAAAGCTGTTTTGATAACATCCAGCGTTTCAAAAAAGAAAGGTCAAGACAGTATCCGAAAAATTCTGGTAGACAAAGGTATAGAAGTAATGGATGAATTTTTTTGTTACGGTAGTTTTTTATTTTTCAAATTTGGGCATCCCAATAAAGATGAAATACAGCAAGCTGTAAATTTTGCTCTCAAAGTTATAAAAAACCTAAATTAGATTTTTATTTTTTATAACAGGAAAAAAGCTTCCTATTCTTCATCCTAGGGAGCTTTAAGGATCCAATAATATTATTTTTGCTTTTTTCTATTCAGCGGCTCGTAAAATTTGCAGGCTTAGGCACATCAAAACCTAAACAGAATATGTATAAAGGTATTTAATTATCTTAATCCAAATTCAAAAAATCTTTTCGATAATTTACACCAAAGTATTCTGCAAGTTCTTTCATTTCATTATCTTTAATCGTGTTTTTTCTTGGTAAATGGGCTGTCAGCATATAAATCTGAGCTGCCTTTTCTACAGTTTCAATGAGTCCAAACGTTTCATCCAAGGTTTTACCTGTGCCATAGATACCATGCATTCCCCACACGACCAAACGAAATTCTTTCATTTTTTCTGCCGTTGCTTCACCTATACTATTTGTTCCGCAAAGCATCCAAGGCAATACTCCAACACCGTCAGGAAAAACAACGATACATTCTGTACACATTTCCCAAAGAGTGTGCGTTAACTTTTTTTCGTCAAGCTCATGTATAAAATTCATTGCAAGTGTGTGTGTTGGATGACTATGCATAATAACACGGTTTTCATTATCAACAGACAATCTTGCCATATGACTCATAAGGTGAGCAGGCAATTCACTTGTAAACTTTCCGCCATCCTCATAACCCCACAATAGTTCGGCAGTTTTGCCGTCTTTCGAAATGCGTATAATGCCTAAATTGTTTTGTGGGTCTGCTTCTATATTTTTGAAGTATTTTCCTGTTCCAGTTACCAGAAAAATCTTATCTGCAAGCGGCTTTGCTTCAAACCCAATAGGAATAGTGCGTATGATGTTTTCTAAATCTAAGTATTTTGCAACTTCCTGTTCATCAAGCATATAAGAAATGTTTCCGCCATTGCGTTCATCCCAGCCAAGCCTATACATATTGCTTGCCGTCTTGCAAAACTCTTTCATAAATTTACTTTGTAAGATATCTTTCATAAAGCTCCTCTATCTTTTGGATAAAATTTGTTGTTCGTATTGTTTTAAATCTTCAATATAGTTAACCTTTACATTATTTCTTGCAAGGTATTCTTCCCAAACTGCACCAAAATCTGCCGTTTTTAGCTCTTCTTGAAGCATCATTAATTCCGTGAAATTGCTTAGCTCCTGCATTTGTTTCATTTTTTTTGAAGGTTCAAGTAAAGCAAATAACAATGCCTTATGAACATTTCTTACACCCGTTATCCAAGCCGAAATACGATTGATACTGGCATCAAAATAATCTGTAGCAATAAACACTCTTTTTAGTGCATCGTTTCGAACAATTTCCTTAGCAATTTCTCGTGTTTCATCGTCAAACAAAACCACATGATCGCTATCCCAACGAACAGGACGTGTTATATGCAGCGCAATGTGTTGATTAAATAATAGAAGCGATGAAATTTTATCTGAAACTGCTTCGGTGGGGTGGTAATGCCCATTATCCATAAGAGGAGTTATACCCTTGTAATTTGCGTAAGACAAGCAAAACTCAGCAGAGCCAACTGTATAACTTTCAAGTCCTATTCCAAACACTTTGCTTTCAAGGGTAACAAACACCTTAGTTTTGTCGTATGGAGCAGCAAGTATCTCATCCATAGACTGTTTGAAACGAAGTCTTGGTCCCAATCTATCGGCAGGAATATCTTTATAACCGTCTGGAATCCAAAAGTTAACAACGCAAGGAATACCTGTTTGCTTGGCAAAATATTGGGCAATTTCCAAACAGCGTTTCCCATGTTCTACCCAATACATACGAACTTTTTCGTCAGGACTTGAAAGTGTCAAGTTATTCTTTACCATAGGATGTGCAAAGAACGTGGGATTAAAGTCAATACCCATATTTCGCTCTTTGGCAAACTGTACCCAATTTTCAAAATGTTTTGGTTGGATTTTGTCACGGCCTACAACTTCTTCGTCTTCAAAGATAGCATAGCTTGCATGCAAATTGAGTTTTTTCTTGCCAGGTATAAGGCTAAACGCTTTGTCAATATCTTGCATAAGTTGTTGAGGCGTAGATGCCTTACCTATATAATTGCCCGTAGCCTGAATACCGCCTGACAAAGCTTCTTGACTGTCAAAACCATTAACATCGTCGCCCTGCCAGCAGTGAATTGAGATTGTAACATCTTTCAATGTTTCTATTATTTGTTCAGTGTTAATACCATATTTCTCATAGTACTGTTTTGCGTATTCATATCTTGTCATAAAATTACCTCCTGTTGTACTTTTAGATTGCCCATTGCAGTAGCTTCAATGGGCAAAGCTATAATTTGTTTTTTAGTATATTGCTCTGTCAAATTGTTAAGATATTGGTTCTTTGCACCACCACCAACAATATAAAGCTTTTTATATGTTTTGCCAACATTTTGTTCAAGTTGATTTATTGCTTCTTTATATAGCTGTGCAAAACTATGAAAAATACAGTTTGCAATATCTCCTGTGCTTTTAGGAGTTGGCTTACCATAGGCTTGTAATGTTTGATTTATAGCTTTTACAAAGCTTTTGGGATTTAAAAATGTACCGTCATTAAGATTAACCGTTTCACAAAACGCACTTTGTTTGGCAAGTTCCACAAATATCTGAACATCCGAAACATTAAGTTCTTCAATAACTCTATTGACTGCCCACATACCTGTAATATTCTTTTGATAACGAAAAGTTTTATTGATTCCGCCCTCATTAGAATAGTTTGCCGACATACTGCCTTTATCCGTATGGGCATTTTTTTGCGTAACCCCAAGCAATCCCCAAGTACCGCTGCTCAAATAGGGACTTTCGTCTTCCATAGGAATGCCGTAAACCGCACTTGCTGTGTCATGAGAAAGACATAATAAAACTTTGCAATTGCCATTAACTTGTTTTTGAATATCAGGGGTAAGCTCGCCTACAATAGTTCCTGCTTCTTTTAGCTCGTAAAAGATGTGTGTAGGCAATCCTAGCTTCTCAATAATTTGCGTATCAAATGACTTAGTTGTTACATTAACTAAGCCTGTAGTAGTGGCATTAGTGTATTCTTTAACTTTCTTGCCTGTAAGCACATAATTAAGGTATTCTGGCAGCATCAGAAAATCCGTTGCTTGTTGAAGCTTGCTTGAAAGCTTATCTTCAAACAATTGATATATAGTATTAAAAGGCTGAAATTGAATTCCTGTTTTAGAATATAGTTCGTGAAAAGGGATTATATTATGCACTTTATCAACAACGCTTTCTGTTCTATTATCTCGATAAGATACACATGGCAATATTTCTTTATCTCCATTCATTAAGACATAATCTACACCCCAAGTATCTATTGCAAGACTTTGTATTTCGCCAAAATGCTCAAAAGCAAGCCGTATGCCCTCGATAACATTTTCTCTTAGTGCTTTCAAATTACAAATAAGTCTGCCGCTCTTTTCTACAAACCCCGTCTTAAAACGATATACTTCATGCAACTTGGAGTTATTGCTAATTATATGCCGTCCGCTGGATGCACCTATATCTATTGCAAGATAATTTGCCATAAAATCTTTTCCTTTTATTCTTTATATATAAAATACTACATTACCATAAGACAAACAAGGTTATAATTTGACTAAAAATGTGTTCATAATTGACATTTTTATAAGTTTGATATAGACTCAAATAATAAAATACTAAAATATTAAGATAACCAAAATGAGAAATGATTTATTAGAAATGATATCTGCTATAACCGCTGAAGAGAAAGAAATCCTTGCATACAACAGCGGAATAAATAAACTTAATTATACTACATCAAAAAACTTTGTGGTGCAAGGCGCCGACATTTTGGGTAATAAATTGATTGATATCAGACCGCATACACGCTTTTGCAAATTTCCTTTACACGGTCATGACTATATGGAAATTATGTATGTGCTTGAGGGTAGTATTATCCATAATATTGATGGCAATGTTATTACCCTAAAAAAGGGCGATTTGCTGTTGCTAAATAAACACATTTTTCATTCAATCGAAAAAGCTGAAATAAATGACATTGGAGTTAATTTTATTTTATCAGATAATTTTCTGAACTCAATGTTAAAAGATTTGCAACAAGATAATATTTTAACAAAGTTTGTAGCCAATAATTTTGATGAAAACAGTTCACAGCAATATATACACTTTAGAGTGGGCGATATTTATTCAATAAAAAACATTTTAGACAACTTGGTGTTTACTCTGACTGGTATTGATAAAAAAGATACTGTATTGCTCCCGCAAGCTGTGTCATTGTTGTTTGGATATTTATCACTTCATCGTGAATGTATTATAGCAAACAACTTAGATATAAAAAAAGAAGCCCCTTATAAAAAAGAGATAACTGATTACATCAATGAAAACTATCAAAAAGCAACTCTAGACGAACTATCTAAGAAGTTAGCACTTTCCATGGAATACCTATGCCGTAAAATCAAAAAGTTGTTTGGAAAAAGTTTTAAGGAATTATTGCTTGAACAGCGGTTACTTGTTGCTGAAAAATTACTTGTTTCTACTGATATGAAAATTAATGAAATCATTTATTCAATAGGATATGAAAACAGCAGTCATTTTCATAAGAAATTTTTTCAAAAGCACAGCATCACCCCTTATCAATGGCGAAAGAACAAAACCACCTATAAGTAGTTTATCTCTAGTTCACTCTTAATTTGAAATACAATATTCACCTTGTGAATAAGCCTTAAGAATATATCTAAACAATTTACAGATGATAAAAGAGAACAAGTCTACAAAGAAATTATAAACAAGATACAACTTTGAAGTCGCAGCTTAGGAAAACCTAGGATTTTTTTGAGAAATAGGCTGGCATTTCGGTTTCTAATCAACCTCGGTAAACCCTTGTTCGGTTAATATATAGATAATTGTTATTTTACGGTGATTACATACCGGTATGAATAAAGGAGAAATCATAATACATATGAAAAGAACTATAGTGTTTGTATTAATTGGTTTTGTTTTAATTTTACGCTGTTCTTTTATCAAAACTACAAAGGCAGAGACTACCAAAGACATTTCTTTAACAACTTCAACAATAGCCATGTCAACACGGCTATATACGGAAGAGGATAAAAAACCTTCATCGATAGATTCGGTAATTGCATTATTATTATATCCTCATATAGATAAAGCCATACAGAATTATTTTGGAGAGCCCACACAATTTGCACTTTATGATGCAAAAGTTGACAAGATAGCAAGAGTGGGTACGGATTTTAGGTATCAAGTAACTATTACTGTTCCTACATTTCATGGACCTCATAATCCGCCCTATGGGCTTGAAACAATGACTTTTAAGATAGAACCCAGTGGCGTAACACTTGATAATTATGTGCATAAAGATATTTAATCTTATCTTCTTAATATTAGCTCCCATAAAAACACCTCAAAAATTATATGTATTTTGAGGTGTCATTTGTTAAAATAGGATTTTTTACTTATCTTTGGACTCTGCCGCTGCCGTCTCCGCCTGCAAGTTTTTTTACTTCATCAAGAGTTACCATATTAACATCGCCCTCTATTGTATGCTTTAGACAGCTTGCTGCAACAGCAAATTCCACTGCTTCTTGCGGCTCAAAACCGTTTAAAAGAGAATAAATCAATCCTGCCCCAAAGCTGTCGCCTCCACCCACTCTGTCAACAATCTTTATTAGATAGTTTTTAGAAAAATAATAATCATTACCGTTAAAAAGCATAGCAGCCCAGTTGTTTTCACTTGCTGATATACTGCCTCGTAAAGTTATTGCTACATATTTAAAACCAAACTTATCAGCCAGCTGCTTAGCTACACTCTTGTAGCCTTCATGGTCTAGCTTGCCTCCAGTTATATCTGTTTTTTGTGCTTTTATTCCAAAAACATCCCCTGCATCTTCTTCATTGGCAATGCAAACATCCACATAAGGCATTAATTCGGTCATTGTTGCTTGAGCTTGATCTTTAGTCCAGAGGTTTTTACGATAATTTAAGTCGCATGAAACCGTAATACCTTTTTTGCGTGCTACTTTTAGCGCGGTAAGACATATCTTTGCCACATTAGTTCCCAATGCTGGAGTTATTCCAGTAAAATGAAACCAATCAACTCCGTCAAATATATTGTCCCAATCAAAGTCTTTTTCTGCTGCTTCGGCTATAGCTGAGCCCGCTCTATCATAAATGACTTTTGAAGGGCGTTGACTTGCGCCTTTTTCCAAATAATAAATGCCTACACGGCGTCCTCCATGTGCAATATAATCCGTACCTACACCAAACCGTCTCAAGCTATTAATTGCTGCTTGTCCTATTTCATTATTAGGCAATTTGGTTACAAACTGTGCATCAATTCCATAATTACTAAGACTTACCGCAACATTGGCTTCACCTCCGCCGTAAGTTGCATTAAACTTATCTGCCTGCAAGAATCTTGTATATCCTTCAGGCGCCAGCCTTAACATTATTTCACCAAAGGTTATTACTTTTGCCATTTCTATTAATCTTCTCCTTTCACTATCTTTACAGCCTTGCTGACATTTTGTGTAATCTCTTTTAAAGTTCCTTTCAAAAGCCAGCTGCCGCCGCATGCAAATATTTTTGGATTATTGATATAATCAATAAGGTTGTCATTATTAATACCGCCAGTGGGAATAAACTTAACATCCTTAAATGCCGCACTTAAAGAATTGATTGTCTTAAGTCCGCCAAACTCCTGAGCAGGAAAAAACTTGATAATATCAATGCCGCAGCTTAGAGCAGCCATTATCTCTGTGGGTGTTACGCAACCAGGAAAATACGGTATAGAATGTTCTTGACAAACTTTAGCAACTTCCGCTGAAAATCCCGGGCCGACAATAAACTTAGCGCCGCATTCAATTGCATTTTTTGCCTGTTCAGTATTTATAACTGTACCAGCGCCAGTTAACATCTCGGGATAATTCTTCACAGCATACTTAATAGCATCGGGCGCACATTGAGTACGAAAGGTAATTTCGATGATGTCAAGCCCGCCTGCTGTTATTGCGTCAAGTAATGCTTTGGCATCTTCAAGGCTTTTAATAACTGCAACCGGTAAAAGCTTTGCTTGTCCTATTTTTTGAATTACATCTAACTTGTTCATTTTTTTCTCCTGTAATATATTTTCTGATAAAAATGACTTTATTTTTAGGCTGTTTTAAACACCGCTATAAGCAGAGAACCCACCGTCAATGGCAATAACTTGACCCGTGACGAAACCACTTGCTTGGTCGCTAGCAAGCCACAAAAGAGCCCCTATTAAATCCTCTGTTTCTCCAAAACGGTTAAGAGGTGTATGGGAAAGTATTTTTCCTGTTCTGGCTGTAGGTGTTCCGTCCTGATTATACAATAATGCTCTGTTTTGATTAGTTACAAAAAATCCAGGTGCTATAGCATTC
>ENA-UOOK01007070-UOOK01007070.1-fermentation-metagenome-genome-assembly--contig:-NODE-7070-length-10399-cov-23.276005_pt1 | contig 10399 bp, 9 predicted proteins | sample MGYA00245777_ERZ724023 | MGnify/ENA primary metagenome ERZ724023 (study PRJEB28704, sample SAMN03018312) | fermentation metagenome | biome: anthropogenic terrestrial biome; feature: soil; material... | reverse complement strand
TTCATTAATGGAACTTTTTGATTATGATAATTTACAAGTTAATGATCATGAAATCCTTGTTGAAGCTTTAACAGTCTATTCAAAACATAAACTGGATTTTGTGGATACTCTATTATATGCCTATTACAAAGTAAGAAAACATGAAGTCTATACTTTTGATAAAAAATTAAACAAGCTCTTAAAATCTTAAATAATAATTACAGGAAACGGTCAGGAATGATGGAAAAAGACAGTAATGTATTTACTTGATACCAATATTCTTATATGTTACTTCAAAATAAAAAATCTGCGTCCATCTGCGTAAATCTGCGTCCATCTGCGTAAATCTGCGTCAAAAAAGGAGTCTAACAATATGTTAAATATAGGCCTAATAGGCTGCGGCAGAATATCCAAAAACCACTTCGAAGCCATCGCCCAGCAGACCGATGCCCAATGCATCGCTTGCTGTGATATAATAGCAGACCGGGCCCGGGAAGCAGCCGAAAAGTATAATATACCTCTTGGAACAACCGACTATGAAAAAGTGCTGTCCAACCCGGATATAGACCTAGTCTCCATCTGCACCCCTTCCGGCCTGCATCCCGAGCATGGCATCCAGGCGGCCCATGCAGGCAAACATGTCCTGACCGAAAAGCCTATGGCCTGCAGACTGGCAGAAGCGGATGAACTGATAAAAGCCTGTGACCAGGCTGGAGTAAAACTATTCGTAGTTCTTCAGAACCGTCTTAACCCCAGCATACAACTGGTCAGAAGGGCCTTTGAAGAAGGCCGCTTCGGTAAAATATACATGATTAACTCCAACGTCTTCTGGACCCGCCCTCAGGATTATTACGACATGGCTCCCTGGCGCGGCACCTGGCAATACGACGGCGGCGCTTTCATGAACCAGGCCTCCCACTACGTGGACATGGTCCAATGGTTTGGAGGCCCTATAACAGAAGTAAAAGCAATAACTGCTACCCTGGCAAGAGATATTGAAGCCGAAGACACCGGCTCCGCCATTATCAGATTCCAGAACGGGGCTATAGGCAGCATCAACGTCACCATGCTGACCTACCCCAAAAATCTAGAGGGATCTATAACTATATTGGGTGAAAAAGGTACCGTCAGAATAGCGGGAACCTCCATGAATAAGATTGAGAAGTGGGAATTTGTCGATCAAAAAGATTACGATGAGGAAATAGAGCAATACAATACTAATCCAACTTCGGTTTATGGATTTGGACATGTTGGCTATTATAGAAATGTTATAGATAGCCTGAAGAGGACAACGGAGCAAATTAGTAACGGCCCCGAAGGCAGAAAATCACTTTATTTATTAGAGCAAATCTATAAAAGACAATAAGATAAGTTGGAAAGGGTGGAAAGGATCAGGTGTTAGCCAAAGTGAGCCGACTGTATGTTATACTCCTCACTCCTAACCCCTCATCCTTACTATTTAATGATAGATAAACTTCGAGTAGTCCTGGCGGGCAAATTACCTCCGGGCAGCTTTATTCGCAATGTAGTAACACTGATGACCGGAACTACCTTTGCCCAGGCTCTTATGATTTTGGTTGCACCGATATTGACACGGTCATATAGCCCGGAAGACTTTGGCGTTTATGCTCTTTACACATCCATAGCAAGTATCCTAACAGTTTTGGCCTGTTGGAGTTATGACTATGCCATTGTTTTGCCGGAACACGATGAAGATGCGGCGAATATTCTGGGATTAAGCATATTGATATGTTTAGGTATGGCCGGGCTGACACTTATAATAGTAACTTTTTTACGTTATCCTTTAACAGAAATTCTTAATGCCCCTGGCCTTACAATATGGTTATGGTGTATGCCGTTAAGCGTTTTGGGAGCAGGTTTGTTTAAAGCTTTTAATTACTGGAGTACTCGTCGCAAACATTTTAAACGGCTGGCTGTAAGGCAGGTAACCCAAAGTACCATAACATCCGCAACTCAGATAGGAGCAGGCATTACATTAAATACAGGCCCAGGGGGATTGATAGGTGGCCTAATTGTAGGGCAACTAGCCGCTACGGGCCGATTAGCCTGGCAGATAGGTAAAGACGAAGGCAAAGTCCTTATATCATATATTAGTATTCAGAAACTCAAGCAAATTGCATTGCGCTATAAAAAGTTTCCTCTGTACGATTCTTGGTCTTCTTTATTTAATACGGCGTCAACTATGTTACCTGCGCTTCTATTAGGTTATTTTTTTACTCCAGCAGTTGTAGGCTATTATGCATTGGGAAACAGGGTTTTGGCGATGCCTATGAATGTTATAGGCGGTTCCATTGCTCAAGTATTTTTCCCGCGAGCTACTCAAGCCCAACATGATGGAGAACTTAGTCGCGTAACCTTGGATATGTTTGAACGACTGCTGGCTATTGGTTTCGTACCGGTTATGCTCATTGCATTGGTGGCACCGGATCTTTTTTCTCTTGTTTTTGGGGAGAAATGGCGGGTTGCAGGACAATATGCTAGGTGGATGAGCTTGTGGCTGTTGTTTGTATTTGTTTCATCCCCATTATCAACGATGTATTATGTAAAGGAACGGCAAAAGGATGGGTTAATTATTAATTTTATAATGTTCAGTTCCCGCCTTTTGGTTCTGGTTATAGGTGGAATAAAAGGTGATGCGTTGTTTACCATTGCCCTTTTTGGTATTACCGGTGCAGTTTTATGGATAGTGAATTGTGTTTATATATTGTACCTAGCTGATGTACCTGGGCTACGAACATTTTCCGCGATACTTAAACAGGTTACAGAGGGTGTACCTTATGCGATATTACCTTTAATGGCTTGGCATATTTATGGCAATACAATTAGTTTTGTACTAGCAGGGGTGGGGGCAGGGATTATATTCCTCATAATAATGGCTGTTAAAATAAAGAAATCAGGAACATTAATATGATAAATGTATCAATTGAATTCCAGCGCTATCGAAAATATAGCCAAACTGCTAACAGTATTGCCGTTGGGAAAGCATTCTATCAGGAGCGGCTTTATTCTGAAAAAGACTTAACAGATATGATGTCTCATTGGCAATCCGAAGAACAATTTTGCAGAGCAATTAAAGAACTGAATGGTTTTTATGCATTAATTCAGTTTAATGAGCGCCAGCTTTTTGCCGCTGTGGATAGGGTCCGCAGTATCCCGTTATTTTATGGACAAAAAGGAAACAACTTTTTCCTAAGCGATAGTGCTGAATGGGTGCGTCAACAGGTTGGAAACCATGAGATGGATGAGACGGCAAAACAAGAGTTTCTACTTACCGGCTATGTTACCGGATCCGATACATTATATCCTGATGTAAAACAGCTACAGGCGGGGGAAGCATTGTGTGTAGACGATAACAAAAATCAACTGAGTGTTAAGACTTATCGTTATTATCGGTTTATTCATAAATATGAAAAGAACCAAACCCTTGAAGAATCAATGGAAGAGCTTGATCATGTATTAGTGGGTATGTTTAACCGATTAATACAGGTTGCAGATGGAAGAACTATTGTTGTTCCACTAAGTGGTGGTTTTGATTCACGGCTTATTGTGTTGATGTTAAAACGGTTGGGATACAACAATGTGATTGCCTATACTTATGGCTGCTTGGGAATTGCTGAGGCGGAAGTGAGCCGACATGTGGCAGCGAGCCTCGGAATTAGATGGGAGTTTGTTACCTACAACAATCAATTATGGTATGAACTATATAATTCTAATCATATGAAGCTTTATCAAACATTAGCAGCGGGGCTAAGCTCAACAATTGTTATCCAGGATTTTCCTGCTGTACATATAATGACAAAGAATAATATTATAAACGGCGATAGTATTTTTGTTCCAGGGCATTCTGCTGATCTTCTTGCAGGTAGTAGAAGTATTTCCTTTCCAAAAATATATTCAACTAAGCTAGTAAATGATTTCAAAGTTATTGAATCAGTCAAAAAACGCCATTATTCCTTAACTAATGTAAGAGAACAGAAGAGTATATATATTAATAAAAGAGTTATATCTGTTCTTGAGCCAATAAGACAGTTCCCCGATAATGCCAGCGCATTTGAATCGTGGGATTTATCGGAAAGACAGGCAAAATTCATAATCAACTCGGTAAGGATTTATGAATTTATGGGTTATCAATGGTGGCTTCCGTTTTGGGACGAGAAATTTATGAGTTACTGGGAAAAGATTCCTTTAGAATATAGGGTTAGGCAGTTGTTATATAAACAATATGTTGACAAGTTATATAGAGAGGTGACTGGTGAGGCACCACCGCATTTAATTAATAATAGAAGTACAATTGATAATATAGAAAATGTTATAAAAACATCATTAAAGAAGAATAAACTTACAAACTATATTTTAGATAAAAGTGGATTAGATAAAGGTCATCTAAAACGTAAGTACAACTCAGAACCAATGGCATTCTATGGTGTAATAAGCGAAGAGGATTTTATTAGATTAAAGCCAACTGACATTGATTACTTATTAGCATTATTATATATTGAAGTATTAAACAATAGGGAACATTAAGTGGAATATGCTCAGCTTTAACTTTTTTAAAAAATCGATTTTTTAAGGGGAATGGCTATCTAATGACAGTTAGAAGTATCATAATAGCAATGGTATTACCGTTAGTAAAATTATTGAGCGTTATATTTTATGACAAAAAATATCTGTCAGGACGATGGTTTTCTGAATCAAATCAGGGTTGGAGATGGGTGTTAATTGGCATTTGGACTCAAAAGATATTGGGTTTTAACAGAGATATTCCATTCCCTATATCTCCGTTTACTAAGGTAACCAATTATAATAATATTCATTTTCATCCTGATAACATAGATAACTTTCAGAGTCCAGGCTGCTACTTACAGTGCTCACGAGCTCACATTTATATTGGGCATGGTACTTATATAGCTCCTAACGTTGGCATTATCACTGCTAATCATGATCCATATAATCTTGATGAGCATTTAGATGCAAAAGATGTGGTAATAGGTGAAAATTGTTGGATAGGCATGAATTCAGTTATTCTTCCTGGTGTTATTATTGGAAACCAGACTATAGTAGCTGCTGGGAGTGCGGTAAACAAGTCTTTTACTAACGGCAAATGTATTGTGGGAGGGGTACCGGCTAAGCTGATCAAAGAATTGTAACTATTTTAAATTTTGAGAGGTGTTTATAATCATGAAATATCAAATATGCACACGCTGCATTATGGATACGTCAGACCCATACATAAAATTTGATGAACACGGAGTATGTAATCACTGCCGGACATACGAGCAGAGTATTAAACGAGGACTTGTCAGCGGAGACGCTGGCAAGAGAGAGTTAGCTAAAATTATTACGCAAATAAAAGAGGAAGGTAAAGGGAAAAAATATGATTGCTTAATTGGTCTTAGCGGCGGAGTGGATAGTACTTATGTGGCTTATAAGCTTATGGAATTTGGATTACGGCCCTTGGTATTACATTTAGATAATGAATGGGATTCAGAGATAGCAAAACAAAATATAAGTAAGACGGTTTCCAAACTAAATCTTAACATAGAACACTGCCGGGTTGATTGGTCAGAATTTAAAGATTTGCAATTAGCTTTTTTGAAGGCATCTGTTCCTGATTTGGAAATTCCGACAGATCATGCAATCGTATCATTATTTTATAAAGCAGCTAAAGAACGGGGAATAAAGTATTTCATCAGTGGCTCAAACCTGGCGACAGAATCGCATTTACCTGCTGCCTGGTCTACTGGGCATCGTGATTGGAAGTATATTAAAAGCATTCATGATATGTTCGGTTCGATCCCACTCAGGAATTATCCTCACCACACCGTAACAGACCTAATTTACTACAAACTAGTATTACGTTTGAATACTGTTAATATTCTGAATTATTTGGACTATAACAAACAAGAAGCCATGGAAACCTTAGAAAGGGAATTAGGCTGGCAGTATTACGGTGGAAAGCATTATGAGTCAATATATACTAGATTTGTGCAAGGATATATTCTGCCTACCAAATTCGGCTATGATAAAAGGCGGCAGCACCTGTCAACATTAATATGTTCGGGGCAAATTGACCGTAATACGGCGCTAAGTGAAATGGAAAAGAGCCCATACCCATCGGAAGAATTATTACACAACGATATAAAGGTTTTCAAAGAGAAGTTAGGATTAACTGACCAAGAATATAATGATTTATTATCATTACCAAATAAGAGATTTGAGAATTATCCCTCTTATGAAAAGTCGTGGGTATTTAGGGTGGGAAGGAAGCTATATATAAAATTTAAGTAGTAGTAAGGGATATAGTATTTGTTATAAAGGGAGCATTGGTTGATATGAGAATCCTGTATGTAACTCCATTATGGAGTGGTTTTAGAGATATCTTATTGGATGGTGCCATGGATGCTAAAGGAATGCCTGCCTTTATTCAACCTCTTAAAAGACTGATTAAATTAGGACATGAAGTAGATATTATAATAGCCGAGCCTAATATATCAAAGAACGATCTTAATATTTCGGTCGATTGGTTAGAGAGGACAAGAATTACATTTACAAATTGGGATACAAAAAGTTTCAATAGAATATTTTCAAGTTTTAAGTTGTACTCTGTGGTTAACTGTATGTTAAATAAAAATGAATATGATTTTGTTTATGGGCACGGAAGCATAGGTGCTATAGCAAACATAGCAGCTAACCTTAACGGCATACCTTGCGGAATAAGATTATATGGTACTTTTCTGGCTAGAGAAATAAAGCATATATCAAAAACAAGAATTGCAATGAAACACCTTTTGGAATATATGTCATTTAAACTTCCGAAGGACTTCTTGTTGGTGACCAATGATGGTACCAGAGGAGATCAAGTTTATGACTATTTAACTAATCAGCGGGCTAAATATAAATTTTGTTTTATGTTAAATGGGGTTGATATGCCTGAGCCATTTCCAGACGATATTGCCATTGTAAATCAGTTGAAAATTCCTTTTATAGTTTATCCGGCTCGAATAGCGCGGTGGAAGCGTCAACACCTTGCTGTTGATATTCTAAAAGGATTACATGATAACGGGGTACCTATGAATCTATATTTTGCAGGTCATATAACAGATACATATTACTGGAACGAGGTTGAAAGAAAAATCACTGATTATGGCCTAACCCCTTTCGTTACGTATTTAGGTACGGTTGATAATAGAGTATTACATTGTTTATATCAAAAAGCAGTAGCCGTACTTTCATTATACGAACTTTCTAATTTAGGAAATGTAGTTATTGAAGCATTAAAGTATGGAGCAGTTGTAGTGTCTGTTAATGATGGAAGTTTAGATCAGTTTGTCGTTAATGGAGAAAATGGTATTTTGGTAGAAAATCTTGCTGAAGCTGTGAATCAAATACATTTTATTTACAAAAACAAAAACAAATCATTGGAAATAAGGGAATCTGCAATACATATGGCTTCTGAAGTGTTCAAGGATTGGGATACAAGGGCGGAGGAGGAAATACAGCTAATTGAAAGCGCTGTCATCTATAAATAAGGATTATCTGAGACATACGTCAAATAATATATTCTTCCGGAATCAAGGACAGCCCCCATTTCGCGGAATTATTTCTTTCGAACTATTATTCGTACTGTTCCTTTTTGCCGGCTTATATAAAGGAGATCCAAGGCTTGCGTGGGTTCCGGTTGATATAACCGCTTTATTCTTTGGATTAAGCGTTATTTCCGGCTTGGTTATTCTTTTAAAAAGAGGTATAGTACTTAATCGCAAGGCCATCATACTATGTTTGCTATATATGGCCTTTGCCGGGTATGCTTTATTTACCTATTTATGGACTCCGGGCAAAGTGTATTCTACTCAGAAGATATTATATATATGGACGTTGGTTTTGTGGGCAGTGGCAGCACCTGCTTTAATCATTTCGCCCGATCCCCGCAGACTTAAGCGTTTGGGTATTATTTTTAGTTTTTTACTATTAGTTATTGTTTTTGAAGCCATCATTCAATATTTTCAGGGAGATTATAAGGGATTTATTAATGTTTTAGGTTCGAGCTATTTAGGATTAGGCTATGTTGTTGGAATAGGATTTTTAATTATAATAGCGTATCTAATATACTGGTCTCAAAGTTTAACTAAAAAGATAATGGCTCTTATACTGGCTTTCATCTATTTTTGGATTTTATTAATTGCTGGAGGCCGGGGTCCTCTAATTGCAACTATCTTAGCTTCTTTGATGCCAATGATTTTTGCAATTTCAATAAAACCGCGAGCTAGAATAATTAAAATACGGAGATATTTTAAATTTATATTCTTTATAATACTTATAGCTTTTGTGTTAAGTCTTTTATTTATAGAAACAGATCAAATTCCAGCTACTTTAAATAGAATGCTTGTTCTTGCAGGAGATGATATGGGGGCATCCGCTGAAGCACGAATACAATCATATAAAAATGCTATTAACTATTGGAGTCAAGCGCCTCTGTTTGGTCATGGCATAGGAGCATGGCCTATTATTAATAATGGGATAGATATGCGAGGCTATCCTCATAATATTGTTTTAGAAATTATGGCTGAACTTGGGATGGTTGGTTTATTATTATTTACTAATATGGTTATATATGCACTATCATTTATTAGTCCGTTTAAAACTATTGGTAATTCTCCTATAAGAGTTATTTTGATTATGTTACTAATATTATCTTCAGTTAATACAATGATCAGTGGGGATATACCAGACAATCGTTTGTTTTTTGCCTGTATTGGATTATTCCCTGCTATATCATATTTAAAAGGTAGGAAGCAACAGGTGAACATATGAATATTTTACATATCTGTTCAGATTACCCGTATACGCAAATATATTATCAATTATTGAATAATTTTTCAAAAAAGCATAACCATATAATGTATGTGCCTCTTAACAAAAGTGATACCTATGATGGTAAATACGATAATATAGGAGAAAATGCATTAATCTATTCACGTGATTTTACTAAGAAAGATAGATGGTTCTATAAGAAGAAAATTAATAAAATATTAAAATCTATTTATAAACAAACATTTATTAATAGATGTGACTTTGTTCATGCACACTATCTTTTCTCAGCAGGGGGAGTGGCATATAGGCTGAAAAAGGAACGAAATATAGATTACATTGTCGCGGTTAGAAATACTGACTTAAATTTTTTCTTTAAATACGGATTACATTTGCGCACTTATGCTATTAAAATACTTGAAGCGGCTAATAAGATAATATTTATTTCACCTACTTACCAAAACAGAATGTTAGAGAAATATGTTCCCAAGCAGTTATATGAAGATATTTTAAAGAAATCACTTATTATTCCAAATGGTATTGATGATTATTGGCATAATAATATATTTGAGCGTACAGAAGTGCTAAACAATGATGATGTCGAACTTTTATTTGTAGGCGAATTTACTAAAAATAAAAATATTCCAACTATTATAAAAACGGTACTTATGTTAAGAGCAGAAGGTATTAAGGCGCGATTAACTTTAGTAGGTGATGGTTCCAGTAGTAAGGAAATAGACCACCTGGTTGAAAACAATTTAAGCATTATAAAACGCTTTAATTGGATTACTTCAAAGGATGCTCTAAAAGAAATATACCGGAAAGCACACATATTTATTATGCCATCTATTAATGAAACTTTCGGATTGGTCTATATTGAAGCTATCAGTCAGGGATTACCTTTAATATATACAAGGAATCAGGGCATTGACGGGTATTTTACTGATGGACAAGTTGGTTATGCATGTGACCCCAATAATGTACAAGAGATTGTTTCAAATATTGTTCGTATAATGAATAATTACTGTGCAATCTCTAAAAGATGTTGTAACCTTGTTAAGGATTTTTCTTGGCATAAAATCAGTCAGCGGTATGAGTTGATTTATGAAAGTTTTTATACCGATAAACATTTTCATAAATAAGTTTGGGATATTTTCAAGCATATAGAGGTGACTTATTTGAAAAAAATCTTGAGTGCATTACTAATAGTTATATTTTTTTGCGTTTTTAATTTTATTTACAATGTTAAAATGGGATCATCTGATAATTTGGATATTGATACCAAGAGACTAGAGGATTTAATCTATCAAGGATATGCGAAAGGACCTGAACAAACAAGCTTTGAATATGAAATAGATTCAAAGGATTGGGTCAGTACAGTTCGAAACCATCCGTATTATGCATATAATCAACCTCATCTATCTTGGAAAATTTCATGGATACTGGATGGATTATATTATGCTTATAAATCTACTGGTGATGAAAAGTTTTTAAGAGATTCATTGCATATGTATGACTGTTTACTGGAACGAAGAGATAAGGTGGACCCCATTGTCAAGACACAAATTTTAAAAAGCTAAGTTTCTGTCCT